>Ga0214472_10000012_pt1 | contig 295272 bp, 239 predicted proteins | sample RVTome_6_FD_207662 | JGI IMG/M metagenome (GOLD analysis project Ga0214472, IMG submission 207662) | Soil microbial communities from uranium-contaminated site in the Upper Colorado River Basin, Wyoming, United States - RVT140D175 | ecosystem: Environmental > Terrestrial > Soil > Contaminated... | reverse complement strand
GCGCCGTATCTGACCAACAGGACCCAGGTCAACGTCTCTTCCGTCGGACCGATCGGGAGCATCTCCGGAAACAAATCGAGCTGTTGGCGGTTCTGATCAACCGCCGCGGCGGTGAGCGGGCCCTTAGGATACTTCGTGCTTGGGCTGTGCTGCTCATCACCGCTCCCCGTAAGCTCGTTTCCCGAAGCCACAACGATGGCAACACTCCTGTCCGGGCTGAGGATCATGGAGTGATTCGAAATGTCGGTCTTGAGCCAGCCTTCTGGCATCAGGATGTTTCGAAGCTCACGAGTCATCACCGCGTAGCGATGCATTCCCGCGTGCCCGGGTGGATCGTTCTCTGTACAAGTCGCCCAGCCAACCCGCCCGGAGAGGCGAACGTCCTGCACGACGTCTAGGCGAAGCCCCAGCTCGTGCAACCGAACCTCAATGTCCAACGGCTCCCTGTAGACTCTTGGTACGGCAGACATGACAACCCGACTCCCATTAGCAGCGCTTCGTGTTTTTCCCCATCATTCGAGGCAGAAAAACACGAAGCTAGTTCTACATCAGCGCCTATGGGACAATAACTTAGAGCTTCATAGCCTATCCGTCAACCATCAGAACACTGCCCCGGGGTGAGGGAGTGTTGGACACGTCCGTCCGGGTGTGTAAGCTGATGCGGCCGTCAGATCGTTCGACCCCGACCTGCGATGCGAGTGAGCCGAACGCCTCGGATCGGAGCCCGACTGCGGCGATCCCGTGGTGGGGCCCCAGCGACCTCAATGCCTTCAGAACGGCGGTGCCTCATCGCCGCGTGGCCTCCGCATTTCGCTCAGTCCAATGGCGAGGACTCCCAAGCGACACAGCTGTATCGTCTTGCCGTCACACGTGGACTCTCCAAGCCAGGCGTTCACGCTGGTGCCGTCCGGCAACGCCACGAGCCATTCCTCTCCCTCCTCAACAAGAAAGCCAAGGGCGGCCAGATCAATGGCCAGCCACTGTGGAGCTGAGAGATAGTCCGGTGCGTGTGCGCTTGGACGAGGAAAGCGTACCTGGGTCTTTGCCATCTCAAGGATGTCGTCTGCTGGAATGCGAGCGACGAGCTCTGCAAGGGCGAGCTCGGCAGCCTCGCCGCTGCAGAAACTCATCAGGCCTTCGGCGAATCCCCTGATGCCATCGGCCGGGTAACCGAGCATCTGGAGTTCGGCAAGCCGCGCCCGAATCTCAAGCGGGGTGAGGATCGAGCCGCCACGCTTCATTGTCCACTCCACGCGATGCCTGGTGGCCCAACGACTCTGCGCATCAGCTGCCTGGCCGGCCCGCCAGCCGAGTCTCGCCAAGCGCACTCCTGAACCGCGTTGTTGCAACCAAAGGTAGGGCCGTGCCGGGGCCAGGCAAGGGATATTTGTTGTAAATCATTATTTAATATAGGCTTAGCTCTTGACTTCTGGGTCGATTTTGATTATATTAGAGAAGGACTGAGAATTCGCTCGGCCCGACACTTGGACCTGAAACCCCAGGAGGATGTAGAGGCGGTCATTTGAGGTAAACGACCCTTCCCGCAGTCCCAGCCCAAGGCTTCAGATCAAATATAGAAGGTGCATGCGAAAGCGAATCGGCGCTCACGGCGTCGCGCTGTTCTCGTGGTTAGTTGGAAATAACCGCTGACCGTCGATTCCAAGCGTGCGTCAGGACAAACGGCCGAAAACCGCTCTCAGAAGCCGTCGTCCGGACAACGGAGGTATCGGAGTGTGCTTCTCCATTTGGAACGGCTCATGGTGCCATTCTACGTCGAATAGGGCATATCCACGGCGGCACTTGCCTCACGCGGCGTCTCTGCGAATGCGGTTTCCTAGATAAGCCCGATCTGCCTGGCCACTCGCATTTGATACTTCTGGGCCGTTGGAGGGGACTTACTAGCACCCTGGCGTGATCGACCAGCCAGCGCCAGCCATTCTTTTAGAAGTGAGTCCAATTTGCCCGTTGTTCCAGCTCGAAAACGACCAGTATTGGCCTTGGGGGCGCCTGGCAAGCTCGGTTTGGGATATTTGGTCCGTTGAAGGGAACTTAGTTACATGCGGGACGGCTGGTCATTCTAAAAATAGTGAACCGCAATACCAGTAATACGGCGATAAGCAGTAGAATCACGTCCACCGACGACCTACACGCTCAAGAGCGGACACTTCAGTTGAAAGTCAGGGCTGTGACTTGTCCAAGAGACGAGTCGCATGTAGCACAAATCCGTCCAGTTTATACCTAACGGAAGGAGATTATGGCAGTGATGGCAGGTTATTAGAGAATCGAGAGGGTAAGAACAGTGACATCAGGACTGACACCGAGGAGGGGTATATCGGTATTTGAAGACAGGGAAGAGCAACTGCGGTTAGATCTGGCAATGAGCGCAAGAGAGGGTTATGGAAATTGGCTCTCGACGTTGCCTTGGGACCATTTTGGCACCTTCGAGTACCGACGTCCACGGTATTTGTTTGAACATGCGAAGGAGGGTTTTTCCAAGTCCGTCAGCCGCATTCAACAACGAACTCAATGCAAGATCGGCTGGTGCGCTGTGTACGAAAAACATCTCAGCGGCGCGCTACACATACATGCGTTATTGCAGCGAACGGCGAGCTTGCAACCGTCCGAGCTGGAAGCCGCATGGTCGAATCCGGGGCTACACGGCCGATATTATGACCGGTCGCTGGTAGAGGTCTACAACCCATCCAGAGGCGCCACGCACTATATGACCAAGTTCGTCGCGATTGGTGATGCCGAGATCGATGTCAGCCCGACGTTGTGGGGTCCTGATGGCAAGCCAATCGGAACTGACCCATTCTGACCCATTCTGACAAGTAATGGGTATCGGCTCGGCCGAGCTGTTTTCAACGCCTGAACTTGCGGGTGGCGATATAGAATCGGGCGTCGCATTAGTCGATTCTTTGTGTGTGCGTCGATATTCGCTTGGTACTTTTTTGCCTGACTCAAACTGACTTATGTGGGGGTAGAGACTGACGCAGGACCGAGAAGTACTTGGAACGCATAGCAGCACCATAATTCGCTGTATTTCGCAATCACGGAACTCAAGAAGAAAGGGATTGCATTTGTAGTTAGCTGACCCAGAAGATCTGGGAGAAAGAGCACGAAAATGTTAGAAACCAATCTCAACGATAGGAGAGACGAACTTGACCTTTTAGTTGGTAAGAACGCAGTACTACTGACTGCAGACGAAGTGGCCGAGATCCTCCACGTAGACCGAAAACGGATCTACGAACTGCCGATTCCGGCGGTAAGGCTATCGCCGCGAACGCTCCGTTACAGAACTGATGACGTGAACGAGTTCATTCGGGCGCGCCAAGAAGGGCGGGTCCAATGACCCTGGACATGTTCCTGAAAGGACTGGAGAATGAAGCAAGTCGCCATGAGGCCATGGGCGCAACTGCTAAGATCGCCGACGTACTGCGCACAATAGCGGTTGACTTGCGGCAAGTAACTCTGGAAGGGGCCAGGCCACCGCGAACAGAGGATCGGCTACTGGACGTGCCCACTGTTGCGAAGCGGATGGGCGTCGAGCCTCGGTACGTATACGATCATCATCACGAGTGGGCGTTCACAAGGCGCGTCGGTAAGAAACTGCGTTTTTCAGAGCACGGCCTCGATGAATGGATCAAGCGTGGCTCATGATTTCGAACAATGGTGACTTGACCACACCCATACATGGTCGAAAGGAGAGATAGATGTCAGAAAACAGAAGAAAGCGGGGTGGCCTTTACAGGCAGAATGGCAGTCCGTATTGGTACGCGGATTATGTAGATCGCTCAGGGCGACGCCGAAGGCGCAGCACCGGAGAAAAGACGAAGAAGGCAGCTGAACGGATGCGTGCTACCTGGCTCAATGAGCGACCGGGTCCATCACAAGCACTCACATTCCAAGCAATGGTCGATGACCTCAAGTCTGACTACGACGCCAACGGTCGAAAGAGTTGGAAGCGCGTAATGCAGGCGGTTGCGCACTTGGAACCACTATTTGGAAAGCAGGAAGCTGCTCAAATCACGAGTCGTGGCATTACTGAGTACCGGAATCTGCGAATCAAGCAAGACGCATCACCAGCCACGGTCCGCTATGAAATGGCTATCCTGCAGCGAATGCTCGCGCTGGCCCAGGAAGACGGAAAGCTCGAAGTAATGCCAGCGTTCCCCCGAATCAAGGTCAACAACGCCAGGGAAGAGTTCATGACTGATGGCGAGTTCGCCGGTCTGATGGTGGAGCTTCCGACCCATCTTCGTGGGTTCATTGGCTTCAGGTTTCACACAGGTTGGCGCTCGTCCGAGACCGCCAGCATCAGATGGCAGGATGTTGATTGGGAGAACGGCGTCGTAAGACTAAGGCGGGGCTCTACGAAGAACGATGATCCCCGCGAATTCCCGTTCTCTGAGCTCCCAGACCTGAGAGACGTCCTTGTAGCACAGCGGCAATACACTGACGAAGTGGAGCGTCGTCTGGGAAAAGAGATTGCCTGGGTTTTCCATCGTCAGGGGAATCCGATCAGGTACTATCGACGGTCCTGGATTCGGGCATGCAAGCGAGTCGGAGCAATCGGAGCGGACGGAAAGCCCAAGGTGCCCCATGATCTGCGCCGGAGCGCCGCCCGACGAATGGAACGGGCGGGCATTCCGAGGAGCATCGCCATGCGCCTAATTGGTCACAAGACGGAGAACGTCTTTCAACGATATGCCGTTGTCGCGTCCACCGACCTAAACGCCGGAGTACGAAAACTCGCCGCTCTCGCGGAAGCGGATAGGCATAGTTTAGGCATAGTCGAGCCATCATCGAACAACAGAGGGGTCGCCGATCACTCGACAACACCTTCAGATCCAACAAGTTATGCGAATAGCGGAGGAGGGACTCGAACCCCCGACACGCGGATTATGATTCCGCTGCTCTAACCAGCTGAGCTACTCCGCCGTGAACCGCAGGCATGAGGCGAAGAGCGGGAAAGCTCGCCCGGCCCTGGCTCGGGCACGTAGGATACCAAGACAGTGGTCCGCGCTCCAGCCCTCCCAACCCAACCTCACCGCTCGGCCGGCTCCACGCGGTAGAGGATCTCGCCATCCCGCAGCATGCCATACGTCTCGCGCGCCACGCGCTCGATCGTCGCCGAATCCCGCTCGATGAGCGCGCCCCACGCCCGCAGGCTGTCGATCTCGGCACGCAGCCGCTCGATCGCAGCCCGTTCCTCGCGGATCTGCTTGCGCACGGTCCACCAGTCGAGCGAGCTGAACCAGCCGCCCATGAGGCCGAAGTACACTCCGACCCCCACCACGAGCGCCAACACCACCCCGCGCTTGCTCACAAACCGTACAAGTCGCGGCCGGGGTAGACGGCGACGTCCTCGAGCTCCTCGGCGATCCGCAGCAGTTGGTTGTACTTGGCGACACGATCGGTGCGCGAGGCGCTGCCCGTCTTGATCTGCCCCGCCCCGGTGGCCACGGCGAGATCGGCGATGAACGTGTCCTCGGTCTCGCCTGACCGATGCGAGATGACGGTGCCGTAGCCGCTCCCCCGCGCCAGCTCGATGCACTGTAGCGTCTCGGTGAGCGTCCCAATCTGATTGACCTTGATGAGAATGGCGTTGGCGATGTCCTCCTCGATGCCCCGCACCAGCCGCTCGGAGTTGGTGACGAACAGATCGTCACCGACGAGCTGCACCCGCGCACCCAACCGCTCGGTCAGTGTGGCCCACCCCTCCCAATCGTCCTCAGCCAAGCCATCCTCCAAGGACACGATCGGATACGTGTCCAGCCATCCGGCATAGAGGTCCACCATCTCTGCCGCCGTGCGCCGCGACCCGTCACCCTTCTTGAAGACATACGCGCCGTCCTGGTACAACTCGTTCGCCGCCACATCCACGGCGATGGCCACGTCCTCGCCGGGCTTGTATCCCGCCGCCTCGATCGCCTGTACCACGCGGTCCAAGGCCGCCTCGTTGGTGGGCAGCATCGGCGCAAATCCGCCCTCGTCGCCCACGGCCGTCGAGAGGCCCTCCTTGCTCAGCACCTTCTTCAACGCGTGGAACACCTCCACGCCCATGCGCAGCGCCTCAGGAAACTCATCGGTCCCGATGGGCACCACCATGAACTCCTGCGCGTCCACGTTGTTAGACGCGTGCGCCCCGCCATTCAGGATGTTCATCATGGGAATCGGCAGCACGCTCGAGAGCGGCGTGCCGAGGTAGCGATACAACGGCAAGCCGCGGTCGTCAGCCGCCGCGCGCGCCACCGCCATGGACACGGCCAGCATGGCGTTGGCCCCGAGGTGACTCTTGTTCGGCGTGCCGTCCAGTTCGAGCATTTCCATGTCGATGGTCATCTGGTCGAGCGCACTCAGCCCCTCCAGCCGCGGACCGATCAACTCGTTGACGTGCTGCACCGCCTCGCGCACCCCTTTCCCACCGTAGCGCTCAGGATCGCCGTCCCGCAGTTCCACCGCCTCGTGCTCACCGGTGGATGCGCCGCTCGGCACGGCCGCCCGCCCAAACGCCCCGCTCGCCAGTCGCACGTCGGCCTCGATCGTGGGGTTGCCCCGGGAATCGAGAATCTCGCGCGCCGATACGTCGATAATCGTCGTCATAGCACTCGTCACTCAGCATCAAGAGGGGCGGCGTCACGCTTGAACTGCTCGATCACCTGCCGCGCTTGCCGCAGCACGGCTTCGCGCTGGTCGTAGCTCAAGCCCGCCGTGGGGATCGGTTCCCCAAAATACAGCCGCACGGGTCGCGGACGAATGAACACGCTCCCCTTGGGCAGGATGTGAAAGGTACCTCCGCAGTACACCGGAATGACCGGGACACCGGCGGCGATCGCCAGCACGAACGGTCCCTTCTTGAACGGGAGCAACTCCCCCGTGCGGCTGCGCGTGCCTTCGGCGAACACCACGGCACTCATGCCGGCCCGGATCACCTCGGCCGCGCTCTCGTACGCCCCGAACGCCTTGGAGCGATTCTGGCGATCCAGAAAGATGTGGCCGGCTCGGTACATCGCCGCGCCCAACACGGGCACCTTGAGGAGCTCGATCTTCGAGACGAACCGCACCCGGCCCTGAATCGTCGCCGCGAGCGACAGAATGTCGAACCACGACTGATGATTGGACACGTACACGACCGGCGCATGGCGCGGGACGCGCTCGAGCCCCGCCGTCTCTACCCGCACTCCCGCAACGCGCAGCTGCGCCTTGGACCAATCCCGCGCCGCACGATCGTACACGCCGCCGGGTCGATTCGGAATGCGAAACACCAGGGCCGCGAGAATCACCCGCAATCCGTAGAACATCGTCAGCACAAACAGGGCCGGCGGATACAGCAGCGCCCGCATCAGTGCGCGACGCCCCTTCGTTGCGCGGTGTGAAATCAATGCCTCCCGTCGTTCCCGTCGTTCCCGTCGTTCCGTCAATCGAAATGCCCAAACCCCACCGGCGGCGCAACCGCCGCACCGTGCTCCCGCAACACGACACCGTCGCCGGCGTCGACGGCGCCCACGCGCGTCAACGGGAACCCGTGCGCTTCGGCGAACCGCGTGCCCACGTCACCCGTGACCGACGCGGGCAACGCGACGAGCAACTCGTATTCCTCGCCGCCCACGATTGCCTGATCCGCCGTCGCCGCCGGGTGGACCGGCACGCGCTCCCGCTCCACCGCGCACCGGACACCGGACGCCGCGGCCAGATGCGCGGCGTCGGCGAGCAATCCGTCGCTCACATCGATCATCGCCCGCGCGCCCCGGGCGGCCAGCCACTGGGCAGCGGCGATGCGCGGCTCGGGGCGCGCAAAGCGGGCCCGGGCCGTCTCCTCCGGCTCCTGCCCCTCCTCCCATGCCGCGAGCGCCGCGGCGGGACCGCCCAGCGCGCCGGTGATCCAGAGCGTGTCGCCCGGCTGCGCACCAACCCGACGGACCAGATGGTCGCCGCGCCCCAGACTCACCACATCGATCGTGATCGCGTCACTGCGCACCAGATCGCCACCGACGACGCCGCACCCGGCGGCGTGCGCCGCCTCGGCCACGCCGTCCATCAGGTCGACGGCGAGCGACGCCGGCATCTCCCGCGGCAGCCCGACAGCGGCGAGGATACCCACCGGTGTCGCGGCCACCGCCGCCAAGTCCGACAGCGACGCCGCACACGCGCGCCACCCGATCTCGTGCGCCTTGAGCCACCCGAGGCGGAAATGGGTCCCCTCGATGCTCAGGTCACAGGAGACGGCCAGCGTCGTTCCATCCAACTCGATGAACGCGCAGTCGTCACCGCCCCCCGCCGCGCGGTCGCCGAGCGTTGACCAAAACCGCCGAATGGCGTCGAACTCGCGTCCCGGTCCGAGCGGAGTGTGCGTCACGAACGGGTGCGCCCCAATGGCGGACCGGCGCGACGTCTCGAGGATACCGGGAGGCACCGGCGTTGCCGCACGCCCAGCCTCACACGAGCGCGGGCGGGAGGAGATCGACCAGCACCGGCGGATCGATGGACGGGGGTTCCGCGAGCGCGCGCCACAACTCCGGCAGCGATGCGAGGACGTCAGCCGGGCGGGTGGCGCGGGCCGTATGGTGACTCGCCGCGATCTCGGCCGCGCGCCCGAGGGTCCACGCGCCGAGCGCGGCTGCGTCGTGCAACGCCAGCCCACGCGCCAGGTAGGCGGCCACGAAGCCCGCGAGGAGATCACCGCTTCCGCCGGTCGCGAGCCCAGGGTTGCCCGCGGCCACGACCCAGAGCGGGTGGCCCTCCCGCGCAATCACGGTCGGAACACCCTTCAACAGGACCGCCGCACCGTGCCCCACGCGTGCGGCGGCGCCTTCGGCCGCCGCAAACCGGTCACCCCCCGCGGCACGTGCGACCTCGGGGAACGCCGATTGGAATTCTCCTATATGTGGAGTGAACACCCGCGGCGCCGACCCGCTCAGGATCTGCTCGGCGCCGGCGTGCAGCGCATCGGCATCGAGCACGACGGGCACGCTCGACCGCTCGAGCACCTGGCGAACGAAGGCCGCCCGTTCGACCTGGCGCCCCAACCCGGGCCCCAACACGACGGCATCGGCCCAGGCAATCGACTCGACGAGCGCGGGTTCGAGCGTTGCGTCGAGCGCGGTCGTGACCGAAAGCGCATCCGGCAGTTGGGCCTGCGCGGCCTCCACGCTGGCCGGTCGGGCTGCCACCTTGACCAGCCCCACTCCCGCACCGAAGGCAGCCGAGCAGGCGTGCAGCGCCGCGCCCGCCATGCCGTCGTCCCCACCGATCACGAGCACGCGACCGCGCGAGCCTTTGTGCATGTCGGGGTGCAACGCGGGTAGGAGCCGCTTCGCAATCCGATCGGTGATGAGCGCGGGCCACGCTGGATCGGCGGTGGGGAAGCCGATGTCCGCCACGACCAATCGCCCACACCACTCGCGGGCAAGCAAATGGCCCCGGCGCGGGCCGCCGAACGTCACGGTGAGAGCGGCGCGCACGGGTCCGTGAGCCTCGCCCGTGGAGAGATCCAGTCCCGTGGGACCATCGACAGCCACCACCGGCCCCGCGTGCGCGGCGACCCGCGCAGCCAGCTCCGCGATGTCGCCCCGCGGCGCGCCCATGGCCCCGGTCCCCAGCACCGCATCCACCACGACGCCGGCGGCCGGCCACGAAGCCCCGAGGTCCAGCGACTCCACCCCTGTGGCCACCGCCAAATCGCGATTAGCCTCGCAGTCGGGCGAGCGGTCGCGCGCGATTTCGGCCACGGCCACGCGAGCCCCCGCGGCCGCCAGCGCGCGCGCCACCACCCACCCGTCACCGCCGTTGTTTCCCGGGCCCGCCGCCACCAACACGCCGCGGCGGACATGGCCGCCCAGCAGATGCGTCATGACCTGGGCAACGGCCCGACCCGCAGCATCCATGAGAACTCGGCTCGGGATGTTGGATTCGGACATCGCACGCGCGTCCCAGGCAGCCGCCTGCGCCGCGTCGAGGACCGGTACGGGGGGAACGGTGAACAACGGACGTTGAACGTTAGCCGTTGGGCATCAGACGCTGGGCGATAGCGGCCTCACGCCCAACGCCCGCCGCCTCGCGTCTACTTGAAGCTCTGCCCGATCGCCCGGCCCATCGAGATCTCGCCGTTGTCGATTCGCAGGTTGAACCCGCACTCCGGGTTCGAGCAGGCCCAGGCTTTGTAGCGGATCGAAGCGCCGTCACGCCCGTAGTCCGACAACGGGATGAGCAATCCCTTTTCACACTTGAGGCATCCCGGCCACTGGAGATCTTCCGCCATACGGCTCCTCCCTTCCCATGCTGAGGCAATCGGCTGCTGCAGGCCGGGCCCGATTCAGGAGGTCGGACCGGTGTCCAATCGGACTGCACCGCCAATCGCGATTGCGCTCTACACCGTCTGCGTTCGCGCGACGCCGGCCCACGGATACTCCACGTCGAACGTCCGCCCAAAATCGTACACGCCCTCGAAATCCTCAATCCGGTCGTCCGGATGCCGCACCAGCAGCCCCACCTCGATCAGCACATACACGATCCGGCCGATCGCCTCCGTCGAGTCGATTCCCCAATGCTGCAACACCAGCCGCGCCGCGAGGCCGAACTGTTCCAGGGCCACGTCACGGCAGGCCTCGGCCAGTTCGCGTCCGCGGATATGCCCCCGTTCCCGCCGGCGCCGCTGGCACTGCTCGAGCGATGCCAACACGAACAGGTATGCCCGTTCGTGGTAGCGGCCGTCGACCGCACGTATGCGCGCCACAAATTCGTCGGCGAGGTGCATGTCGAACACGACTGGAAAGTGGAGCGCGACCCCCGGCACAGCAAGACCCGACATCCTTCCCTCCCCTACTGGGCCGCGATCTCCCCGACCTCGCGATACAACGGAAACCCTTCCGCCAGTTCGCGCACCCGCCGCCCCACGGCCGCAATCACCCCCTCCGCATCCGGCGCCTGCAGCACACGATCGATGGCGTCCGCCACCTCGCGCATCTCCTCGACCCCCATGCCGCGCGTCGTGAGGGCCGCTGTGCCAATCCGGATTCCCGAAGTCACGAATGGCGACCGCTGCTCCCCCGGAACCGTGTTCTTGTTCACGTGGATGCCGGCCCGACCCAACGCCTCTTCCGCCGCTTTGCCGGTGATGTCCTGTGGGCGAAGGTCCACCAGGATCAGGTGCGTATCGGTCCCGCCGGATACGAGCCGATACCCGTGCTCGATCAAAGCGTCACCGAGCGCCCGCGCGTTGCGAACGACCTGCTCGGCATACGTCCGGAACTCGGGACGGAGCGCTTCACCGAACGCCACCGCCTTGGCGGCGATCACGTGCTCCAACGGCCCACCCTGCGTCCCCGGAAACACCTGCTTGTCGACGGCCTTGCCACGATCACTCCGGCACAGGATGAAGCCTCCGCGGGGACCGCGCAGCGTCTTGTGCGTGGTGCTGGTGACGATCTGGGCGTGTGGGACCGGTGACGGGTACACTCCGCCGGCCACGAGACCCGCGAAATGCGCCATGTCGACGAGCAGGACCGCCTCGACCTCGGCGGCGATGGCCGCGAACGCCGGAAAGTCCACGATTCTGGGATAGGCGCTGCCGCCCGCAATGATGAGCTTCGGCCGCTCGGCCACGGCGATCTCGCGGACGGCATCGTGATCCACGACCCCCGTCGACTCGTCGACGCCGTACTGCACCGCACGGAAGAGCCGGCCGCTCGCGTTCACCTTGGCTCCATGCGTCAGGTGTCCGCCGTGCGGCAGCTTGAGCCCCAGCAGCGTGTCGCCCGGTTCGAGCACCGAAAGAAACGCCGCGAAGTTGGCCTGGGCCCCACTGTGCGGCTGCACGTTGGCGTGCTCCGCCCCGAACAGCTGCCTGGCACGATCGATGGCGAGCTGCTCCACCTCGTCCACCACCTCGCACCCACCGTAGTAGCGCGCGGCCGGATACCCCTCCGCGTACTTGTTCGTCAGGACGGAGCCCATCGCCTGCAACACCGCGAGCGACGCGAAGTTCTCGCTCGCGATCAGTTCGAGTCCGGTATCCTGCCGCCGCTCCTCGGCCTGAAGCAGGCGGGCCACGACCGGATCGGATGCCGCCAAAGAGCGGGTGAGATCGCTCATGCCGTTCTCGTCTTCTGCACCTTCGCCTCGGCGATGCGCTGCTCCGCCAGCCGGTCGGCCGCACGATAGCTCGGGATGTTCTCGTCCGCGGCGATTTGCAGCACCCGCAGAATCGTATCGTAGATTTCGGCGGCCTTGCGATGGGAGCGATCCAGATCCCAACCGGCCACCTCCGCATTCACGTTGATCAACCCCCCACCGTTGATCACGTAGTCGGGTGCGTACACAATGCCCCGCTGATGCAGCACATCCCCGTGCCGCTCCGCTTCCAATTGGTTGTTCGCCGCCCCCGCGATGATCCTGACCTTCAGGAGACCCAATGTCTGGTCGTTGATCACGGCGCCCAGCGCGCACGGCGCAAAGATGTCGGCGTCCACACCGTAGATCTCGTGCTGACCGACTCGAGCCGCCCCGAACGCGCGCACGACCTCCTCCACCTTCTGCTCGTCGATGTCGGTGACGATGAGCCTCGCGCCTTCCTCGTGCAGGTGTTTGCAGAGGTGGTACCCCACGTGCCCACATCCCTGCACCGAGACCGACCTGCCAGTCAGGTCATCACTCCCGTACGCCACCCGGGCGCACGCCTTCATCCCACGATAGACCCCGAAAGCCGTGACCGGTGACGGGTCGCCGGAACGCCCGGCCAATCCCACCACGTGCTGCGTCTGGGATCTGATGAACTCCATGTCACCCGTACCCGTCCCCACATCCTCCGCCGTGATATACCGCCCGCCCAAGGAGTCGACGTGGCGGCCGTGCGCCCGGAAGATGGCCTCGCGGTTAACCGTCTTGTGATTGCCGATGATGACGCTCTTGCCCCCGCCGAGGTCGAGACCGGCCACGGCGGCCTTGTAGGTCATTCCACGCGACAGCCGGAGGACGTCGATGAGCGCCTCCATGTCGTTCTCGTAGTTCCAGAAGCGGGTGCCGCCGAGTGCCGGCCCGAGCACCGTGTTGTGAATCGCGATGATGCCCCGGTAGCCCGACTCCGGGTCGTACCAAAAGCTCACCTGCTCATGATTGTGCTCCCCGACGAGCGCAAAGAGCCCATGCTCGATGGACTCCCTGATCTCCTCTCTAGTCGGAGTGGAGCCCCCGTGCAATGACGATTCGCTGTGCTTCGGATGTTCCTTCATATATCTCCGTCACTTTCGCATCGCGAAACAGGCGTTCCACGGGGTAGTCCCGCATGTAGCCGTAGCCACCGAACACCTGCACCGCCTGCGTGGTTACCCACATCGCCGTCTCGGAGGCGAACAGTTTAGCCATACTGGCACGCTGTGTCACGCGATCGCCGCGCTGCCGCTCGCGCGCCACCTGCAGCGTCAGCTCGCGCGCCGCCGCGATCCTCGTGGCCATGTCCGCCAACATGAACTGTACTGCCTGAAACTCCCCGATGGGGCGTTCGAACTGCTTGCGCTCGCCAGCATAGCGCACGGCATGCTCCAGCGCGGCGCGCGCGATGCCCACGGCCTGGGCCGCCACACCCAACCGGCCGGCGTCGAGCGCCTGCATCGCGTAGATGAATCCAAGATTCTCTTCGCCCAGCAACCCCTCGCGTCCCAAGCGTACGTCGTGGAGCGCGAGGGTCGTCGTACTCGACGCGCGCAGGCCCAGCTTGTCTTCGCGCCGGCCCGGCGTCACGCCCGGCGTTCCGGCGGGAACCAGGAACGCCGAGATCCCGCGGTGCCGGCGCCGGTCCTCGGGCGTGTCCGTGCGGGCCATGACCACGTACAGATCCGCTACGTCGCCGTTGGTCACCCACGCCTTCTCGCCGGTCAGCACCCACTCGTCGCCGGCGCGCGTGGCCTGGGCACGCAGACTCGATGCATCCGTGCCCGCGTCCGCTTCGGACAGCGAGAAGGCCGCCAGGACGTTGCCCCGCGCCATGGGGCGCAGCCAGCGTTCCTTCTGCTCGGGCGTGCCGTGGGCGGCCAGCATGGTGACCGGCAGGGAATTGTGCACCGAAAGCGAGATCGCCACGGAGGCGTCGCCCGCGGCGATCTCCTCCAGCACCATGAGATAGGTCTCATGGTCCAGCGCCAGCCCGTCATACTCTTCCGGCACCCGCAGGCCGAAGAATCCCAACTCGCCGAGCTTCCGCATCACCTCCGCGGGATACACCTTGCCCGCATCCCATTCCGCCGCATGCGGGACGAGTTCGTTCTGCGCGAACGTGCGCGCGAGCCCAACGACCTCCAGCTCAGGCGTAGTCATAGAACCCCTTGCCGGACTTCCGCCCCAATTGGCCGGCCATCACCATCTTGCGGAGCAGCGGGCACGGCCGGTACTTCGGATCGCCCAGTCCGTCGTGCAGCACCTCGAGAATCGACAGGCAGACGTCGAGACCGATGAGATCCGCGAGCGCGAGCGGTCCCATGGGGTGATTCATCCCCAGGTGCATGACGGCGTCGACGGCATCGGGTGTCGCGACACCCTCCATGACGCAGTAGACGGCCTCGTTGATCATCGGCATCAGCACCCGGTTGGCCACGAACCCGGGATAGTCGTTGACCTCCACCGGCGTCTTGCCGAGTGCGCGCGCTTCTTCCATGACCGCCGCCGTGGTTTCGTCGGACGTGCGGAGACCGCGAATCACCTCGACCAGCGGCATCACCGGGACGGGATTCATGAAATGCATCCCAATGACCGCCTCGGGTCGCGCCGTGCACGCGGCAATCTCGGTGATCGGGATGGACGACGTGTTCGTGGCCAGGATCGCCCCCGCCGGCGCCAGCTCATCCAGTTGCCGGAACAGCCCGAACTTCACGTCAGGATCCTCAGCGGCCGCCTCGATCACGAGTTCGGCCGCGCCGATCGCGTCCACGCTGGTTGCCGTGACAATGCGCCGCAGAGCCGCGTCCCGGGCCTCGGCATCCAGGGTTCCCTTCTTCACCTGCCGGTCCATGTTGCGTCGGATCACGTCCAGCGCACGCTCGAGGGCGGCCGGCACCACGTCGATGAGCGTCACGCTCCGCCCCTGCTGCGCGCACACGTGTGCGATCCCGTTTCCCATGGTCCCGGCCCCGATCACCGCAATCCGCTTCACCTCGACACCTCCTCGTTCACATCCGCCTCCACCGTTCCCGCGGCGCGGCGAGCCAAGAGCACGAGCGCACAGGTGAGCGCGACCGTCGCCGCCATCCCACCCTCGGGCCCGAACGCTCCGCCGGTGACCACATGCATCTCGCCGTGGGCGAATTCGACTGTCGGAATGGCAAACCGGATGCCGCTCACGGGCGCGTCGACGAGGAGTCCCAATCCCGCATTCCACCCGAAATGCAGCCCCCAGGCGAGCGGCAGGCCGCCCGTGGTGAAGAACGCGGCGCTCATCACCAACGACGCCAACCAAATGTTGACCAACCCGAGCGGCGAAACTTCCGGGTTCCACAGATGCATCAGCGCGAAGAGAGCCGCGAGCACGCCGGCGGCTTTCGCTCTGCCGATCGTCTTGGCGAGCCGAGCCAGCGGATAGCCGCGGAACACCAGCTCTTCGCCAAGCGCCGCCACGATCAGGCCGGCGGCGACAACGCCGGCGGCCGACGCGAACGCACCCCACCCTTCCCCGGACAACGACACCGACGCATCGCCGACACCGATGGCCAGCGCGACCGCGGCGAGTCCCATGACCACCCCGAGCGAGGTTCCTTTTCCGAACTCCACGCCTGTGTGCTTGAGTCCGACCCACCCCAAGGTGGGCCAGCGCGAGAGCCCCGCCCGCACCAACCCCACGTTGATCACCATCCCCGCCGACACCAGCGCGCCTCCGCCGAGCACGACGGCCACCCCCTCGTCTTCCAGGCCACCAACCACGACGGCCGTGAACACCACCGCCACCAGCACGGCAGTCACGAGCACCGCTCCGTAAAAGGCGAGCAGCGCCGCGACTGCCGAAAACACGTCGCGCGCCGTTAAAGGCGCGCGCGTGTCATCGGTGAAAACCGCCACAAGACCAGACCGGCAATGAGTAGCTTGAGCGTATCACCGAGCAAAAACGGAAGCGACCCCAGGGTCACCGCCGTCCGCCATTCCCCCGTTACCACCATCAGCTGCGCCACCCCCCCCGCGTGTATCACCACGAGACCCGCCACCACCGCCGCGGCAAGCCTGGCGGGATCCACCGGAATGCGCCCGATCGACCCCACGAGTGCCGCCGCCACCGGAAAGGCCAACAGGTATCCCCCCGTTGGCCCGATCAGCCGCACCAAGCCTGGCACCCCCCCCGGTGCGAACACCGGCAGGCCCATCGCGCCCGCGACGAGATACAGCGCCATGCTGGCCGTCCCCAGCCGCGGACCGAGGAGACCGCCGACGATGAGCACCGCGGGAACCTGGAACGTCGCGGGAACGGGCGTTCCCGGCAGCGGGACCGCCAGGTGCGCTCCCAACGCCACCGCGAGTGCGCCGGCGAGCACCGCCGCCACTCGGCGCGCGAGGAGCGACGGTTCGGCAGAGAGTGCAACGGTCCGCGTCTCATTCATGATATGCGCTCCACGCTGAGGGCCACCGCGTTTCCACCACCCAAACAGAGCGTCGCGAGTCCCGTCGTCGCGTCCCGCTCTCGTAAGGCGTACAATAGCGTCGTGAGAATCCGGGCGCCGCTCGCCCCGATGGGGTGACCGAGCGCCACGGCGCCGCCGTACACGTTCACGCGATCCCAATCCCATCCCAGTTCACGCCCATCCGCGAGTACCTGCACCGCAAATGCCTCATTGAGCTCTATCAAGTCGTAGTCCCCGATGGTCGTGCCGGCTTTGTCCATGATGTTCCGCACGGCGTGAATCGGGGCAAAGAACAAGTCGCGCGGCTCGCCCCCGCCGGTCGCGTAGGCCGTCACGCGCGCCAGCGCGGTCAAGCCGTGCGCGTCGGCGAACGCCTCGGACGTCACCACGACCGCCGAGGCACCGTCGTTCAGCCCCGGCGCATTGCCGGCGGTCACGGATCCGTCTGCCCGGAACGCCGGCTGCAGCTTTGCCAGCGCTTCCAGGGACGTGTCGCGTCGCGGGCCCTCATCCTGGGATACCGTCGTGCTCCCCTTCCGACCCGGGACCTCGACCGGCACGATTTCCGCCGCGAACTTGCCGCCGTCCATGGCGGCAATGGCCTTGCAATGGCTGTCGTACGCGAACTGGTCTTGGTCCGCGCGGCTCACGTTGGCCTGCTCAGCCGTGTATTCCGCGTGCGCCCCCATCACGCAGTCGCCGAACGAGCACCACAGCCCGTCGAACTGCACGGCGTCCACCATCGTCTGATCGCCGTACTTCACGCCCCCGCGCATGCCGAACACATAGTGGGGGCCGTTCGACATCGACTCCATGCCACCAGCCACGACGCACCGGGCATCGCCGGCCCGGATGGCCTGGGACGCCAGCATCACCGCTTTGAGCCCCGACCCGCAGACCTTGTTGATCGTGAGCGCCGGAACGGTTCCGGGGACGCCCGCGTGAATGGCTGCCTGGCGCGCGGGCGCCTGGCCGGCGCCGCCCTGTAGCACGTGCCCCATGATCACCTCGTCCACCGACGAGGCATCCACCCCGGCGCGCGACAGCGCTTCCCTGATCGCGACCGAACCCAATTGCGGCGCCCGCAGGGCGCTCAGCCCACCCATGTACCGACCGATGGGGGTGCGCACGGCACCCACGATCACCGGTGTATGTGCAGCATCAGTCACGGTTCCATTCCTCTATAATAGGCCGCGCACCAGGCAACCGTGGTGCGCGAACGCCAGCCAACTTGACCGGGGCCGCGAGGCCCCTCAACGCGCCGATCCGAGCTCCAACGCTCGCGATCGGATCTCGCGGAGCGCGCGTTCGACAAACGCGTCTTGCGGCATCACCTCCTGCTTCCTCCCCGCACCGCGCACCCGCACAGCCACCGCCCCCTGCTCCACTTCTCTTGCGCCGAGCACCAGCATGTAGGGCACCTTCATGGTCTCCGCATCGCGAATGCGGTAGTTCAACGTCTCGCCGCGATCGTCCAGCGACACGCGGATCCCCTCGCCGCGCATCCTGTCCGCGAGGGTCCGGCCGGTCGCCGCCTGCTCGTCCGTGATGGGCAGCACCCGCACCTGCTCGGGCGCGAGCCAGAGCGGGAACGCACCGGCGAAGTGCTCGATGAGGCATCCCACGAACCGTTCCATCGTTCCGAAAATAGCGCGATGAATCATCACCGGCCGATGCGGCCGGTTGTCCTGGCCCGTGTACTCCAGTTCGAAGCGCTCCGGCAGTTGATAGTCCAGCTGGATAGTGGAGCCCTGCCACTCCCGACCGATGGCGTCGCGCAGCTTCACGTCGAGCTTCGGGCCGTAGAATGCCCCCCCGCCCTCGTCGACGCTGTAGGTGCGCCCCTGCCGTTCCAAGGCCCGACGCAACGCCGCCTCCGCCACATCCCAGGACCGGTCGTCGCCAATCTTCTTGGGCGGACGCGTCGCCAGATCCAGCCGATACGAGAACCCGAACGTCCGACCGAGCACGAGATCGACCAAGTCGAGCATATCGAAGATCTCGTCCTCGATCTGATCCTCACGACAGAAGATGTGGGCGTCGTCCATCGTGAGACCGCGCACGCGAAGCAGTCCGTGCAGGGTCCCGGACAGCTCGTTGCGGTACACATTGGCCACTTCGGACAGCCGGACGGGCAGGTCACGATACGAACGCTGCCGTGACTCGTAGACCAGCATGTGCATCGGGCAGTTCATCGGCTTGGCGCGGTAGCGCACCGTGTCCGACTCGCCGTCACCGGCCGCCATCGGAGGGAACTGGTTCTGCTCGTACAGCGGGAGGTGCCCCGACCGCCGAAACAGCTCCTCCCGAGTGACGTGAGGGGTGTACACGAGGTCGTACCGGCGGCGCAGCAACTCGTCTTCGATGAAGCGACGCAGCTGGAATTGCACCACGGCGCCGCGCGGGTGCCAGAGAATCAGGCCTGGCCCGACATCCTCTTGAATGGAGAACAGGTCGAGTTGCTTGCCCAGGACCCGGTGGTCGCGCTTCTCGGCCTCCTCCAACCTCCGCAGGTATTCGTCGAGGTCCTTCTTCGAGAACCACGCGGTGCCGTAAACGCGCTGCAGCATCTGGCGATTGGAGTCGCCGCGCCAGTACGCTCCCGCGGCGTGGAGCAGCTTGAAGTGCGCAATCCGGCCGGTGGAGGCCAGATGCGGCCCGCGACACAAATCCACAAAGGGGCCGTTGGTGTACACCGAGATCACCTCGTCGTCACCGAGCTCTTCGAGCCGCTCCAACTTGAGCGGGTCACCCTTGAACCGGTCGCGCGCGTCGGCCCGATCGACCTCCTCGCGCACGAAGGGCTGATCGTCCGCCACCACGTTCCGCATCGCGGCTTCGATCGCGACCAGGTCGTCCGGGGTGAACGGGCGCGGCACCTCGAAATCGTAGTAGAAGCCATCGTCGATAGGCGGCCCGAATCCGATCCCGGCATCCGGGAAGATCCTGCGCACCGCCGTGGCGAGCACGTGCGCGGCGGAGTGCCGCAACACATCGAGCGCCGCCGCGTCCTTCTCCGTGAGGATGGCCACGTGCGCGTCCCCGGGGATCGGGCGGTCGACGTCCCACACCTCTCCGTCGACCAGAGCGGCCACCGCGGCCTTGGCCAGCCGCGCGCCGATGCCTTCGGCAACGGTCCTGGCGGTCACGCCAACCGAGTGTTCGCGGACGGATCCGTCCGGCAGGGTGATGGCAATGGTGTCGCGCATGCTCGCTCGTCGGCCGCCGACGCGTTCGCGCCGTATCCCAACCCCAGATGTAGTCTTATTATTGTAAGGACGTAAATATACTTGGAGCCCCGGGGAGAAGCGTGATTCGCGTCAAGCGTGAGCAATCGGACTGGATCGGTATCACGGCCTCCGCGGTCGGTGGACTCGTGGCGGGCGTGGTGGCGGGCATCGTATTGGTGGAACTGCTCGGCAACCTGGACCGTGCGCGGGTTCACGGGGCGTTCGGGGGCCTGCGCAAGCAGACCAACCCGCCCGAGGATCCCCGAGTCTTGCAGGCGGCCATCGACGCCGCGCTCGCGGGCGACGACGCCACCGCGTCACTCGACGTGAAGGGTCAGGCGCTGGGAGACGGTGTGGTGGAGCTGACCGGAACCGTTCAGGCGGGGCATGAAGCGCAGCGTGCGCGCACCGTCGTCGAGCAGGTCCCCGGCGTGAGCGTCCTGGTGAATCACGTGCTCGTCGAGGGTGAAGACATTCCCGTCCGAGATGCCTCGGCGCACTGAGCCCGCGCGGCCCGTACCCCGAACTTCCAACAGCAGCAGAGATCGTGGCAGAACTGTCCTCGAAGTTTGAGCCGTCCCGGATCGAGACGTCCGTCTCCCGGCGCTGGGAGGAGAGCCGCGTGTTCGCGGGCGATCCAGCGAGCGGGCGGGATCCCTACGTCATCGTGATCCCTCCGCCGAACGTGACGGCCATGCTGCACATGGGTCACGGCCTCAATAACACGATCCAAGACCTGTTCATCCGGTTCGAGCGGATGCGGGGCCGAGAAGCCGTGTGGCTGCCGGGCACCGATCACGCCGGCATTGCCACCCAGAACGTGGTGGAGCGCCTGATCGCGGAGGAGGATGGCTCGACCCGCTTCGATGTGGGGCGCGAGGCGTTTCTGGAGCGCGTGTGGTCATACGTGAATGAAACGGGACAGACGATTCTCGAACAGCTCAAGGCCATCGGTGCGTCGTGTGACTGGAACCGCACGCGGTTCACGCTCGACGACGGGTACTCCGCGGCGGTGCGGCACGTCTTTGTGTCGCTCTGGGAGGAGGGCCTGATCTATCGCGGTCACCGCGTGATCCATTGGTGTCCGCGCTGTCTCACGGCGCTCTCCGACGAGGAGGCCGAGTTCCACGACGCCCGGGGCAAGCTGTATCACATCCGCTATCCGCTCACCGGAGAGGGTGAGGGCCACGTGACCGTGGCGACGACGCGTCCCGAGACGCTGTTGGGCGATACCGCGGTGGCGGTGCACCCCGATCACGCCGAGACCGCGTGGGCCTTGGGGCGGACCGTACGGCTCCCGCTCACCGAGATCCACCTGCCGATCATCCCCGACGACGCGGTCGATCCCGAGTTCGGCACCGGGTTCGTGAAGATCACGCCCGCGCACGACGCCACCGATTTCGAGATCGGCGGCCGCCACAACCTCGCGATGCCGCTGATCATGGACCCCGAGGGGCGGATGCACGATCCGGGTGACGACGCGGGGAGACGGGTCCCGGAAGACCTGGAAGGCGTGGATCGGTTCGCGGCGCGCACGCGCATCGTCGAGCGGCTGGACGGGCTCGGACTGCTCGAGAAGGTCGAGCCTCACGCGCATGCCGTCCGGCAGTGCTACCGCTGTCACACGGTGGTGGAACCGCGGCTCTCCAAGCAGTGGTTTGTGCGCATGGCGCCCCTCGCCGCCCCGGCCCTCGAGGCCTACCGCGCGGGGCATCTCCGCTTCGTACCGGAACGCTGGGGCTGCGTTTACGAGAATTGGCTAACCGACATTCGCGACTGGAACATCTCGCGGCAGCTCTGGTGGGGCCATCGCATTCCCGTCTTTCGCTGTACGGCCTGCGGAGAGGAGTGGGCGGCCCGCACCGATCCGGATCGCTGCCGCGCGTGCGGCGCGAGCGAGCTCGAGCGGGATCCCGATGTTCTGGACACCTGGTTCTCGTCCTGGCTGTGGCCGTTTGCCACCTTCGGCTGGCCCGAACAGACGCCGGACCTCGCGGCCTTCTACCCGGGCCACACCCTGGTCACGGCTCAGGAGATCATCTTCTTCTGGGTGGCGAGGATGGTCATGGCGGGCTACCACTTCCTCGGCGCGCGACCGTTCGACACGGTGTATATCCATGGCACGGTGCGCGACACGAAGCACCGCAAGATGTCGAAGTCGCTCGGCAACGGGATCGACCCGCTGGAGGTGGTGCGGCTGTTCGGCGCCGACGCCTTGCGGTACACGGTGATCGCCGGCGCGGCCGTCGGTGCGGACGTCATCCTGGATCCTGACGATCTCGAGGGGACCTTCGCGCCGGGGCGCAACTTCGCCAATAAGGTCTGGAATGCCGGGCGGCTGGCCATCGCGAATCTCGAAGGCGAGATCCTCCGGCCGGAGGACGTTCCGTCCGAACAGCTGCCGCTCGCGGATCGGTGGATCCTCTCGAGAGCACAGCGAGCCGCTCGCGCCACGACCGACGCCCTGGAACGTCATCGCGTGAGCGAAGCGGCGGACGCCGTGTACCACTTTATTTGGGACGACCTGGCCGACTGGTATCTCGAGCAAGTGAAGCCGCGGCTGTATGGTAAGGCGGAAGGCGGATCCATCGCGCGTGGCGTGCTGCTCCGCACGTTGGAAACCGCGTTAGCGCTGCTGCACCCGGTGATGCCCTTCGTCACCGAGGAGCTGTGGAGCCACCTGCCCGGCCCCCACGGCCTGTTGGCGAGCGCGGCATGGCCGACGCCGGACCGGCGCTGGGAAGATGATCGGGCGGAAGCGGCGTTCGGCGCCGTCCAGGAAGTCGTAAGTGCCATCCGGGCCATCCGCGCGGAATACCGTGTTCCACCGGGCCATGAGGTCGATGCGATGGTCAAGCCGGGCTCGCCCGATACCGCCCGAGCGCTGGCCGAAGAAGAGTCGACCGTGCTCCGTCTCGCGCGTCTCGGAACGCTCGCGCTCGATCACGAGCCGGCAGGGCCTGGAGCCTTCGCGGTGCTGAGCGATCGCACTGAGGTGTTCGTACCGCTGGGCGACGCCGTGGATCTGACGCAGGAGTGCGCCAGGCTCCTGGGCGAGATTCAGCGCCTCGACGCGCAGCTGACCGGCGTGGCGCGGAAGCTGGCCAACACGCAGTTCGTGGCGAAGGCCCCGGTGGAGGTCGTCGAGCGCGAACGGGCAAAGGAAGCGTCGTGGCGGGAGCAACGGGACGCGCTCACCGCAAAGTCGCGCGCGCTGGGCTGCTAGCCCTCGTCGCCGCGTGCGCGGTGATGAAGGAGCCGCCCGGCGGGCCGCCCGACTTTGACGCCCCGGTGCTGCTCGAGGTCACGCCCGATTCGGGCGCGATCGCCGACTCCCTCCGTGGTCCGATCGTCTTCCAGTTCGATGAAGTGATCTCGGAGGCCTCGGGCGGTGGGCTCGATCGACTGTTCCGCCTCTCGCCCCGCCCCGTACAGCTGAACGTGGGTTGGAAACGCACGCGTATCGAGGTCCGACCCGATGAAGGATGGCGATCGAACCGCGTGTACCAGGTCACGTTGCTGCCGGGCATCACGGATCTCAGCAACAACCGGCTGCAGGAAGGCCGCCACCTCGTGTTCACGACCGGTGGGCCCATCCCGCCGACGCACATCGCCGGCGAGGTCCTCGACTGGGAGAATGGCCGCGTCGGACAAGGGGCGGCGATCGAGGCCATCCTGCTCCCGGACTCACTCGTGTACGAGGGACGCGCCGATTCGGCCGGACACTACAGCCTGGAGGCCCTTCCGGTCGGCGACTACCTGCTCATCGGCATCATCGACGCCAACAACAACGGACGACGCGATCGGCGGGAGGCCTTCGATTCGAGCAGCGTGCGACTGGACAGCGTGATCGAGCGATCGTTGTGGGCGTTCGTGCAAGACACCATCGGACCGCAACTCCAGCGTGCCACCGCCGTCGACTCAGTCACCGTGCGCCTCCAGTTCAGTCAGAAGCTGGCGTTCGGCGACCCCACGGACGACGTCGTACAGGTATGGGTGCTGCCGGACACCCTGCCCGTGCCCGTGGACGCCGTGTGGGACGTGGTGGTGTACGATTCCGTGGCGGCCGTCGAGCGGGCGGCTGCCGACTCCGTCCGAGCCGCCGCCGACAGCACCGCCGCCGATACGGCCGTGGGGGGGGTGGAACCGTCCCCCACCCCGCCACCACCTCCCGCCGCGATCCGGGCCGCGGGCTCCGATACGACAGTCGCACAGCAGGACACCAGCGTCGCGCAACGTCTGCTCGCGGACCGCCCCAAGTTGCAGTCCGAGTGGGTCGTCCGGCTCCGTTCCCCTCTACCGCCGGGATCGCGCTACCTGATCCAGGCCAGCGCGCCGAACCTCAACGGGGTGGTCAACGAGTCCCGAACCGTGCTGGTGCTTGCTGGCACACCGGACGAGCAATGAGTGACGTGCGCAGGGGACTGCCGGCGGTGTCCAGACTCCTGGGCGCCGCCCGCGACCGGGGCTTGGACACGCGATGGTCCCGGGCCGACCTGGTGGAAGCGATCCGCGCGGTTGTCGGCACCGCCCGCACTGCCGGCGTCCCGCCTGACATGGACTGGGTCGGTGCCGTGGACGCATGGCTGCTCGCACGGAACCAGCGCTCGCTCCGACCCGTCATCAACGCCACGGGGGTGGTGCTCCACACCAATCTGGGCCGGGCGCCGTTGGCGGATGTTGCCCGGGACGCCGTCGCCCGAGCACTCGGCTATAGCACGCTCGAGCTGAATCCGGACACCGGCGAGCGGGGTCGACGACAGTCTCACGTGCAGCAGCTCCTCCAGGAGTTGACCGGCGGATCGGCCGCCCTGGTCGTGAACAATGCGGCGAGCGCGCTGCTGCTTGTGCTCAATGCGCTTGCGGACGGTGGCGAGACCATCGTGTCGCGGGGCGAGCTGGTGGAGATCGGCGGGGCGTTCCGGATCCCCGAGATCATGGCGAAAAGCGGCAGTGTGCTCATCGAGGTGGGCACGACGAACCGGACGCGGGCCACCGACTACCTCGCCGCCGTGAGCCCGCGCACTCGACTGCTGCTCAAAGTGCATCGTTCCAACTTCCAGCAGCGCGGATTCGTGTCGGAGACGTCGGTCGAGGAATTGCTCGCGTTGGGAGCGGAGCGCGGACTTCCGGTGGCTCACGATGTGGGGAGTGGTTTGCTCGTCAATCTCGAGCGGTTCGGGCTCACCGGCGAACCGCCCGTGACCCGGAGCGCCAAGGCCGGGGCCGTCGTGATCTTCTCGGGCGACAAGCTCCTTGGCGGCCCTCAAGCGGGCTTGGTCGTCGGGCCGACGGACATCGTGGAAAAGATCGCACGCAACCCGCTCGCACGCGCCCTCCGCCCCGACAAAATCACCTTCGCCGCCCTCGAAGCCACCCTGCGGCTCTACCGCGAACCGGAACTGGCCCTGCGGGACATCCCGGTGCTCCGCATGCTCACTGCCGATCCGGTCGCGCTGCGGCGTCGGGCGCGGCGCCTGGCGCGGCGCATCCCCGAGTCCCACGTCGAAGCGGGGGAATCCGTGGTCGGCGGCGGCGCGTTTCCGGACTGCGAGCTTCCGACCACGCTGGTCGTGATCGACGTCCCATCGGCCGAGCAGCTGCTGGCGGCGCTCAGACGGCATGATCCGCCGGTGATTGCGCGGGCGGTGGACGGCGGTGTCGCCCTCGACGTCCGGACGATCGCCGACGAGGAGTTCGGCGCGGTGGCCAGCGCCGTGGCGGGTGCGCGCCGGAGCGGGGAACCTGGGAACATTGGAACTCTCTGACGGTCCCGCAGTATTCTCGTTTGCCATTTGCGTCGCTCCCGGCGAGATTCCCCTCGCCGCGTGCGGCGGCCGTCCGAGTTCGAGCGCATTACGGAGGAGACATTGTCGATTACCCGCGTAGTACTCACGACAGCCATTGGCGTGAGCATCGCGCCCGCGGTGGCTGTCGGTCAGGAGGAAGTTCCGCCGGCGCCGGCCGCCCCGGTCGTCGAGGCCGTTGGCTTCGGAGAGGCCGTGAGCGGCATCCTGACCTACGCTGACCTGGTATTCCAGGACAGTTCGCGGTTCAAACCCTACATGTTCAACGGTGACCAGGGTCAGGAGATCACCCTGCACCTGACCTCGTCCGACTTCAACGCCATCGTGCTCCTCGCGGACTCGACGGAACAGCCGTTTCTATCGGATGAGAACAGCGGCGGGAGCTGCAACGCCTATCTGACCACGACCCTGCCGTACACGGGGCGATACATGATCTTCGTGAACGCCACCTTGCCTGGCGAGATCGGTCAGTATCGGTTGACGCTGCAACTGGGAAAACAGGCGGCGGAAGGCGATTCGCCGTGCCGTGGTTTTATCGAGCTGCAGGGCCGTCTCTGGACGGGGGACGCCGTCGAGTCGGAGCTCACCACGAACGACGGGGCGATCGGTGGCGCGTTCTTCGAGGCATGGCTCCTGCCGAACACCGACGGCGAGCCGATCACGGTGGACCTGATCTCGGACGCGTTCGACGCGGGCCTCATCCTGGTGCAGGGATTTGCGGAGGTGCTGGACGTGAACGACGACGGCGCGGGCGGGTGCAACGCACGGATTGCCCATCGGCCGACGTCGTCGCGGCCGCTGCGGGTGGTGGCGCGAGCCATGAGCCCCGGCGCGACGGGGAAGTACACCTTGCGTGTGAAACCCGGCCTGGAGCCGCTGGTCGACCAGCCTCCCTGCCAACGCGGCGGCGACGGGCCCTAGCGCCGGGCATGCGGGTCGCCGTCCTCGCCTCCGGCAGCGGCACGAACCTGCAGGCCCTCCTCGACGCCTGCGACGCGTCCGCACCGGCGGAAGTCGCGCTGGTGATCAGTGACAACCCTGCGGCTCGAGCCCTGGATCGGGCTCGGGCCGCGAACGTTCCGACGCACGTGCTGGACGACCATCGGGATGGAGTCGCGCTCACTGGGCTCCTCGCCGACTTCGGGATCGAATTGGTCGTGCTTGCCGGTTATCTGAAGCTGGTGCCGGCGACGACCGTCGACGCGTACGAGGGGCGAACGCTGAACATTCACCCCGCGCTGCTTCCGGCGTTTGGCGGCGCTGGGATGTACGGGCGGCGGGTTCATGAGGCCGTGCTGCGATCAGGCGCGACGGTGTCGGGATGCACGATCCACGCGGTCACCGCCGAGTACGACCGCGGACGCATCGTGGCGCAGTGGCCGGTGCCCGTGCTCAAGGACGACACCCCGGAGACCCTCGCGGCCCGCGTTCTGGCGGTGGAACATCAGTTACTCCCGGCGGCGGTCCTCGCGGCGGGGCGAGCCGGGAAAGTCGTCCGGCTTCCAATCGGGAGTACATTCTTCGAAGCAACCGGCGAGACGCCGGTTGTCGCGGCGGCTCTCGCCGCTGACGAGCGGTGAACGGTGGAGGTCACGAGTGCCTAGGGCGCTGATATCAGTATCCGACAAACGCGGTGTGGCCAAGTTCGCCCGGGAGCTGGTGCACCTCGGATGGGAAATCGTCTCCACGGGCGGCACTGCTCATGTGATCCGGCAGGCCGGCATCGAGGTCACGGCGATCGAGGCCGTGACGGGTTTTGGGGAGATTCTCGACGGGCGCGTGAAGACCCTGCATCCGGCCGTCCACGCGGGACTCCTGGCGCGACGCGACCTCCCGGCGCACATGCAGGAACTCGAGGCGCACGGGTTCGCGCCGATCGATCTCGTGGCGGTGAATCTGTATCCGTTCAAGGAAACCATTGGGCGGCCCAACGTAAAGTTCAGCGACGCGCTCGAGCAGATCGACATTGGTGGACCCTCCATGCTCCGGTCGGCCGCGAAGAACCATGCCAGCGTGTTGGTCGTGGTGGACCCGGCGGACTACGACCGCGTGCTCGCCGCCGTACGCGACAACGACGACTCGACCGGCCTGCGCCGTGAATTGGCCGCCAAGGTCTTCGCCCATACGGCTGCCTACGACACCGTCATCGCGCAGTACGTCGCGCGGGGCAGCGCCGCGTTGCCGCGCACCATGAGCTTCGTGCTCGAGCGCATGCAGACGTTGCGCTATGGCGAGAATCCGTTTCAGCGCGCCGCCCTGTACTCGACCGGCGAAGGACGGGGCATCGACGCGCTCTCACAACTTCACGGCAAGGAACTTTCGTTCAACAACCTGCTCGATATCGACGGGGCGACGTCGGCGATCGCGCCCTGGCCGGACCGGCCCGCGTGCGCCATCATCAAGCACACCACGCCCTGTGGGATCGCGCTCGGAAAAACGCCGGAGGAGGCATACCGCCGGGCGCTCAGCACGGATCCCACCTCGGCATTCGGCTCCGTCGTGGCTTTCAACACGATCATCGACGGCACGACCGCGGAAGCGATGGCGGACTTGTTCGTCGAGGTGGTCGTGGCTCCCCGGTTTCATGATGAGGCCCTGGAGGTCTTCAAGCGTAAGAAGAACCTCCGGGTGGTCGAGCTGCCGCTGGCCGACAGCCGACCCGCGCTGGACGTGAAACGCGTGCGGGGCGGCATGTTGGTTCAGGATCGGTTCGTGTTCGAGCAGGACGAGTCCGAGTGGAAGATCGCGACCAAGCGCGAGCCGACACCCGAGGAATGGTCCGACATCCGATTCGCCTGGGCCGCCGTGGCCGGCGTCAAGTCCAACGCCATTCTCCTCGCGCGGGCCGAGCGGGCGATCGGCATCGGCGCTGGGCAAATGAGCCGGGTCGACGCCACGTTCCTCGCCCTCCACAAGGCACGCGCCGCCGGTCACGACCCGGCCGGCTGCGTCCTTGCGTCCGATGCCTTCTTCCCGTTCCCGGACAGCATCGAGCAGGCGGCGGAGGCGGGCATCCGCGCGATCGTGCAGCCCGGCGGGTCCGTTCGCGATGACGAGGTGAAAGCCGCCGCCGATGCGCATGACATCACCATGGTCATGACGGGACGACGGCACTTCCGCCACTAAACGTGCCCACCGACCCCACAGCTTCCCCCGCACACCGCCCACCGTACGCGTGGGCCGGCGCGTTCACCACCGTCGTCCTCGCCCTCTACGTGGCGACGCTGGCCCCGACCACGCAGTTCTGGGATACCTCCGAGTACATGGCGGCCGCAAAGGTCCTGGGTATTCCACACCAGCCGGGCAACCCGCTGTTCGTGCTGCTCGCCAACGCGTGGGGACGACTGCCGCTCGGCGACTACGCGTATCGGATCAATTTGTTCTCGGCCGCCTGCAGCGCGCTGGCCAGCGGGCTGCTGTTCCTCGTCGCCGAGCGTCTGCTCCGCGCCGTGTTGCCGGCTCCCGACCACCTCCGACGGTGGGTCGCGGCGGCGGGCGTGTTCACGGGGGCGACCGCCTTCACCGTCTGGAATCAATCGGTCGTCAACGAGAAGGTGTACACCTTGAGCCTCCTGTCCATCGCGCTGGTGCTGTGGCTCGTGGTGCACTGGGCCGATCAACCGGAAGGGGAACGGCGCGACCACTGGCTCCTCGTCATCGTCTACCTCATCGCGTTGAGCACCACGAATCACTTGATGGGTGCGCTGGTCGCCCCGGCGGTCGCCGTGTACGTCCTCATGACCGACCCGCGCGTGCTGTTGCGGCCCCGCATGTGGATCGCCGCCTTCGTCGCGACCGCCGTCGGGCTGAGTCTGAACGGCGTGCTGCCGATCCGCGCCGCGCACTACCCGCCGATCAACGAGGGAGAGCCGGTCACGTGGGAAGCTCTGCGTGCAGTGCTGGCACGCGAGCAGTATCAAAAGGGGCCGCTGCTGCCGCGGCAGGCGGACATCCTGTGGCAATACGGCAACTACTTCCAGTATTTCGGATGGCAGTTCGCGCACGACTGGAGTACGGCCTTGCGGGCCGTGACCGGGTTCCTGTTCGGGGGACTCGGGCTCCTGGGCGGCGTGGCGCTGTTCAAGGGGGATCGCCGCGGCGGTTGGGCCACCGCAGCCCTCATGGTCACGGTCACGCTGCTGCTGGTCTTCTACCTCGACTTCAAGTACGGCTACTCGTTCGCGCCGAGCGCCGAGGTGCTGCGGGAAGTGCGCGAGCGCGACTACTTCTTCGTCGCGTCCTTCCAGCTCTGGAGCGTGTGGACGGCACTCGGCCTCGGGGTGCTGCTCCAGGGCGTACGCGCGTTCGTACGCGGCGCCGACGAATCCACGGGGCTCCGGGCCGGACTCGCGACCGTCCTCGTCCTGGCGCTCGTGCCGTTGGTCGGCAATCGCCAGACCGCGTCGCGGGCAGGTGAGTGGCTGGCGCGCGACAGCGCGTGGGACATCCTGCAGTCCGTCGAGCCCCACGGAATTCTCGTGACCGCCGGCGACAACGACACGTTCCCCCTGTGGTACATGCAGGAGGTCGAAGGCGTGCGGCGGGACGTCACGGTGGCAAACCTCTCGCTGGCGCGCACGCTCTGGCATCCGCGACAGATCAAGCGACGCGAGCCCGTCCCCTACACGGACAGCAGAGCCATCGCGCTGTACGACGACCGTGAGTGGCCCGCGCCGACGGACCCGCTCCTGCAGTTCAGTATCGAGGAACTGGATGCCATCCCGCAGTTGATTCAGGTTCCGCGCGATCGGAACGTGCTGCGCCTCGGAAACATCCGCGTGGCCCTCACGCAAGCCTATCTGGACCGGGCAGACGTGGTGATCGTGCAACTCCTGCGGGATAACCTCGGCAAGCGCCCGATCTACTTCTCACGCACGGTCGGCGCCTACGCCGACGAGCTGGGTCTTGCCCCCTACCTCCTGGGTCAGGGCCTCGTACGGAAGCTCGTGACGGACTCGCTCGGTCCCTCCGATAACGTGGTGGGCTTCCCGCTGCTGGGCTGGGTGGACGTCGAACGCACGGAGCGCCTGTTGTTCGAGGAGTATCACGTCGCACGCGTGGCACGCTCACGTCCGCGCGGCTGGCCGGACCCGCCCTCGAGCGGCATCCTCTCCCTCTACGGGTTGCTCTACCGGGCGTATGCCGATTACACGCTCGGCCGCGCTCCTGACTCGCTGCGGACGGCGCGAGCGGCCCAGGCCGCGCAGTGGGCCGATGCGATGTTCGTGCAGACGGGCCTGCTCGAACCGTAGCCCTAGGGCCACCGCACGCCCAGTCCCACGGTCACGGTCCGGCCGGGCGCGGGCTCCAGGTAGCGCCCACCAAACGCATTCACGACGACCGAGCCCACGTACCGTCGGTCCAAGACGTTGGCCACCATCACGTGCGGCTCGATCTCGACAGCACCGATACGCTCCCGGATCGCACCGCGGACATCCAGCGTGACCCAGCCGTCCACCGGCGCCGCATTCGCGTCATCAGCATACAGTCGGGACGTCCATGTGGCATCGAGAGCCACCCACGCGGCGCCGATCGCCTGGCGGGCGGTTCCGAACAGCCGATGCTGCGGGATGCCGGGCAGCAAATTGCCGGCGTACGAGGTTCCGTCAACCGTGAACTGCCTAAAGCGAAAGCTCGCGAACGTGTAGCTCACCACCACCGCCGGACCGGAGGCGGGCGTGACCCGCACGCTCGTTTCGAACCCGCGATGCAACGCGCTTCCCGCGTTGCGGTAAAACTGGCGCCCGGATCCGTCGGCGACCTCGAACGGAATCAGCTCCCCGCGGACCCTCGTATCGAAATAGGTCGCCTCGTATCCGATCCGGTCGCCGGCAAGACCTCCGCGCGCGCCGACCTCGACGCTCGTCGCGTGCTGCGGGTCCACGTCAGGGTTGAATCCGCCGCCCCCGCTCGGCCGGTTCACCAGCTCCGTCGTGGTCGGCGTTTCGAACCCGGTGCTCGCGCTCACGAACGGCGCGAGCCACCGCGCCAAGAACACCGTAATCCCACCGGCACCTGAGAAGGACGCCATCACCCGCGCACCCGATTGATCCCCATCGGCCAGCAAGCGGTCCGTGGCGGCGAACGTGATCCGATCGTAGCGCATGCCTCCGGTGACGCTGACCGCGTGATGCGGAGTGAGTGACAGTTGGAGAAACGGACCGATCTCATGAACGCGTTCGAGCTGCGAGAGGGTGGTCTCCGAGCCGTCCGGCGACAGATTGATCCGATCGTCGCGCTGCCACTGCGCGTCGACCCCGGCCGTCAGTGTCGGCACGGCGGGCAGCGCGAGGAGCGGCACCGAGATCGCCGTGCGCGTGCCCCAGGCCCACCGGCCTAGATCGATCACGGCGAACGGCAGGGGGTTGTCGAGGTCGCGCCGCACTCCGTACACTGAGGCCTCGTAGTTTGCCAGGCCCACGGCGCCGCGCACAACGATACCCGCGAGCGCTTGGGTGACTTCTTTCGCGGCGTTGGCAGCCACGTTGCGCGGGTCCGCCATCGCAGGCATCGAGTCGAACTGCGCCTGCGTGAGCGCCCCGGGGTTCTCGGCCAGCGGATCGCCGGTAATCCGCACGTGGGCGGTGACTTGCGCGCGGCCCAACGATTGGCGGAGCGCCACTGCTCCGTAGGACCGGCGCCTGGAGGCATGGTCGCGAAAGCCATCGGAGCGCGTGTACGCGGCGGTGACGCTTACTCCCCCGCCCCGCCACCTTGCCGCCCCGCGTGTCAGCCCCTTGAACGTCCCGAAGGCTCCCGCACCGAACTGCGCCGATACACGCTCACCGTCCACCCCCCCGACGCGGGATTCGACCGCGATGACACCACCCGACGCGTTGCCGTGCAGCATCGACGCCGTACCACGCAACACTTCGAGCCGCGCCACGTCCGCGGGATCGATGCTCGTCAACTGGCCCTGGCCGTCCGGAAGCGTCTGCGGTATTCCGTCGAGCAGAATGCGCACACCGCGCACGCCGAATGCCGACCGTGCCCCGAATCCACGCACGACGAGACGAATGTCCTGCGACGGGTTCTGCCGATTGACCGAGAACACTCCCGGGACGGTGAGCAGCAGCTCGTCGAAGTCGAGGGCGGGCCGCGCGGCCATCACAGCCCGGTCCACCACCGAGATGCTGAACGGTTGCCGCGGCAGCACGGCGCGTTGTCGCGTGACGGATACGTGTACCGGACTGAGCACGGCCCGGCGCAACGAGTCCCGCGGCAGCGAGTCCGGCGCTTGCGCGCGTGCCGCCGGGGCGGCGAGAACCGCCGCGAGCACCAGGCCCCGTAGCGCTCGCTTCATCGTCACCCGCGCGCATGCGCGATATGCCACCGAAAGCATCACGTATACCGTCAAGTTCCCATGCCACAAAGAGGTACCGGCACCGACCGTGGCTTGACGCGGGGGGCGCCATGCTCAGATTCGATTCCACCGAAAGTAGCCCAACCCGAGCTGGATGGGAGAGGCGGACTCCACCACCCAACATGCCGAGCCTACTCGAGCGCCTCCGCGACGACCTCAGACCCGACTACGAAGTCGAGCGGGAGTTGGGGCGCGGCGGGCAGGGGTCGGTGTTCCAAGCGCGGGACGTGAAGCTCGAACGTCCGGTCGCCATCAAGGTCCTGCGGCCCGAGCTCGCCACGGCCACCGCCGTCGAGCACTTCCTCACGGAGGCCCGCACCCTCGCGAATCTGGTGCATCCCAACGTCGTGCCCGTCCATGTCGTGGGCCAAGCAGCACAGCTCGGCCTCCCGTATTACGTGATGGATCTGATGCGGGGCGAGACGCTCCACGAGCGCCTCGACCGGGGGCCGCTGCGCAAACGGGAGTGCCTCAAGATCGGGCGCGACGTGCTGGCGGCGCTCGAAGCGGTGCACGCGATCGGCGTGGTTCACCGCGACGTCAAGCCGGCCAACATCTTCCTCGAATCCGGTCGCGCACTCCTGGGCGACTTTGGGATTGCCCGGTCGGCGCCCCGCGACGACACCGGCAAGATCCTGGGCACCCCGGGCTACATGCCGCCCGAGCAGGCCCAAGGACGAGCCAGCACGCCGCAGACCGACCTGTACGCACTGGCCATGGTGCTGTACCAGTGCTACACGGGGCGCCGGTGGGAGGCGACCCACCCAGGTGCCCCGCACAACTGGCATGGTGTTCCGTGGCTCCAACGCCGGATCCTCCGTCGCGCGCTCGCGTGGACACCGGAAGACCGCTGGACGGATGCGAGGATGTTCCGCCAGCGGCTGTGGAAGACCCGCGTCGCCACATACCGGCTCCGCACTGCGGCGATCGCCGCGGGCGGTGTCCTGGGCATGCTCTTCGTGTGGTGGGTCGCACGCACGCCGCCGACCCCCATGGCGGAACTCGCGGTTATGCCCTTCGCGTCGCCAGGCGCGGCCGATCCCCTGCTGGGAAGACACTTCGCCCGGTGGGTGGCCGACAACATCGAGCATCCCGGGGTCGTACCGGCGCGGATCGCGTTCCTCGCCTGGGACTCGGTGCCGCCCGGCCCCGGCAGGACGGCGGCCTTGTTGGAACGATTGCGCGCGCGCCGGCTCGTCACCGGCGCCATCGAGCAGCAAGGCAACTCCATGCGCGCACGCCTGACGCTCGTCACGGATGTTGATACGGTGGACCTGGGCGACGTCGTCGGCACGGTGGACGAGCGCGGCGCGCTCGCATGCAACGTGGCCCACGCCCTCGTGCGGGACCTCGGGCCGGCGTCGGAACGTGCGTTTCGCTGCAACGGCGGCTATGTCGGCAAGCGTGTGGAAGCCCTGGACGCCTTTCACGCCGGCGAGTATGCGGAAGAAGGAAACCGGTGGGCCGATGCGCTGGATCGCTACCACGAGGCGGTCGAACTCGACAGCACGTTCGCGCTGGCAGCGATCCGGCATTACGTCGCGTGGTCCTGGTTGCTCACGGGACGCCCGCATGACCTGAACCTGCGCGCGTTGCTCGCGCAGCCACACCACGGCCTCTTCACGCAGGACAGCCTCGTGCTCGACGCGATGGCGGCCGGGAGCGATGTGGAACGTCTCGTTCGGTACCGACGCGCGGTCGAGCGGTTTCCGCGTGACGGCCTGCTGGCGTATCTCTACGCGGATCTCGTGTTGCACCGCGGCCCGTTCCTCGGGATTCCCCTCAAGGAGGCTGAACGACTGTGGACCGTCGCGGCCGAACTGGACTCGACGTACTCCCCGGCGTGGCATCACCTCGCGTGGGTGCGGATCCTCCTGGGCGATGCGGTGGGGGCAACGGCCGCGCTGAACCAGCTGATGCGCTGGGTGGGTTGGCCGGAGCAAGTCGGTTTCCTACCGCAGATCTTCGAGTTCGCGCTGGTCGAACGGTTCGCGCCGGAGCAGGCGCCCGCCGCCCGCGCCCAGCTGCTCGGTGAACCACAGTTCATGCGCCGGGTCGCGCAGATGCTGCGCCTCGCTCCAACCGTCGGGTTGACACGCACGCAACTCGAGTTGGCGCAGGGATTCTCCCAGGAGTTGCGGCGTCCGACGAACGACTCGACGCGGATGCAACTGGCGACCTTCGTAGAAGCCGAGGCGCTCGCGCGTATCGCGGTCGGTCACGTTGCCCGAGGCTTCACGCTGGTGGATTCGGTTGCCGCCCTCGTCCCGAGCGTCGAGGCGCGGCTGCAGGCAGCCGGGTGGAGGCTGATCACCCCGAGTGTGAGGATGCCGGGCGTGTCGCTCGAGGCGCGCCAGATGGCAGCGCAGTCAATCCATGGCCTGGACCATCCGCGTGCTTGGTGGGCCCTCGGCGTCGACGCGGTGGAGCGCGGTGACACGGTGGCCGCATGGCGATGGATCGATCGGCTACAATCGACGCCGGGTGACACGATTGCGGAGCGGCTGGCTCTGCTCCTGAGCGCTCGGCGGGAGGCGGAGCGCGGGGCGTTCGACAGGGCGTTGGAGCTGAGCGCGCCACTGCTGCGATACGACTCGGCCGCGCACGGGGGCGACCCGTTCGCGCGCTCCGCACTGCACAGCTGGCGCGGGGACTGGCTCGAGCGAACGCGAGGACCCGAGGCCGCCGACTCGAGTCGCCTGTGGTATCTCCATTCCGATCACCTCGTCACGCCGATCGGGCCGGCCGTGCCCGAAGAGATCGATTGGGCCCTCGGCACCATCGGCGCATGGCACCGATTCCGAGCGCTCGCCGACGACGGGGACACATCGCGCCGCTGCGCGCTCGCGCGCTTCGTCTCAGATCGGTGGCGCGAACCCGACCCGGTGTTCGCGCCTTGGCGGGACGAAACGCGCGCGTTCCTCACGGAGCGGTGCCCGACATGATCAGCTGCCGCACGCTCGGACCGGTCGAGATTCTCGTGGACGGCGCGCCGGCGCCACCAGAGTTGCTCTGGCGCAAGAACCTGGCCCTCCTGATCTACCTGGCACGGTCGCCCAAGGCGCGGCGCAACCGCGATCACCTGATGGCGCTGCTGTGGGGCGACAAGCCCGAGTCATCGGCACGCCACTCGCTCCGCGAGGCGATCCGCGTCGTGCGCAAAGCCGTTGGCAACGCCGTGCTGAGCGCGGACGGCGACGTCGTGAAACTCGACCCGCGCGCCGTACGGCTCGATGTCGATGAGTTCCTCGAGCGCGCGGCAAACGCGGACTGGCCGCGGGCGGTCCAACTCTTCGCCGGCGACTTTCTCGAGGGCTTCGGCGTGCCCGACGCGAGCCCGTTCGAAGACTGGTTGCTCGCGGAACGCGCCCAGTGGAGAACTCGCGGCGTGGCCGCCCTCGTGCAGCACGCCGGGCAACTGTCGGAGCGCGGTCTCGTGGGTGAAGCGGTAATCGTGGCGACTCGAGCCCACGAACTCGAGCCCGGCTCGGACGCGACGGCGCGCTGCCTGCTGCGCAACCTCGCACTGGCCGGCGACCGCGGCGGCGCGCTGCGATGCTACGACAGGTTTCTCGCGCATCTGCAACGGCTCGGCGCGCAGCCCGAACAGGAGACGGAGGCGCTCGCCGACCGGGTCCGGCGCGAACGTCAATGGCACCTCTCGGGTGAGGTTCCGCAACATGCGGAGGACGGCGCCGAGTCGCGCCGCGCGCCGCTCATCGGACGCGAAGCCGTGCTATTGCAGCTGACCTCCGCGTGGCACGACGCGCGCGCGGGTGGGCGTGCCGCCATACTGCTCGTCACCGGCGACACCGGGTGCGGCACGACCCGGCTGCTCGAAGAACTGGAGACCCGGGCCCGGCTCGCCGGCACGGTCACCGCACGCATGCGCGCCGTCCCGGCCGACGCCGATCACCCGTACACCGGGCTGCTCACGCTGGCGCGTGGCGGTCTCCTCGAGGCGCCCGGGATCGGTGCGGCGCCGCCGGCCGCGTTGGCGGCGCTCGGACTTCGGCTCGTGGAATGGGCCGATCGGTTCCCGGTACGCAAAGCCGAGCCGCTCCCCCTGCCCAGCGCCCTTTACGAGGTGTTGCACGCGGCGCTGGAGGAGGGACCTATTCTGCTCGTGGTGGACGACGCCCAGTGGCTCGACGTCGAATCGGCACGGGCTCTCGAGGCGTTGCTGCGAGACGTCGGCAACCAGCCGTGCACACTGCTGGTCGGTGCGCGAGCCCACCCTCCCCATCCCGTGCTGGACGACCTTCGCTCGCGCATCGGACGGGAACTCCGCGGCGCGGTGGTCGACGTGCCGCCATTGGATCTGACGGCACTCTCCGCGCTCACCGAGTGGGCCGTCCCTGCCTTCGACGAGGACGCACGCGCCCGGCTGGCACGACGCCTCCTCGTCGACACGGCCGGACTGCCCCTGCTCGCGGTGGAGATCCTCCACGCCGTAGCCCTTGGTCTCGACCTCGGCACTATCGCGGGCGCGTGGCCGGACCCCCAGCGCACCCTCGACCAAACGCTGCCCGGCGATTTGCCTGACGCCGTGCGCGCGGCGATCCGCACGGGGTTCCGGCGCCTGTCGGCCAACGCGCAACGCCTGCTGTGCGCCACGGCCCTGGCGCCGCGACCAGCCGATGCCGCCCTGCTCCAGCGCGCAACCGGACTGGAGCCGGTGGAGCTCGAGCAAGCGCTGGACGAGGCGGAATGGCAACGATGGCTGCAGGTCGATCCCCGCGGCTATGACTTCGTTGCGCGTATCTTGGGTGACGTTATCGAGCAAGACATGCTGACTGCCGGGCAACGGCAGCGACTCCGTGCCGCGCTGGATGCGACGTCGTGACCGCGACGGGCACCGGCCGTCCGGCGATCGCGGCGAATGTGGCGGGAGGATGAGAACGTGATGATGTGGCTTCTGACCGTCCTCGTACTCGCCGACTCGGCGACGACCGCGCGCATCCCGGTTGCACCAGCCGAGTCTCTCGCCGTCACCATCCGCGGCGCGGGACCGGCCATCGTGTTTCTGCCGGGGCCGTTCGGTTCGGGGTTCGCGTTCCGCAACGTGACCGCCGCGCTGGCCGAACGCGGGTATCAGACGATCGTGGTGGAACCGCTGGGCGTCGGGCTGTCGTCTCGGCCAAAGGACGCTGACTACTCGCTCACCGCGCAGGCAGAGCGTGTGGGTCGGACCATGGACGCGCTGCAGGTGACCGGCGCGCTCGTCGTGGGCCACGCCGTGGGAGCCAGCATCGCGTATCGACTTGCCCTGGCCCGCCCGGAACACGTGCGGGCCATCCTCTCCATCGAAGGCGGTCCGACCGAATCGGCCACGACTCCCGGCTTCCGCACCGTGATGCGCTTCGCGCCCATGCTCAAGCTGCTCGGCGTCGATCTCCTGCGTCGCCGCCTCCGGAGGGGCCTCATGGCGGCGACCAGCGACACGACCTGGCTCACCGAGGACGTCGTGGACGGATACATCGCCGGCGCCGATCGGGATTTCGGCGCTACGGTGGACGCATACAAGGGGATGGCGAATTCCGAGGAACCCTACGTGCTTGCCGAGCGACTCCCGGAAATCGCTATCCCCGTGCTGGTGATCCTCGGCGCCGTACCGCACCGGAGCGCGCCGACCGCGCAGGAAATCAGTTTGCTGGGCACATCCCTCCCGCTCGTACGCATCGACACCGTCCCGAACGTGGCGCACTTTCCCCATGAAGAGCGCCCGGGCGTCTTGGTAGCGGCTCTCCTCCGCTTGGAGCAGATGAGCGTGCCTTGACGGTTGCTTGCCGCCGGCGCGACACCCTGGTCGGCGAGCGCGCAAGGAGGAGTGATGCAGACCGTCGTGACCGGGGGAGCGGGATTCATCGGCAGCCACCTGGTGGATGCGCTCGTGCGCCGCGGAGACCGGGTCGTCTGCGTCGAACGCCCCGGCGCGGTCGCACACTGGATTCCAACCGACCACGTGGACTTTCGCGCGACCGGAATCGCAGACCCCGCATTGCTGGTCGAGGTCTTCGGGGGCACCGACGTGATCTTCCACCTGGCCGGGTTGACATGCGCCCGCCGCCCGGAAGAGTTCGATCGGGTCAACGTCGAGGGTACGGCCAACGTGCTCAGGGCCGCCGCCATGCTGGATCCGGCACCCCACGTCGTATTCCTCTCGTCGCTCGCCGCCACCGGGCCGTGCCAGAACGGCGAGCGACTGAACCCGTCGTCGGTCCCATACCCGCTCTCGGCGTACGGACGCTCCAAACTCCAGGCCGAAGCCGTCACCCACGCGTTCGCCGACCGCGTCCCGATCACCGTCGTTCGGCTCCCCGCCGTCTACGGGCCGCGCGAGCGCGGCATTCTCGCGATGTTCCGCCTGATCAACCGCGGCATCGCCATCACGTTCGGCGGCTGGGATCGCGAGTTGAGTCTCATTTACGTCACGGATGTCGTGCAGGGCCTGCTGCGATGCACCGAGGTCCGGCGCACGGTCGGGCACACGTACATCCTGTCCCACCCGGAGCCCGTAACGTGGCGTGCGTTCGCGTGGGCCGTGGCGCACGCGCTGGGTCGCTCCCCGCTGCTCATCTCGATCCCCAAGATGGCCGGCGCGATCATCGGCACCCTGGTCGAGTGCGGCGCCGGCATCACGCGGCACGCAGCCATCGTCAATCGTGACAAGATCCGCGAGATGGCACAGGAACGCTGGGTCTGCGACCCCTCCGCGTCTGAGCGAGATCTGGGATTCGCGGCGGCCTACTCCGTCCCGCGCGGCGTGGCGGAAACCGCCGCGTGGTATCAGGAGGCCCGATGGCTCTGACGCCAGCGCGCACCGCGGACAGCATCACCGCCGGTTACAACGCCATTCTGGTGTTGGTGTGGTCGCGGCACCTGCATGCGGGTACCGTCGCCTGGACCGTCGCACTGGCCCACGCGGCCGGTACTACCCTGCCGTGGTTGCTCCGCCGCGTGCCCGCATCCGGCAGCAGGGGCATGCGTATCCTGGCAACCGTATACCCGATCGTGCTGGTCGCGGCGTTTTGGCCGGAACTGGATCTCCTGCGCGCCTTCGCCCCGCGGAACTACGACGCACTGGTCGCGGGCTGGGACCGCGCGCTGTTCGGTGCGCACTGGCACATCACGTGGCCGACCGCCGTGACAGCCCGCTGGATGACGGAGACGATCCATTTCTCCTACTTCCTGTACTATGGGGTGATCATCGTCCCCTTGTTGGCGCTGGTGCTGCAGCATCGTGACCGTGAGCTGCGCGAGGCGACGACCCAACTCGCCGTCGTCTTCTTCAGCTGCTACCTGGTGTTCATCTTTTTCCCCGTGGACGGGCCGCAACACTATCAAGCCGCCGGCCCCGTGATCGCACCGGAGGGTCTCTTCCCCACGCTCGTTGGGATGGTTCGTGAGAGCGGCGGATCGCTGGGCGCGAGCTTCCCAAGCTCGCACGTCGCGATCGCCGTGACCGCCGCGATCGTCGGGTGGCGCTACTTCCCGACGTGGGTCGGCGTTGTGCTGAGCCTCGAGGCCGCAGGGGTTTCGGTGGCCACCTTCTTCACGCAGAACCACTACGCGGTCGACGCGGTGGCGGGCGTGGCGTGGGCCGCCCTCGCGGCGGTCGCCGTGGCCTTGCCAAAAGGGCGCGCGGCACGATCGCACCCACGGACGCCGCGGCGGCCCATGCGCGCGCCGGTCTTGTGGAGGGCCCGATGACACCTGCGAGGGAGTCCACTTCAAGCACGGCGTGGAATGGTACGCTATCCTCCAAGGGACACGTCCCATTCACTGAGGACCGACCCTCCGTGCACGATCCCGTCCTCGTCACCGGCGCCTCGGGATTCATCGGCCGTCACCTCGTGCGCCAGCTGCTCGACGCCGGCCACTCGGTGCGGGTGCTCGTGCGGGATCATGAGCCGCTGCAGCCGGTCATCGACCGCGTCGACCTGGTCACCGGCGACCTGACGGAGCCGCACACGATCGAGCGGGCGGTGCGGGGTGCCCGATCGATTCTCCACCTGGCGGCCTGCGCCCGCGCGTGGGTCGTGGATCGGTCGGAGTACACCCGGGTCAACGTGGGGGCCGTGGACTCGTTGCTGCGCGCCGCGCGCCGGCACGACGTGGAACGGCTCGTCCACGTGTCGACGGTACTCACCTTGCCACCGTACCGGGAGGCCGCCGTGAATCACGGTGCCCAACGGCCGACGCCATACGAGCGAACCAAGCGGGAGGGCGAGGAACTCGTGCGGCGGTATGTGGAGGAGGGGCGTCACGCGGTGATCGTGCATCCCACGCGGGTCTACGGTCCTGGGCCGCTCACCGACGCGAACGCGGTGACGAAGTCCATCGTGTTGTATGCACGCGGCCGGCTGCGCGTGCGGCTCAACGATGGTGACGCCCAGGCGAACTACGTGCATGCCGAGGACGTAGCACGGGGGATCATGCTGGCAGGGCAGCGCGGGCAGGCGGGCGCGCGCTACGTGCTCGGAGGCGAGAATGCGACGTTCGCCGGGTTGCTCGCGCGGGTGGACGCCATCGCCGGTATTCATCGATGGGTCGTGCCCCTGCCACCGGCGCTGGCGGTGGGCGTGGGAGCCGCGGCCGAGTGGTGGGGACGCGTGACGGGGACGGCGCCCTTCACGGCCCGCTGGGTGCGCTCGCTACTCGAGGACCGTCGCGCCGCCGTCGCGTCGGCGATGCACGACCTCGGCTACGCCCCGCGTTCCTTGGACCAGGGTCTGCAGGAGACGATCGCATGGCTCAGAAGCCAGCGAATGCTCCCCGTGTAAGCCCGGACCACGCCGCCGCCGCGCTCATCGCGGTCGCCGCCGTGGTGCTGACCGTTTTCTATTATTACGCGCGGGTCGACACCGTTGGTGTCATAAGCTCCCGCGGGTGGTCCTCGATGACCGGCACCCCACGGTCCGTCGCAACCCATGCCGCGCTCGCCGTCCTGCTCCTCGCGGTCATCCCCGTGGCGGTGGCACGCCTGATCCTGCGGTGCAGTCTGGCGGATTTGGGCTTGGGACTGGGCGATTGGCGGCGGGGGGTGACGCTGCTCGCTGCTGGACTCCCGCTTGCCGTCCTCGCGGGCTGGATCGGGTCGCGCTCTCCTCTCATGCAAGCCGTCTATCCGCTGGCGACGTCCGCGCCCGGCGCCGGGTTCGTGCCCTATGCACTGCTCCTGTTCCTGTATTTCGGCGCCTGGGAAATCCTGTTTCGCGGCGTGCTGCTGTTCGGCCTGCGGCACTCCACCGGCGAGTGGACCGCCAACGCGTCGCAAACCGGCCTGTCGATGACCGCGCACTTTGGTCGTGCGATCAACGAAACAGCCATCGCGTTTCCCGCCGGCCTGTTATTTGGTTGGATCGATTTGCGGGTTGGATCGCTCTGGTACCTCGCGATCGTTCACTGGTGCGTCGGGGTCAGCATGGAGTGGTTCATCGGATGGTAGGCGGCCGCCCTTGCCGAACGCGCGGGCGGCGCCGGAGCGCGGCCTGTCGAGCGGCCAAGGAGCGCGCGATGCGCGTACGAGACGGACTAGCGGTGGTCGCGCTGGCGCTGGCGGGGCTGACGACGGGGGCGGGTTGGTTCTCCCCGCTCTCGGCGCAGACCGCGCGTATCGAGGGCGCGGTACGCGACGCCCTCTCGAACGCGGCGCTCGACGCCGTCCGCGTAGATGTGCTGCGAGACCGCGAGATGGTGGCACGCGTCGTCACCGACACCGCCGGTCACTTCGCGGTCGCCAACCTCGCGGCCGGGACGTATACCGTTGTGTTCGGGCGCATCGATTACCAGCGGCGCGTCATCGAGCAGGTCGCGGTGGGCGACGGCGAACTCATCGTGCTGCCCACCATTTCGTTGACGCCGCTCGCCCTGGAGCTCAATCCCGTGGTCGTCTCCGTATCGCGGACCACGCAAAAGGCGCTCGACGCGCCCTCCGCCGTCACCGTGGTCGATCGCCAGACGGTGGCGGAACGTCCGGCGCTGACGCCGGCGGATCACGTATTTGGGCAAGCCGGCGTCGACGTGGCCCAGACCGGTCTTACACAGCACGAGATCGTGTCGCGCGGATTCAGTAACGCGGCGTCGGGGCAGTTGCTGGTGCTGACCGACAACCGCTACGCCGCGGTCCCATCGCTTCGCATCAACCTCTACAACTTCATCCCGGCAACCAACGACGACGTCGAGCGCATCGAATTGGTGCGAGGCCCCGGTTCGGCGCTGTACGGCCCCAACGCCGCCCAGGGCGTGCTGCACGTGATCACCCGCTCACCGTTCGAATCGGAGGGGACTTCCCTCAGCATCGGCGGAGGCGAGCGGTCGTTGGTCACCGCCGCGGGACGCCACGCGTCCACGTTTGGGCAGCGCCTGGGCATCAAGGTGTCCGCGCAGTACCTGCGCGGAACGGATTGGGCTTACACCGATCTCGAGGAATCCGTCGCGCGCGATCCCACGGTGGAGCGCGCGAGTGGCGAGGTCCAGGTGCATTGGCGACCAGGGTTCGCCACGACGGTGCGCGTGAGTGCGGGTCTCAACCATGCGATCCGCAATGTGGATATCACCGCGATCGGTGCCGCGCAGGTGCGCGGCTGGCAATACCGGTTCGCCCAGGCCCAGGTGACCTCCGGGCGGCTGTTCGCCCAGGTCTTCATGAATCAGAGCGACGCGGGCAGCACCGTGCTGCTGCGCACCGGGCAACCGATCGTCGACGAGTCGCGCATGATCGTGGGGCAGATGCAGTACGCGATGACCTTCGGCCGCGTCAACGTCACGTCGGGAGTGGACCTTCAACGCACCGAGCCGCGCACCGGCGGGACCATCACAGGGCGCAACGAAGACGATGACATCGCCGACGAGGTCGGCGCGTACCTCCAGTCGGCGACCGCGCTCACGGAGCGCATCGACCTCGTCACCGCCGCCCGGATCGACTACCACAATCGCCTGCCCGATCCCGTGTTCTCACCTCGCGCGGCGATTGTGATCCGCCCGGCGACCGACCACACCGTGCGGCTCACCTACAATCGCGCGTTCGCCACCCCCTCGACGAATGACCTGTTCTTGGACCTCGTCGCCGGCTCGCTGCCGTTTGGGCTCCCGTTCGACCTCCGGGTGTACGGCGTGCCGGCGACCGGATTTCACTTCCGACGGGATTGCGATGGCGGGCTCTGCATGCGGTCGCCGTTCACCCCGGCGGCCCTGGGCGGACCCGAGACCTACATCGCGACCGATGCCACCTTGCTGTGGGACGGTCTGCTCGACTCCCTCGGCGCCAGCGGACTGCTCGCCGCCATTGGCGCGCAGGATCTCGTGAACGTGCCGGCGCCCACGTCCGCGCAGGTGAGCACCAACGTCCTGTTACTCGACGGTCTGACCGGCAACGCCACGCCGGTCACCGCGCTGGTCGATCTCCCACCGCTCAAGTCGGTCACCACGAACACGATCGAACTGGGCTACCGCGGCATCGTGTCCCGGCGTCTGCTCGTGGGCGTCGACGTGTGGCGGACGACCAAGAACAACTTCATCGGCCCACTGCGCGTGGAGACCCCCAATGCCTTCCTGGACTCGGCATCGCTGGCCACCTACCTGAGCGGATTCATTCCCGTCGACCAGGCCGCCGTGGTCGCCGGGTTCGCGGCCCGGCTCCCGGTTGGGACCATATCGCCGGTCGAGGCGCGCGATCCGTGGGATCTGATCATCACCAATCGCAACTTCGGTGACATCACCCTGTGGGGCGCCGAGATCGAGATCGGAGCCTTCATCACACGGACGCTATCGGCGCGAGCGACCTACTCGTGGACGAGCGACGACGTGTTTCCGAATCTCGACGGCATCACGGACATCGCGCTCAACGCACCGGCCAACAAGGGCTCGCTCTCGCTTGACTACCGCGACGACGACCGCGGGATTTCCGCGCAGCTCCGCGGGCGCTATGTGGCGGGGTTTCCCGTCAATTCGGGAGTGTACGTGGGAAGCGTCGCTGGCTACGCGCTCCTTGACGCGCAGGTCGGCTATACCCTTCCGTGGATGGGGGGCCTCACGCTCACCGTCGCGGCGCAGAACGTTCTCGATCATCGCCACGCGGAATTCGTCGGCGCCCCAAGGATCGGCCGGTTGATCACCGGCCGGGTGCGAGTCTCGTTCTAGTCGCGGTCCCGGCGGTCCCGACCCGCGCGGCGTGGCCCGTCGCGGCGGTCGGCGCCCGTCCGGCGATCGGGGGTATACGCCACGTCCTGCTGGCGGCGGTCGGAGCCCATTCGCCGGGGCCGCGAGCGGCGGTCGACCCCTCTACGGCGTTTGTCGTCGGGCATGCAGATGCCTCGGTGGTCGGAGTTGGAGTCACATAAGGTACGCGACCGGAGGGCCGGTTCAAGTGCGGGAACGGCGCCACACGCGCGGGCGGGGGTCCGCGGGTCGGCGCGACGCCGCCGCTGTGGCCGCCCTGCCGCACGTGGGGTATGTTCGATGCTTATGATCACCACCAACGGTCGGCGTGCGCTGCCGGCGATCTGCGTAGCCTTCGTCACCCTCCTGGCGGCGCCCGCATCGGCCCAATCGCGGGGGATCGTCGACGGGGTGATCACCGACCTGGAGTCCGGGACACCGATCGAGGGCGCGATCGTCACCGTGATCGCGCTGACCGGCGACACCGTGCACACGGACGTCACCGAGACCGACGGCCGGTTCCGGATCACCGGTCTGGCCATCGGACAGTACACGATCATGATCCGCGCCCTGGGCTATCAGCACCGTACCGTGGAGCACGTCGACGTCACCGGGTCGGTGACGCTCGGCCAGGTGCAACTCCTGCAAGCTGCACATCGGCTGAACGCCGTGGTGGTGACGGCATCCCGCGCCGCGGAATCCGTGCTCGACGCCCCCGCGTCCGTGCAGACCGTGTCCGCCGCGGACGTGCGCGCCCGCCCCACCACCAGCGTCGTGGGCCACTTGGGCGCGCTGGCCGGCGTCGACATCGTGACAATCGGGCTGACACAGTCGAGCGTCGTTGCGCGCGGGTTCAACGACGTATCGTCCGGCAGCCTGTTCGAAATGGTGGACTACCGCTGGGCCGCGGTCCCGTCGCTGCGGATCAACACGTACAATCTGCTAGCGGTGGTGGGCGACGACATCGAACGGATCGAGCTCGTGTTGGGCCCGGGCTCGGCGTTGTACGGCCCGAACGTGGATCGCGGCGTGATGCACATCCTGACGCGGTCGCCACTCGATCACCAGGGAACGAGCGCGACGATCACTGCCGGGCTGCGCGGATCGCAACAAGGCGAGCGCTCCCCCCTGGGGGGTCGCGATCTCTACCAGTTCTCGATGCGCCATGCCGGGATGCTGGGCGAGCGGGTGGGCTACAAGATCTCCGGGATCATCTTCCAAGGCGACGACTGGCGGTCAGTCGACGTGGCGGAGTTGGTCGCCCGGGATGTGGCGATCCAGGCAGGGGCGAGCCCCGACACGCTCCGCATCGGCGACCGCGACTTCTCCACCGGCCGCTACGCGGTCGACGGCCGCGTGGACGTACGAACCGACCGCGACGGCGTGCTGTCGTTTTCGGGCGGCGTCGCCCATCTCAACAGCAGCATCGAGTTGACGCCCGTCGGCGCCGCCCAGGGACGCAACTGGACGTACACGTACGGTCAGGCGCGCTACCGTCGAGGCGAATTCTTCGCGCAAGCCTACGTGAACCACAGCAACGCCGGCGAGTCGTTCCTGCTCCGCGACGGCGGTCGGATCGTCGACAAGTCCGTGTTGCTAGTCGGTCAGGCGCAGCACGGCGTGGCGGTCGGGGACCGCCTCCGGCTGCGCTACGGCGCCGACGTCATCCGGACGGTTCCCCGCACCGAGGGCACCATCTCCGGAGCGTTCGAGAACGATGACGATCTCCTGGAGATCGGCGGCTACGTCCAGACCGAGGTCGAGGTATTGCCCCGGATGTCCTTCATCACGGCCGGGCGTGTCGATCACCACAACCGGGTGGACGGGGTCGTGTTCTCACCACGGGCCGCGCTGGTCGTGAAGCCCAGCGCGTTCCACAGTTTCCGCCTGACGTACAATCGAGCGTTCAGCCAGCCGTCCGCGCAGAACCTGTTTCTCGATCTCCCGTCGAGTCCCACGCTCGGGCCGTTCGAGGCGTTCGGCGTCCGCGCGACCGGCGTACCGTATCGGACCGGCTTCCACTTCCGGCGCGACTGCGGCGGCTTGTGCATGTACTCCCCCTTTGCCGCCAACCCCGAGCAGCCCGAAGGCCTGGACGTCGCTCCCTACTGGCAGAATGCGGTGGATCAGCTCGACGCCGTGACGCGCCAGGTGTCGGGGACCGGGCTCGAACCCGGGGTCGAAGGGCTGTTGCGCGGGCTCGATCCCACTGGACAAGTGGGAACGGTCCTGCGCAAGCTCGACGTGTCGACGTCTGCGTTCGGCGCCGTGCTCGACCCGGCGACCGCGGTGCGGGACATCAATCCGCTGGTGCCGAGTGTCACCAACACGCTGGAGTTCGGATTCAAGGGATTCCTGCCACCGCGGCTGTATCTGTCGGTCGACGTGTACGCGACCCGCTATCAGGACTTTCTCGCGCCGCTGGCGATCGAGACGCCGAACGCGTTCCTCGACCCTTCGGATCTCGATGCGTTTCTCCGCCCGACGCTCGAGGCCAACGGGATGACGCCCTCGGAGGCCGGGCAACTCATCGGAACGCTCGCCACGATGCCGCTCGGCACGGTGACGCCGGCGGAGGTCACCGGGAACCCGACGGACCTGTATGTCACGGTCCGCAACTTCGGACGCGTGGACCTGTGGGGCGCGGACGTGGCGGCGGGGTGGCCCATCACCAACGACCTGCTGGTGTCGGCAACGTACTCATACGTCAGCCGGAATTACTTCCGCGATGTGGACGACATCGCCGATGTCGCGCTCAACGCGCCACGCCACAAGGGGTCGTTGTCGCTACGGTACCAGACGCCTCGTCGCGGCTTCGCCGCGGAAGCCCGCGGCCGATACATTAACGGTTTCGACGTGCGGTCGGGCGTGTTCGTCGGCACCATCGAGGCGTACACCCTGGTCGACCTCAACGTGAACTACTCCTTCCCATTCGTATCGGGTATGGACCTGACGGTGGCGGCCAGCAATCTGTTCGACAACCGCCACCGCGAGATCATCGGTGCGCCGGAGATCGGACGTACGGTCTATTTTTCCATCGGGCAGGTGTTCTAGCCGCCTGCCCTCCACGATTCGCGCCTGATTCCGCGCTGCGGGATCAAGCGCCGGGAAACGCTCATCCACCACCCACACCACTCGGCGATCATGCACGTGGGGATGATCATCGCGCAGCAGGATCTGGCGTTCGAGATCCCCGACTCGGCCGCCTCGGAGCTGGCCGCCGCCTATCTCCAGGGGGCCATCACGCTCGGCCTGGTGGCGCTGTTCCTGTTCCTCCATCGACGATATCGCAAACCCTATTTCGGGTGGTTCGCGCTGGCATGGGTCGTGTACGGGTTGCGCCTCGCCGCCATTATCTCTTTCCTCACCACCCAGCGAGCGATCTGGCTGTACTGGCACCAGGTTGCGACGGGGTGGACCGCCCTGGCCTTACTCTGGGCAGCGCTCGTGTTCTCGCAGCAGTTGCGCTGGCGGCGGCGCTACCTGACCGTTGTCCTGTTCCCACCGATCTGGTCATACGTCGCGATCTACCGCATGGACAACTTCCTTCTGGCCGCCGGGCCCGCGGTGTTGTTCCTGAGCGGCGCGACGCTGTGGACCGGATGGACGTTCCTGCGGCACCATCGACGCGTCGGGTCCGCCGCGGCCGTCGGCCTCGCCGGGGCGTTCCTGCTCTGGAGTCTGCACCATTTGGATTACCCGTTCCTGCGTGCCCGCGGGGTGTGGAACCCCTGGGGGTACTACCTCGACATCCTGTTCGTGTTGGCCGTGGGCGCGGGAGTGTTGCTCCTCGTGCTCGAAGAGGTGCAACGCGGGCTCGCGGCGCTCTCCTCGCTGTCGGGGGAATTGCAGCATCGCGCGCCGGAAGACGAACTGCTCGACGCGCTGCTCGCCACGACCATGACGCTCGCATCCGTGCGCGGCTGCGCGATCTATCTGGCGCCGGGTCGTGAGCCGGGAACCATCGTGCGCGGCGCGGGAACGTGCGCGGCGTGGGCGGGGCGGGCGCCGGCGGGGGCGGCAGCGAGTGCCATCGCGGAACTCGCCCAAGGGACGCTCGGCGGCCGCGTGGCAGTAGCCGGCAGACTGAGCGACCCAGCGGACGGCGGCGCCTTCGTGGCGGCGCTGCCCATCGTCACCGAGCAGGGACTGGGTGGGGCCCTGATCATGGTGAGTGACGCGCGCGATCCGTTCGCGGCGCTGGACGACGGATTCCTCGTCGCGCTCGGCCGGCAGGTTGGCGTCGCACTCGCCGGTGCGAGCCTCTACCGTCGACTGGAGGAGCGAACGGCGGAACTCGAGCGACTGGCCACACGGATGATCAACCTGCACGAGGCCGAGCGCCGGCATCTCCAGCGCGAACTCCACGACGAGACCGCCCAGGTCTTCTCCGCGGTACGCCTTCAGATCGGTCTACTCCGCGAGCGGGCCGCTCCCGAGCTGGCCCCGCGACTCGATCGCGTGCTCCGGCTGATCGACGTGGGGATCGGGAGTATCCGGAGTGTCACCGCGCGCTTGCGCCCCTCGGTGCTGGACGAGCTGGGGCTGCCCGCGGCGCTCCGCGCGCTCGTCGAGCACTTCGCGGAACGGTCAATGCTGCGGATTACGCTGCCACCTCTCGACGACCTGCCCCCTCTCGGTGGCACCGAGGAATTGGCGGTGTATCGTGCGGTGCAGGAGGCGCTGTCGAATGCCGCGCAGCATGCGGACGCCACTCGGGCCACGATCGCGCTGAGCATGGAGGAAGGCCTGCTGACGCTCACGGTGACGGACAATGGGTCGGGTTGGCCCCCGGACTGGTCGCCCGAGGCGGCTGGGCGCCGAGGACATTACGGGCTCGCCGGCATGCGGGAGCGCTTCCGCGCGCTGGGTGGCGACGTGCACGTCGGCGATGCCGCCGGGGGCGGCGCGGTGATCGTCGCCCGCTTCCCCTACGTACCCGAGAGCCCCACCGATGGCTGAGCCCATCCGCGTGCTCATCGTGGACGACCACGCGGTCGTGCGGGAAGGTCTCCGCGCGGTGCTCGACGGTCACAGCGATTTCACCGTAGTTGCCGAGGCGGACACGGGAGCCGCGGCGCTCACGTCGATCGGCGAGCATCAGCCCGACATCGCCGTGCTCGACGTGTCGCTCCCGGACCGATCCGGACTCGACATCGCGCAGGCGATCCGGCAGCGGTTTCCCGGCACGCGGGTGCTCATGCTGAGCGTCTACGACGATGCCGAGTACGTGCGGCGGGCCGTGCAGGTCGGTGCGGGGGGGTACCTGCGCAAGGACTCCTCACCGCAGGAACTCCGCGAGGCCATCCGCGCCGTGCATCGCGGGGCCAGCGTGTTCGGCGCACCGGTCGCTCAGCACCTGAGCACCGCGCTCGCGGACGGGCAGCCCCGCTCCGATCATGCGGCGGCGCTCGATCAACTCACGCCCCGCGAGCGAGAGGTGCTGCGACTCATTGCCACCGGGCTCACGAACAAGGAGGCCGGCGCGCGCTTGGGCATCAGTCCTCGTACGGTTGAAACCCATCGTGAAAACGTCTTAAGAAAACTCGGCGTGCGCTCGGTGGCCGAACTCACGAAACTCGCGATCAGGGCAGGAGTTATCCGCGGCTGACTCCGTAACATTCCGGAGTTCCCTTCCGTAGCGTTCCGCATACACAAAGCCGACGCAATCCGTCAGGTTGGTGCGCGGGCCGGATGGCTCGTGACCATCAACCAATCGCCAAGGATTCTGTGCTCATGTCTCGCGCATCGTTGACCATAGTCACGCTGGGTGTGCTCGTGGCAGGTTCCGCGCACGCCCAAGCCTCGCATGACGCGGCGGCCCCGGAAGACTCCGTCATCCGGTTGACCCCCGTCACCGTCACGGCCACGCGGTCCGCCACCAACGTGTTCCGCGTGCCTGCCCCCGTTTCCGTGCTCGACCGGCGCGCGATCACCGAGCGCATGCCCACGTCGATCAGCGACCTGTTCCGCGGGATGCCCGGCCTGGACGTGTCCGGTGTCGGCGCCAGTCAAGTGCGCCCGATCATTCGCGGCCAACGCGGTCAGCGCATTCTCCTTCTGTCCGATGGCCTGCGCCTCAACAACTCCCGCCGTCAGCAGGACTTCGGCGAGCTGCCGGCGCTCGTGGACGTCTCGGCGGTCGAACGCATCGAGGTGGTGCGGGGGCCCTCGTCGGTCCTCTACGGCAGCGACGCGATCGGTGGGGTCGTGAACGTGATCACCAAGCGGCCCGATGAGGATGGCATCCATGGTACGGCCGGCGTGCGGTACAACACGCTCGACGCAAGCCGCACCGGATTCGGTTCCGGGGTCAGCTCGGCGTTCGGCTCCGCCGCGGCGCGATTCGGGCGCCTGTCGATCATGGCGCGCGGGAATCGCCGCAATACCGCCAACTACGCGGCCCCAGCGGGGACGTTCGGCGACATCACGCTCGACGACGCCGTGAAGGTGCACGATTCCGGTGTCAAGGATTACTCGTTCGACGGTTACCTGGGATACCAGATCGCGCGCGGGCACGACGCGTTCGTGCGCTACGAGCAGTTCGGCGCGGACACGGCGGGCTTTGGCTACCTCGATCCGGAGCTGTTCGGACCTGATGAACCGCTGATCCGGATTCGCTACCCCCGGCAGCAGTATCGGCGCATGGTCGGCGGCTACAACTCGACCGCGCTCGGTCTGCCGGTGGCCGATCAACTCGATGTGACCGGATACTACCAGACAAACGTGCGGAATCTATCGTTCGACATCTTCATCCCGTTCGGCGGCGGCGCGGGCATGGCGATCGACCAGCGGAACTTCACCGAGATTCAGACCGTGGGTGGCCGGCTCGAAGCGAAGAAGTTCCTGGGAAGCGCTGCCGTCCTGACCTACGGAGTGGATTTCTTCCGTGATGTCACGGACAACACGGATACGAGCACCACGTCGTACGTCGGCATTCCGGTGCCGCCGAGCACCGTGGACATCCCGCAGGTGCCGAATGCCAGCTATCGCAGCATGGGGGCGTTTGCGCAGTCCGAGTTCGACCTCACGCCGTGGGCGACCGTGATCCTCGGGGCGCGCTACCAGGAAGTTCATGCCGCTACACGCACCACCCCGGGCATTGACGATGCGCTCGTGGCGTCGACCGACCGTACCCTGGTGGCGTCGGCCAACGCCGTCGTCACGCTCAGCGACAAGCTCAGCGCGGTCGCCTCCGCCGGCCGCGCCTTCCGCTCACCCAACCTCGTCGAGCGGTTCTTCAACGGCGCGACTCCCGAGGGATTCGGTTACCAGTCCGCCAACCCGGACCTGCAAGCCGAGACCAGTCTGAACGTGGACCTGGGACTGCGATACCGCGACCGCATACTGTACGTGGAAGGCTTCGTGTTCCAGAATACCATCTTCAACGGTATCCGGATCGACGCGACCGGCGACACGAAGTTCGGTCTGACGGAATATCACAACGTGAACGTCGATCGCCTGCGCGTGCGCGGGTTCGAACTACAGTGGGACGTCCGCTCGCCGACAGGTATCGCGGTGGGCAGCGGATTCACGCACCTCCGCAGCCGCAACGTGACGCTGGACCAGGACAACCCGATCGGCGACGGGTTCGCGAGTCAAATGACGGCGTTCGCGCGGTACGATCTGCCAAGCCGTCACGCATTCGTGCAGTACGATGTGCGTTACAACTTCGAGCGTGACGATCCGGAGATCATGCCGGGCACCCCGATCGGGGAGACGCTGCCCGCCTTCATGGTGCACGATATCCGGGCCGGTGTCGTCGCTTTCCGCTATGCCGGGCAGACCGGGCAGTTTCTGATCGCCGTCAACAATCTGACGAACGCACTGTACGCCGAGTTCGCCAATGCCTCGTTCTTCCGACCGGAACCGCGACGGAACATCGTCGTGAGCTACGTCCACTCGTTCTAGGCATGCGCGAGACCGTACACTTCATCCCGATCGTCACGACGGTGCTGGCCGTCGTGTTCGGGACCGCCGTCTTCCGGCGGTGGAACGCGCGCCGCTCCGGCGCCCACCTCCTGTGGTGGGCCGGCGGGATCGCCGCGTACGGCGCGGGGACGCTGACCGAAGCGTCGGTCACCCTGTTCGGGTGGAATCCTGTGTTGTTCAAAGCGTGGTACATCACGGGGGCGCTCCTCGGGGGCGCCCCCCTCGCGCAGGGCACCGTGTATCTGCTGCTCAAACGGAAGACGGCCAATCGCCTCACGGCCGTGGTGCTGCCGTTCATTCTCGTGGCCGCAACGGCGGTCGCACTCTCACCGATTCGCTATGAGCTGGTGGAGAGCCACCGCCTCACCGGATCCGTCATGGGCTGGCAGTGGGCTCGCGCGTTCAGTCCGTTCATCAACCTGTACGCCGCCATCTTCTTGATCGGTGGCGCGGCACTCTCGGCGTGGCGCTACGCCAAGCACACGGCCACGCGTCATCGCTTTGTCGGGAACAGCCTCATCGCGCTCGGCGCACTTTTGCCTGGGATCGGTGGGACCGCGACGCGATTCGGCTACACCGAAGTGCTGTACGTCACCGAGTTGCTCGGATTATCGCTCATTTGGCTGGGCTATTGGTCGATCGTGCGGGAAGGGGCTGGGGCGCGAGCGCGGGGGCACGATGGCGCGCTGGCGCCACAGGAGGTACGCACCTAGCACACTTCGCCCCCAATTCCCCGGCCCATCGACAATGACGGCAACGCGAACGCCGGGCGAGAGCTCGATGCTCAGGCGTCGCTGAACTCACCTCGAAGCGTCCGCCGCAAGAGCGCCACTGGTCGCACCCGCAGTGCCCCCGCAGTATCTTCCACCCCGCAACTCGACGCACGCATCACGTATCACGTATCACGTATCACGTATCACGCATCACGTATCACGCATCACGTATCACGCATCACGTATCACGTATCACGCATCACGAATCACGTTTCACGTTTCACGTTTCACGAATCACGAATCACGTCTCACGAATCACGTTTTCACGAATCTCGTTTCACGTTTCACGTTTCTCGTTTACCCGGAGCCCGCATGCGTTTCCTCGCGTTCGCAGCCCTCTGCCTCGTCCCCATCTCTCTCGTCGCTCAGGATCAGGACAAGCCTGAGAAGTGGGATATCACCCAGCCGTTCGGCCCGGCGGACACCGTGCGCTACGAGGTCACCGAGGGCACGTGGATGAACGTGGATGTGTCGCCGGACGGCCGGACGATCGTGTTCGATCTGCTGGGCGACGTCTATACGATGCCGATCGGCGGTGGCCGCGCGAGCCGGATCATGGGCGGCCTTGCGTTCGACATGCAGCCGCGCTTCAGCCCGGACGGCTCGAAGCTCGCGTTCATCTCGGATCGGGACGGGAACTTCAACCTGTGGTTGGCGGATCCGAACGGCGAGAACGCTACTCAGGTCTCGAAGGAGGACAGTCGCGAGGTGAACAGTCCCGCGTGGTCCCCTGACGGCGAGTACGTGTTCGTCCGCAAGCACTTCGTCGAGCAGCGATCGCTCGGTGCGGGTGAGGTGTGGATGTACCATCGCAGTGGCGGGTCGGGACTCCAGGTCACGCAGCGCAATGGCTGGCAGAAGGACCAGGGTGAGCCGGCGCTGTCGCCGGATGGGCGGTACCTGTACTACTCACGCGACGTGACGTCCGGACAGACCTTCCAGTACAACAAGGACCCGTACGCCGGGATCTATGCGATCCTGCGCCGTGATCTCAGCGACGGCGACGAGCGGACGGTCACCGGCGGGCCCGGTGGCGCCATCACACCGCGGCCATCGCCGGACGGAAAGACGCTCGCCTTCGTCCGGCGAGTGCGCTACAACACGGTGCTGTATCTCCGCGATCTGGAGACGGGCCGCGAGTGGCCCGTGTGGGACGGCCTGAGCCGCGACATGCAGGAGGCGTGGGCGATCCACGGGGTGTACGCGCAATACGCTTGGACGCCGGACGGTAGCGCCATCATCGTGTGGGGAAAGGGCAGGATCTGGCGCGTCGACGTCACCAGTGGGACGGCCAGCGAGATCCCCTTTACGGCACAGGTCGAGCAGACGGTCCATCATGTCGCGCGGTTCGCTCAGGACGTGCACCCCGGGCAGTTCCGCGTCCGAATGCTGCGCGACGTGGCGACGTCGCCCGACGGACGCATGGTGGCCTACAGTGCCATGGGCCATCTCTACGTGAAGCAAATGCCGAGTGGTGCGCCGCGCCGCGTCACTGCCGATGCGTGGCTCGAATTCGACCCCGCCTTCTCCGCCGATGGGCAGTGGCTGGTTTACACCACGTGGTCCGACAGCGCCAAGGGTCGCGTGCGCGTGGTGCGCACGACCGGCCGGAACGGCCGCGACGTGGTGACGCGTCCGGGACACTACACGGAGGCGTCGTTCTCCCCCACGGGTCAACAGATCGTGTACCGGAGCGTCGGCGGTGACGGCGCGCGCGGCCCCACCTTTGCCGAGCATCGTGGCGTGTTCGTGGTTCCCGTGGCGGGTGGAGAGCCTCGCCTGGTGACCGAGAACGGCAGCAATCCGATGTTCGACCACACCGGCGCACGGATCTATCTCTCGGCCGGGCGCAACGACAAGAACGCGCTCATCAGCGTCGACCTGAACGGCGGCGATGAGATCGTGCACGTGCAGTCGGACGACGCCACCCAAATCGTCCCGTCACCCGACGGGAAGTGGTTCGCGTTCACGGAGCGTTACCACGCGTACATTGCCGCCTTCCCGCGCACGGGGCGCGCGGTGGACTTCTCACCGAGCACCCGGTCCTATCCGGTCACGCGCGTCTCACGCGATGCCGGCGCCTACTTGCACTGGTCCGGTGACTCTCAGCGCTTGCACTGGACGATGGGGCCCGACTATTACACCCGCGACCTGACCGAATCGTTTACGTTCCTCCCGGGCGCCGCCGATTCGAGCGCCGCGCCGGAAGCGGAGGGCGTGGACATCGGGTTCAACACCCAGAGCGACGTCCCGACGGGGACGGTGGCATTCGTGGGCGCTCGGGTGATCACGATGGCCGAGTCCGCCGGGGCGTCTGGCGGCGTGATCGAGAGCGGCACCGTCGTGGTCGAACAGAACCGCATCGTTGCCGTGGGGCCGTCGTCGCAGGTGACGGTGCCGCCCGGCGCATTTCGGGTCGACGCCAGCGGGAAGACGATCATCCCCGGGATCATCGACGTGCATGCGCACGTTGGCAGCGAGTCCAACGGGATCCTGGCGGAGGCCAACCCGGCCTTCATGGCCAACGTGGCGTATGGCGTGACGACGTCCCACGATCCCTCCAACAGCACCGAGATGGTGTTCACCAATGCGGAGATGATCCGCGCCGGGATGAAGCTGGGCCCGCGCCTGTTCTCGACAGGGACGATCCTCTACGGCGCCGAGACGGACTTCAAGGCCGTCGTGAAGACCTACGAGGATGCCCTCATGCATCTGCGACGCCAGCAAGCCGCGGGCGCGTTCTCGGTGAAGAGCTACAATCAGCGGCGCCGCGACGCGCGACAGATGGTCATGAAGGCCGCCTACGAACTCGAGATGATGGTGGTGCCCGAAGGCGGCTCGCTGCTGTACAACAACCTGACGATGGTCTTGGACGGGCACACCGGCGTGGAGCATTCCCTGCCGGCCCCGGATGTCCACGCCGACGTGGCGCGGCTGTTCGGCGCCAGCGGGACCGGGTATACGCCGACGATGATCGTCGGATACGGCGGTCTCTCGGGTGAGTTCTACTGGTACGAGCGCACCGACGTGTGGGAGAAGGAGCATCTCCTCACATTCACGCCACGCCAGTTCGTCGACGCGCGTTCACGACGTCGCCTCAAGGCCGCGGGCGACGAGGACTTCAACCACATCCTCATCGGACGGGGCGCCAAGGCGATCCTCGACGCGGGCGGCCTGGTGCAACTCGGTGCGCACGGCCAGCTCGACGGGTTGGGGGCGCACTGGGAGCTATGGATGTTCGCGCAGGGCGGCATGACACCGATCGAGGCGTTGCGCGTGGCCACGCTGAACGGCGCCAAATACCTCGGGCTCGACGGGGACTTGGGCTCCCTGGAGGTCGGCAAGCTCGCGGACCTGGTCGTGCTCGACCGGAACCCGCTCACCGACATCACCAACACAGAGTACGTCAGCCAGGTCATGCTGAACGGTCGCTTGTACGATGCGAAGACGCTGAACGAGATCGGCAATCACCCGCGCGCGCGCCGCAAGCTGTATTGGGAGTGGTAGTGGTGCGCGGATCGCAGGGGGCGGAGCGCGGGTTCGACACGCGAGCAGCGGTGCGATCCCCAGCGCCCGGGTGGTTGGCTGGAGCATGTTTGATTGCCACGTTCTCAACCACGCCAGTGGTAGCGCAGCAGTTCGATTACGACGCGCTGGGTGACGAGGCGATCGCGTTGCTGCGAGACTACGTCCGGGTCAACACCGTCAACCCACCCGGGAACGAGTCGCGCGGGGTCGAGTTCTTCGCTCGGCTCCTCACGGCGGAGAACATCCACTTCGAGGTCGCGGAATCCGCGCCCGGGCGGGGGAATATCTGGGCACGGATCGAGGGCGGAGACGAGCCCGCGCTGATCCTGCTCCACCACATGGACGTCGTGCCGGCCGACGAAGCGCATTGGACGACCGATCCACTGGGTGCCGAGATCAGGGATGGATTCATGTATGGGCGCGGCACGCAGGACACCAAGACCCTCGGCATCGAACATTTTCTCACGTTCGTCGCGCTGCATCGCGCCGGCGTTCGCCTCAACCGCGACGTGATCTTCATGGCGACGGCCGATGAAGAGGCCGGCGGATTCTTCGGCGTCGGATGGCTCGTCGAACACCGCCCGCATCTGTTCGACGGAGTCGGGATGCTTCTCAACGAAGGTGGTGACGCCGTGCGGGAGGCGGGCGGGCCGGTCTTCGAGGTCGAGGTGACGCAGAAGGTGCCGTACTGGTTCGAGTTGACCGCGGTCGATCGGCCCGGGCATGGGTCTCGCCCCTACCCCACCTCCGCCGTCACACGACTCATCGCCGCCCTCGACCGGTTGCACGAACACACGTGGACCCCGCGCGTCGTCCCAGCGGTGGACACCTACTTCAAGGGCCTGGCTCCCCGGGCCGGCGACTACTGGGGACCGCGACTGGCCGACATGGCAGCGACGATCGAACACCCCGACGAGCTTGCGCGGCTGCAGGAAGAGCATCCGAGCCTCGCCGCGTTGACGCGCACCACGTGCTCGATCACGATGCTCGAGGGCAGCGACAAGATCAACGTCGTGCCTCCCCAAGCGTCGGCACAGCTCGATTGCCGCCTCCTGCCCGATCAAGACCCGACCGCGTTCCTCCGGGAGCTCACCGGGGCCCTGGGCGACGACGCCATCTCGATCCGGCGGATCTTGGGCTTCACGCCCGCCATCTCGACGACGGACACGGATCTGTTTCGCGCCATCCAACGCGCCATCCAGCGCCATTACCCGGGTGCGCCGGTCATTCCCGCCGTGTCCACGGGGTTCACCGATAGTCACTTCACCCGCGATCTCGGGATCGTGAGTTACGGGTTCAATCCCGCGATCGAACCCGCGGGAGACGGTGTCCGCACCCACGGCAACGACGAGCGTGTCCTGGTTGAGCAAGTGAAGCTGGGCACGCGGATCATGCTGGAGCTCGTAGCGGACGTCACCGGCGTCCGGCGCTAGCGCGAGGGTAGACCCGTGCATGTCGTGCGCCGCCCGCCTCACGCCCTCCCTCATTTCCGAGTTCCGCTGACGCTCCCGGGGGACTGATGGCGACCGGCCCGCGGGATCGCGCGACGGTGTATGCCGCCGGAGAGGTTCTCGCAGGGCGGAGCGGTCACAGTCGCCTCCGTCGTCTTCTCCCGTTCTTGGGCCCGGCATTCATCGCGAGCGTCGCCTACATGGACCCGGGGAACTTCGCCACGAACATCCAAGGCGGCGCGAAGTTCGGCTATCTGCTGCTTTGGGTCGTCGTGGCGAGCAACCTCATGGCGATGCTGGTTCAGGCGTTGGCGGCTAAGCTGGGAATCGCGACCGGGCACAACCTCGCGGAACTCTGCCGGGACCAGTTCCCTCGACCTGTCGTGTTGTCGATGTGGGTGTTGATGGAGCTGGTGGCGATGGCGACGGACCTCGCCGAGTTTGTCGGTGCCGCGGTGGGGCTCAATCTGCTCCTGGGTATTCCGCTTGGAATCGCGGGTTTGCTCACCGGCGTCGCTACCATGCTGATCCTCGGTCTTGAGCGCCACGGGTTTCGCCCCTTGGAAGCGGTGATCACCGCGCTCGTCGGCGTGATTGGCGTAAGCTATGTGATCGAAACGCTCCTGGACCGACCCGACTGGGGGGACGTGCTCCACCACGCCGTGACGCCGGGGTTTGCGGGCACCGAGAGTGTGTTGCTCGCCACCGGCATTCTGGGGGCCACGGTGATGCCCCACGTCATCTTTCTCCACTCGGCTCTCACGCAAGGGCGCATCGTGACGGCAATGCCGGACCGGCGGCGGCGGCTGTTCCGCTACGAGTTATTCGATGTGGCGATCGCCATGACGGCGGCCGGTCTGGTGAACGCCGCGATGCTGGTGATGGCAGCCGCGACGTTCCACCGCACGGGACTCACGGACATCGCCACGATCGAGGATGCCTATCGGACCCTGACGCCCCTGCTCGGGTCGGCGGCGGGAGGGATCTTCGCCGTCTCGCTCCTCGCCTCAGGCCTGTCGTCGGCCTCGGTCGGGACGCTGTCGGGCCAAGTCATCATGCAGGGCTTTCTCCGACGCCGGATCCCCATCTGGATCCGGCGGCTCGTGACGATGGCGCCTTCGCTCGTCGTCATCGCCATCGGCCTGGATCCGACCAGGACGCTGGTGCTGAGCCAGGTCGTGCTGAGTTTCGGCCTCCCGTTCGCCGTGGTTCCGCTGGTGATCTTCACCGCTCGTCGCGATATCATGGGCGATCTGGTCAACCACCGGGTGACGACGGTCGCCGCGGCGGCGGTCGCCGGCGTCATCATCGCCTTGAATCTGTACCTGCTGTTCACCACCTTCTTCGGGTAGGCGTCGCATGTTTTCGCCCCTCCTGGTTCCCCTCGACGGCTCGCACCAGGCCGAGGCGGTGTTGCCGCTGGCTGCGGCGCTGGCGCGCAGACTCGGTGCTTCCGTCTCCCTGTTGCACGTGATCGAGCGGGACGCGCCGCCCGCGGTGCACGGTGAGCCCCATCTCACCACGTCCGACGCAGCCGAGGCCTATCTGGCCGCGTTGGCCGCCCGGTTCTTCGACTATGCGGACTCGGTGCAGCGGCACGTCCACACCACGGCGGAAGCGAACGTTGCCCGGAGCATCGTCGCGCACGCGGAGGAGTGGCGCAGCGAGCTCATCGTGCTGTGCACTCACGGCCGGGGCCATCTCCGCCACCGGCTGTTCGGCACCGTGGCGCAGCGGGTGCTGGACCTCGGAACCATGCCGGTGCTACTGCTGCACCCGCACGCTGCCGCGCCGGGCACGTTCGAGTGCCGTCGCTTCCTCGTCCCGCTCGATGCCCAGCCCGAACATGCCGCCGCGTTGCCCATCGCCGCCGAGCTCGCCCGGGAATGCGGCGCGGCGCTGCAACTGCTCGCGGTGGTGCCGACCCTCGAAACCCTGTCGGGCACCGAGGCCCGCAAGGGCTATCTGTTGCCGTCAACCACCGCCGCGTTATTGGATCTCGAGGAAGAGGACCTCGACAGCTACGTCCGGCGCCTCGGCGCCGAGGTCGCGGCCACGGGAATCGAGGTTTCCGTGGACCTGTCGCGGGGGGATCCGGGAACCGCGATTGTGGAAGCGGCAACCAGACACCACGTGGACCTGATCGTCATGGCGACACACACCAAAGGCGGGCTCGACGCGTTCTGGGCCGGCAGCGTCGCTCCGAAGGTCGCGAAACGCGCCTGGACGCCGATGCTGCTCGTGCCGCTGGCGCGAGGCTAGGGGGGTACGTGGTAGTGATCGGCTCCGGACACGTCATCGGGCCGAACATCGTGTTCACGATCGCGAGATGCCGCACAGTCTCGGCACCTCGACCGCCCTGCTTGCCCGCCGTTCGACCTGCTCGCACCTTACCTCCATGGATGGGCAGACCACACCGGATTTCATCGCGTTGCAGGAGGCACTCGCTGGCCGGTACTCGCTCGAGCGCGAGCTCGGTCGGGGCGGCATGGGCGTGGTCTATCTGGCACACGAGGTCGCGCTCGACCGCTTCGTGGCACTCAAGCTTCTCCCACCGGCCATGGCGCGGGAGTCCGCGCTCCGCGAGCGCTTTCTTCGCGAAGCGCGGACGGCGGCGAAGCTATCCCATCCCAACATCGTGCCGATCCACGCGGTGGACGAGGCAGGCGAGTTTGTCTTCTTCGCCATGTCCTACGTCGAGGGCGACACCCTCGGTCAACGCATCCGTCAGCGCGGGCCGCTCACGCGAGGGGACGCCGTGCGATTGTTGCGCGAGGTAGCGTGGGCGCTCGCCTACGCCCATCTCCACGGAGTCGTACACCGTGACGTGAAGCCGGACAACATCCTGATCGAGCGCGAGGGCGGCCGAGCCCTGGTCACGGATTTCGGCATCGCCCATTTGCACGACGGCGCCCCCATGACCGGTGTGGGAGAGATCATCGGCACGGCGGAGTTCATGAGCCCCGAGCAGGCGGGCGGGGAGCCCGTGGACGCGCGCAGTGACATCTACTCCCTGGGTGCGGTCGGATTCTACACGCTGACCGGCACGCTTCCGTTCGATGGCGACTCCCTCCAAGCGATCTTGGCCAAGCACCTCACCCAACCCGCACCGCCGCTCCGCTCCGTCGCTCCGGAAGTCCCGCTGAGCCTGGCGCAAGCGATCGACCGGTGTCTCCTGAAAGACCCTGACACACGGTATGCCAACGGGGACGAACTGGCGTCCGCGCTGGGCTCCGCCGAAACGCGGCACGACATGCCCGTCCCGCTGCGCCTTTTCGCCCACCAAAGTCGCGAGCGACTGCCGGGAGCGGTGGCCGCCGTCGCGATCGGCGCGACGTTCGCGACGGTGAGCGTGTTCAACTGGCTCGGCGACCCCGGCGGCCTGGCAATCACGCAGCTCCTGACCGGCCTCGGGATGGGGGCGGCCCCGGGGCTCTTTGCCCTCGGTATCGCCCGGCGGGCGGCACGGGCGGGCTACACCCACGAGGACGCAATCGGTGCGCTCGCGGATGAGCATGCGCGGACGCGTGAGGAAGGGGCATTCGAAGTGGGCAGGCAGGCTGGTTTCTTCGAAAAGGTTGCACGTGGATTAGCTATCGCCTCGCTCGCGACGTTGGCCGGAGGTACCGCCGCGGCCATGCTCGGCGCGCCAGCCGGTTCATGGATGGTCGGTTTGGGACTGCCGGCTGCCCTAATCTCCGGCGTCATCGCCGGCCACCGCCACGACCGCCGGCACGATACGTCGGGCAAGCGGCGGCTCAAGCTGTGGAAGAGCTTCCTCGGCCGGGGCGTCTTCCATCTGGCTAGACTCACGACGCGCAGGCGGTTGCCTGGAGCCGCACCAACCTATCAGCGGACCGAACTCGCCATCGGCATGGCTGCCGATCGACTGTTTGCCGAGCTCCCGAGAGCGTTACGCAAGACCGTGCGTGACCTCCCCACGATCGTCGCTCGCCTGGAGACCGATGCGCGAGCGATGCGTGCCCGCGTCCAGCAGCTGGATCAGCTGCTCGACGACATCGGCGGCGCGAAGGCCAATCACGGTACCGCAACGTCCCTGCCCACGCTCACGACGCAACGCGACGCGCTGGCGGCCGATCTCACCGAGGCCAGAAACATGGCGCAGACGCGGTTGCAGGACGCCGTCACAGCGCTCGAGACGGTCCGCCTGGACCTATTGCGCATGCATGCCGGAGCCACGTCCGCGGCGAGTGTCACCGCCAATCTCTCCAGGGCGCGCGAACTCTCCGACGACATCGCGCGACTGCTCGAGGGGCAGGAGGAGGTGGAGCGGGCGCTGAGACGGGAGGACGAGTGAGCTGACAAGGGAGAGGTGAGGTCAAGCGTGCAGCGGGCAGCGGGCAGCGTGCGCCCGACAGAGTATCTTCAGACCTCCGCAAATTCAGCAGGGCGCCATGAACGACGCTGCTCCGATCGAAGTGCACCACAACATCGAGGCGTCGCGCTTCGAGGTGCTACAAGATGGCCAGTTGGCCGAACTGACGTATGAGGATGACGGGACCCGCATTGCGTTCCTGCATACGGGTGTGCCACTCGAGTTGGAAGGACAGGGAATCGCTGCGGCCCTTGCACGAACCGGACTCGACTGGGCGCGCGACCACGACCGACACGTGATCCCGCACTGCCGATTCGTGCGGGCGTATATCGCCCGGCACCCGGAGTATGAAGAACTGGTAGGCTGAGGAACCGGCGGGGTGAGTCCGCCTGTCCGCCTGTCCGCCTGTCCGCCTGTCCGCCTGTCCGCCTGTCCGCCTGCCCGCCCGCCTACGCTCTCACCATCTCCGGCACCAGCACCTCGGCGATCTGTCCAACCGCCCACTCGAGGTCGGCCTTCTCGACGACGAGTGGCGGGGCAAACCGCACGACGCTCTCGTGCGTCTCCTTGGCCAGGATACCGCGCGCCTGCAGTCCCTCGCAGAAGGGACGGGCCGGACCGAACGACGAGTCGATCTCCACGCCGATCATCAGGCCGCGGCCGCGGATGTCCTTCACCACCGGAGACGCAATGGCGCGGAGTTGGTCCATGAACCACGCGCCCAACTCGTGGGCGCGCTCGGGCAGTTTCTCTTCCACAAGCACGCGCAGCGCGGCACGCCCGATTGCCGCGCCCAACGGGTTGCCGCCGAAGGTCGAGCCGTGGTCGCCCGGCTTGAACACCCCCATCACCTCGTCACTCGCGAGCATAGCCGAGACGGGGTAGAAACCGCCGCTCAACGCCTTGCCGATCACCATGACGTCGGGCTTCACGTCGTCCCAGTCAGAGCAGAACAGCTTGCCGGTGCGGCCGAGTCCCGTCTGGATCTCGTCGGCGACGAATAGGATGTTGCGGTCGCGGCACAGCTCGGCCGTGCGCGCGACGTAGCCGTCGGGCGGCACCAGCACCCCACCTTCGCCCTGCAACGGCTCCACCAGGAACGCGGCCGTGTTGTCCGTGATCGCCTGCTCGAAGGCACGGGCGTCGCCGTAAGGAATGAGCTTGAAGCCGGGCGTGAACGGGCCGAAGCCGTCGCGGTACGACGGCTCAGACGAGAATGACACGATCGTGGTGGTCCGCCCGTGGAAGTTGTTCGCGCACACGATGATCTCGGCCTTGTCCGCCGGAATGCCCTTGACCTGATAGCCCCAGCGCCGCACGGCCTTGATCGCCGTCTCGACCGCTTCCGCGCCGGTATTCATCGGCAGGGCCTTGTCGTAGCCCGTGAGCTCGCACAGCTCCTGCAAAAACGGTCCCATCTGATCGTTGTGAAACGCGCGCGACGTCAGCGTCAGGCGTTCGAGCTGGTCGAGCGCGGCCCGCAGGATCTTCGGATGCCGGTGACCCTGATTCACCGCCGAGTACGCCGCAAGGCAGTCGAGGTACTTGTTGCCGTCGATATCCCATACCCAGGCGCCTTCGCCTCGAGTCAAAACGATGGGAAGCGGGTGATAGTTGTGCGCGCTGAATCGATCGACCTGCGCGATGTACTCGCTGGTGTTCATCTAGGCATCCGCGTTAGGGGCAGCGTCAAGCGCAAATCTAATCGAGCGACTGACGTGAAAGAACTGTGGAACTGCCGACTGCCCCGATCAGCTGTCGGCGAGAATACTCCTGACGTTCACCCGCCCGGCACGAATCGCCGGCACCATGCAGGCGAGGGTGGCCGCCAAGAGCAGCGCCGCAGCGGCGGTTCCGATCGTCAGGGGATCGTTGGGAGCCACGCCATGCACGACCCGTCCCAGGAGCTTGGCGACCGAAAGGGTGCCTACCAGGCCGACGAGTGCACCGAGTACCGCCAGCCGGCCGGCGTCGAACAACACGCTGCGCAGAAGCTCGCGGCTGGTCGAACCCAGCGCCAAGCGAATCCCAAACTCGCGACTGCGCTGCGCCACGGCGAACGCGATCACGGCGTAGATGCCGAGAACCGCGAGGATCAGTGCGGCAACGGCAAAGGCCGCGACCAGATAGAGCGTGAACCGCGGTTGGACGAGATTGCCCGCCACGACATCCTCCAGCGAGCGAACCGTTGACACGCTGAGATCGGGATCCACCTCGAGCAGGCGGGCCCGCGCCGCTCGGGCCAGCAGCGTCGCGTCGCCGTCGGCCGTCACAACGAAATACGGAACCGGCCGGGTATGTTGCCGATTCGACCAGTACACCTGCGCGGGGGTCGGATCGCCAGGCACCAGCGGCGGCACGTCGGCCACCACGCCAACGACCACCGCCGTTTCATCATAGTCCGGAAAGAAGATGCGCTTTCCCACCGGGCTCTCGTCTCGCCACGCCATTTGGGTCAAGGTCCGGTTGACGACCACGACCGGCAGGCTGCCAGCCCGGTCACTGGACTGCAACGTCCGTCCCTCGAGCAGTGCGATACCAAGCGCTTCCAGATACCCGGGCGAGACTTCGAAGTAGTTGGCGGAAGCCGGCTCCGTACCGGGCTCCCCCACTGACCCCTCGGGAACGAATGGGCGCGGCTCGATGCCACCGACTAGCGGCCACCCGGATGCCATCCCTTCCGCCGCGACACCTGGCAGGCTGCGCAGCGCCGCCTCCATCTGGTCGAACCCGGCCTGGAGTTCGGCGGAATTGCGGTACTTGGTTCGCCCAAACTGTGCGGAGAACACGAGGACGCCATCCGTCCGATAACCCGGATCCCATCGCGTGTACCCACTGAAGGTCCGCAAGACCAGTCCAGCCGTCGCGAGCAGCGCGAGCGAGAGCGCGAGTTCAGCCACCACGATCGCCTGCTGGATACGCTTGTGTCCGCCGCCCACCGTGGATCGACCACTGCGGAGCCCTTCCGACAAGTTGCCGGACTCGGCCCGCCACGCCGGGATCGCACCGAACAGCAACGCCGTCAATAACGAGAGGCCGATCGCGAACCCGAGCGCCCGCGGATCCAGTCCAACCTCGTCGAGTCGCGGGATGCCCGGAGGGGCGGCCAGCAAGAAGAAGCGCAGAACGGACCATCCGAGGATCAACCCACCGATCCCCCCGGCGGTCGAGAGCACCACGCTCTCGAGGAGCACGTCGGCAGCCAGGTCCCGGCGCCGGGCCCCGAGCGCCGTACGCACCGCAAACTGCCGCTCGCGCCGCACGCCGCGAACCAGGAACAAGTTGGCCACGTTCGCGCAGGCAATCGTCAACAGGATCGTGACGGCGACCAAGAACAGCACGAGGGTGGGGCGAACGTCTCCTACGAGCGCATCCTGGAGGCTGGTCACGCCCAGGCGCCACTCGGCCGACACCTCTTCATGCTCCCGACCCAAGTCATTGTACAATGACGCTAGCTCGGCCCGAACCTGAGACAGCCCGCTTCCGTCGCGCAACCGCGCAACCGCCTTGAAGCCGCGCCATCGCCGAATGTCGGGCAGGCGTGGATCCACGTGCAGAGGCTTCCACACCTCGATACCGAACAACCCCGGAAACTCGAATTCCGCGGGCAGCACGCCGATGATGGTGTTGGGTTCACCATCCACCGTGATCGAGGAGCCGACAGCAGCGGGATCGGCGCCGAACCGGGACGTCCAATAGGCGTAGCTGAGTAACGCGACATTGTTCATCCCGGGACCGACTTCGTCCTCGCGGAACCACCGCCCGTGGATGGGTTGAACGCGAAGCAATCGCAAGAAGGACGGAGTCGCGATACCACCCCGAATGCCCACAGAACCCTCGGCGGTGCTCAGGACAAATGGCCAGTCGCGCGCGAGTCCGACGTCGGCCATCGTCCGCGACCGATCTCCGAGATCCATGAGATTGGGCGGCGACATCACGCAGTACCCTTCAAGGGACGGGTGATGTTCGCATAGGCTGATCAGGGATCGAGATTGGGGTAGCGGAAGCGGCTCGAGGAGCACGCCGTCAACCACCGTGAAGATCGCGGTCTCCGCTCCAATGGCGAGTGCCAGCACCAATACGATGGGAAAGGTGAACCCAGGGTTCCGCACGAGGGTTCGCAGGGTCCGCGGCAGCTCGGTAACCAAACGCGACATGTACGCCCTCCTCACCTCACACCCACGCAACGGCTACGGTCTACGAAACACAGAATAGTACGGAACGCGGAACTGCGAAGTGCCAACGGTTTCACAGTTCCGCAGTCGGGCGGGGTCGAGAACCGGCCGTTCGCGCTAGCCGCGGGTAATCGTCACCCCGCCATTCGTGGTGCGAACGCGGATCAGCGAACCACCACGACCCAAGTCGGTCGAGAGGTGGCGACCAATACGGCCCTGCACCGTGATCGGAAAGTCGATGCTCATGCCGCCGTTGGTGGTGCCGGTCTCCAAGCGAGCGTTATAGCCCTCGGGCACCACCAGCCTCACCCCGCCGTTGGTGGTAACCACATCGAGCTGACCGCCCTGCCACTCGGTGCCCGTGAGCGTCACACGGACGCCGCCGTTGCTGGTGCGACCCGAGACGTCACCGCCCAAATCCGCCAGTCGCACGCCACCGTTGGTCGTCTCGAATTCGATGCGGCCCGACACGCCCTCGATGGCGATCCCACCGTTGAGGGTCTCGAGATTCAGATTCGAGTTGCGTGGGACGGACAGGCGGAAACTCACCGACCACGACTCGCGGCGCTGAGTCGCGGGACCCTCGGAGCGGATCCCGGTGCTGCCCGTCAGGACTTCGACGTCCTTCACCAGCGCCTCGGCCTCCGCGTCGGTTTGCGCCTGAGCCTGAACCCTCGCTTCAAGCCGGATCTCGTTGCGGTCCCAACCCACGACGCTGATCCCACCATTGGGTCCGGCATCGACCCGCACGGGGTTCATCGTCGACAACGTCATCTCCCTCACTTCGCACGCCCAGCCGCGATTGCGGTCACCGCCATCGCGGCACCAGTCGTCCTGTGGGACAGCCATCCCGGTGGGGGAGGAGAACACGCCCGGCAGGATGATCGCGAGGGCGGCGAGCATTGGCACGTACTTGGACACGGGTGACTCCTTCAAGCTGCTTGTGGTTGCCCCGGTCATACTCCTTAGATAAGTGAGAGCGGCAAAAGGTTGCCGTCGCGGATCGGTCCGGAAGAACTCACTTCTAACACATTGGTATACGATAACTTACCGAAACTCGCTCCGTACGTGCGAGCAGGCGGCGCCGACGCGGTGTAGGTTGTCGTTCGGGCGGGGCCTACACAGGCTCAGTTCACTTCCCCTCACGTTCGGTCAAGGAGAACCTGATGCAAACCTCCCGATCCCGCTGTCACGCATTGGTTGGCGCCCTCGTGTTGGGTGCCGCGATGCTGCCGGCTCACCTCGCCGCACAGAACGTCGAGTACCTCCAATCGGCCGCCACCGGGAGCATGGGCCTCCCGTTCTCGGATGCGGTGCGCGTCGGCAACATGCTGTACCTGTCCGGCCAGGTGGGGAACCTCCCGGGCCAGAACCGATTGGCTCCGGGCGGAATACAGGCAGAAACGCGGCAGACGCTGGAGAACATCAAGGCCGTTCTCGAAGCCAATGGGTCCGCGATGGATCGCGTGGTCAAGTGTCTCGTGATGATGGCGGACATCGCAGAATGGCCAGCAATGAACGAGGTATATGTCACGTTCTTCGACAAGCACTTTCCGGCACGGAGCGCGTTCGCGGGAACCGGCTTGGCACTCGGTGCGCGGGTCGAGATCGAGTGCATGGCAACGGTGGGGTGAAAGGCGGACGGGCGGACAGGCGGACAGGTCGAGTCGGATCTGAGTCCCTGAACGTGCAGATCGGCGGGCTGATGGAGTGCTTCGAGTGACGGGCGGACCTCGAGGCGACACGCCGACGCACGGTATCACGCTTGGCGTGGCGGCGCTCGCCCTTGGGCTCGCGGGATGCGCGGACGACTATCTCGAAGTCAGGAGCTTGGTCCTCTACTATGGCGAAGCAGCGTACCTCGAAGCACCGGACAGCCTACCGGCGGGCGTGTCGGCGCCGATCACCGCGTGGACCTTCCGGTCCTGCCAGGACCGTCCGGGGCCCACTGACGTGACGATCAGCGACCAGGTCGTGCTCATTGAGCCGTACGATTCCGTGCCCGTGCGCGCTCCCAACTGCCCCGACGCACAACCGGCACCGTTCGGACATACGGTCTTCGTGGACGTGCCGCAGCCTGGTCCGATCACGCTGCGGCTGGTCGGTCGTGGTCAACCGGGTGACACCACCGTTACGCTCGAACGGATCTTGATCGTGCACTGAGTCGCGTGCGGGGTGGTGGGGCAGAAAACGAGATTCTTGGTGCCCGCTCACGAGCACCACCAACCCCAGCGTCGCGAGAACGGGCAGGGCGTACACCTGCCCGCCCGTCCGCTACCCGTACCCCACACCCGGATACATGAGGTTGACCGCGATGAGGAAGATCGGCTGGAACACGTAGCTGAAGACTTGCCACGCGACGATGATTCCGATCCACCCGAGACCCGCATTGCTCCAGATGAAGCTCTGGTACCGCGGGATCGCCCGATCGTTGAGGAGCAGCGGGAGTGCGCCGCTGCCGTCGAGCGGCGGGAACGGCAGCATGTTGAGCGCGAACAGCACCAGGTTGAGCGAGAACAGCGCGCCGACGAAAAAGGCGATCGTGTCGCCGACCCCGCCCTGCACCGCCCTTGTCACGTGTCCGAAGCTCACTGAACTCGGCGCCTCGAAGAAGCCGGCCAGCAATCCGACATTGATCGCGATCCCGGCCACAATGACCAGCAGGAGATTGGCCGCGGGACCAGCCAGCGCCATCCATCCCGCGCGCCGAGGGTAGCGCACGGCCCAGTTACGGTCGTACGGCGCGCTCGCGAACCCGAATGGCCATCCGGAGAGGGCCACCCCGATGAGCGGCAACACGACCATGCCGAACGGCTCGCGGCGAATGTGAGGCATGGGATCGAGCGTGACCTGCCCCCCGTAATAGGCGGTGAGGTCCCCACCGACCTTGGCCGCCCAGGCATGCGCGGCCTCGTGCAGGGTGGTCGAGAACAAGAACACGACGTAGTAGATGATGCCTTCGCCCAAGTTCGGCATATCGGCAACGAGACGCACCCTTCCATCCGGAGAGCGAAGATGACCGCTCAGAATACGCGTTCCTCCTGCCCCAGTGAAGACCCGCGCCTGCGAGGTTTGGGGGCGGCTGGTATGCGGCCCCGCGCCTGACTACCTATTCAACGACGTGTGATAGCAAGGAGCATCGCCGATGGAATGGTTCATCAAAGCCTTCATTCGCAGTTCTCTGCTCTGGTTCGCCGCCGGCATCGCGCTCGGCGTGGCCATCGTTGTTCACCCGCCATGGGTGATCTACCGTCCGGCCCACGCGCACATGAACGTGGTTGGGTTCCTGACCATGCTGGTGTTCGGCGTGGGCTACCAGTTGTTGCCCAGGTTGTTCGGGCATCCGCTGCACAGCATCCGGCTCGCCATCGCGCACGTGTACCTGGCCAACGTCGGCTTGGGCGGCCTGGTTCTCGGATTCCTGCTCCAACCGCACGCTCGCTCCCTCGGACGGTGGTTCGGCGCCGGGGGCGGCACGCTATTCGCCATCGGGGCAATTTTCTGGCTCTGGAATCTGTGGCACACGTTTGACGCAGCCGATGCGCGGCAACGCGCGCGTGGGAGCACCGATCACACACGGCTGCCGACCCTGGGTGCGTAACCAAGAACGCGATGCTCGTGGCGGCGTTAAGGGAGGAAGACCGCAACGCCATCATACCTCGCGCTCGCGGCGGCACATTGACGAGAATGGCACCACACGCGAGAATCCGCACGAGCGTACGGCGGCGCCGGTGGTAGGTGACTAGGTGACGACCTGGAACGCTCAAGGGAAAGGCTGCACGATGAGGCGACACACCGCGCTGATGGCGAGGTCGGTCCTTGCCGAGGCCACGTTGGTGGTCGCCGCGGCGCTCGTTGCGCCGTGTGTCACGGCTCAGAGCAGGCAGACGCTCAGCACGCGTTGGGCCGATGATGTCACGCCGATCCACGTCTTGCCCGAGTATCCCCGGCCTCAGATGGTTCGCCCGGCGTGGACCAATCTGAACGGCACGTGGGACTACGCCATCACGGCGCGCGACGCGACGCGCCCCGCGCAATGGGACGGGAAGATCCTGGTGCCGTTCGCGGTCGAGTCGCAACTGAGCGGCGTCCAGCGCGCCGTGAGTCCGTCGCAGCGGCTGTGGTACCGCCGCACGTTCCCGCGGCCCGCGCTCGCGGCGGGCGATCGTCTGTTGCTGCACTTCGGCGCCGTCGACTGGCAGGCGACGGTGTGGCTCAACGGCGCCAGGATCGGCGAACACCAGGGCGGCTACGATCCGTTCACGTTCGACATCACGGAAGCACTCGGGTCCGGGATGCAGGAGCTCGTGGTCTCGGTGTGGGACCCGTCCGATACGGGTTCCCAACCCCGCGGGAAACAGGTGCTCAGGCCGCACAGCATCTGGTATACCGCTGTGACCGGGATCTGGCATACGGTGTGGCTCGAGCCGGTGCCCCGCGAGCATATCGAACAGCTCGTCGTCACACCGGACATCGACGCCGGAACCGTGCGCGTGGCCCTTACCACGAATGGTGACGCGCCAAGCGTCGGGGTAACGGCAAGTGTGTTGGCCGACGGCCAGGTGATCGCGACGACGACGCAGCCAATGGGAGAAGAAGTCACGCTTGGCATCCCGGATCCGCGCCTCTGGTCACCATCGACGCCCTTCCTCTATCGCCTCGACGTGTCGCTCTCCACCGGCGACGCCGTACGCAGCTACTTCGGGATGCGCAAGATCGCCGTGGCAAGCGATTCCCTGGGCATGCGCCGGCTCTTCCTCAACAACGCACCGCTGTTCCAGTACGGTATGCTGGACCAAGGGTGGTGGCCGGACGGCCTCTATACGCCGCCCACCGACGCGGCGATGCGTTTCGACATCGCGACGATGCAGCAGCTCGGCTTCAACATGATCCGGAAACACGTGAAGGTGGAGCCCGCTCGCTGGTACTATCTCGCCGACAGTATCGGCATGCTGGTATGGCAAGACATGCCCAGCGGAGACAACGAGACGGCCGAGTCGCGCACCCAGTTTGCCGTCGAACTGCAACGCATGGTTGACGCACGGCGCAATCACCCGTCGATCGTCATGTGGGTGCCGTTCAACGAAGGATGGGGCCAGCACGACACGGAATCGATCGTGGCGTGGCTGGAGGCCTACGATCCGTCGCGGCTGGTGAACAACGCCAGCGGCTGGACCGATCGACGCGTGGGACACGTGGCCGACGTGCACGCGTATCCGGGTCCGTCGATGGGATTGCTCGAGCCGTCACGCGCGGCGGTGCTCGGCGAGTTCGGAGGACTCGGGCTGCCACTGGCAGGCCACACGTGGGTCGACAGCAACAATTGGGGTTATCGCAACTACGGAGACACGCTTGCGCTGCGCGAGGCTTATGCGGATCTCCTGTATCAGCTGAGCTTGTACGTTCCCGACGGACTGGCCGCCGCGGTGTACACGCAGACTACCGATGTCGAGGTCGAAGTGAACGGCTTGATGACGTACGATCGCGCGGTCATCAAACTCGTGCCGGAGGATGCGACCGCCGCGGCGCGGCCGCTCTACACGTCGCCGTACGTGATACGCACCGTGGCGCCGACCTCGCTCCGGGACGGGCAGACCTGGCAGTACACCGAGACCGCGCCGCCGGACGGGTGGTACATGGAGCGCTTCGACGACGGCGGGTGGCGGCAGGGTGCGGGCGGGTTTGGCCACGTCGAAACGCCGGGGGCGGTCGTGCGCACGCCGTGGACGACGTCCGACATCTGGCTCCGGCGGAGCTTCGATCTCGCGTCGGACAGCCTCGTCGATCCGCACTGGAGGATTCATCATGACGAAGACGCCGACGTCTATCTCAATGGACGACTCGTCTTGCACGTCGACGGCTACACCACGGGATATCGGCGCATCCCGCTCGACGCGACCGCGCTGGCGGTGCTGCGCACCGGTGGTAATGTGCTCGCCGTTCACGTCCACCAAACGAAGGGCGGACAGTACATCGATCTGGGGCTGGACGATGTGATCAGACGGTGACCAACCTCGGGTTCCGCGCCTCCGCACCCTGATGTGGGCGATGGGAATCACCGCCGGCAACGCTCCGGCTGCCGGCGCGCAGCAGGTGGCGGACCCCGCCTTCATGCCGCCGATCGACACGCCGGAGTACGCAGCGGGTGAGCGTCCGACCGTCCTTATCGACGCCGCGCACGTCAACTTCCACACCGCCGAGGGCCGCTACCTGACGTTCGCCGATCTGCTGCGCCGCCGGGGCTACGTCGTGGAGTCCAACGACGAGCCGTTCACGGTGGCCGTGCTGGACCGCGGCGACATCCTCAGTCATCGCGAACGCGCAGCACCCCCAGAGCGAGGAGGATTTCGCGCCGCTGCCCAATCTCTCGGCGTTCACCGACGGGGGATCGCCGCGGTGGAAGCATCGTTGCGGGAGGGCGAGCTCCTGCTGATTGCCGATCACATGCCGATCGCCGGGCACAGCGAAGCACTCGCAGCGGCGTTCGGCCTGCGGTTTCCAAGACGGGTTCGCGTTCGATTCGGCCGGCCGTGGGGGCATCGTCAAGGCCCCGGTGCGTAAATTTGGGTGTTCACAGGTGCGTAAATTCTGGTGTTCTTCTACACCATGATCTTGGTCCCTTTGCCCCGCTTGGTCTTGCCGACGCAAGCGCCCCCTTGTTGGCCCCTACGAAGGCGCCGTCGACAAAAGCCTCGCTGACGTCCAATCTTCCTCGTCGGGCCAGATCGCGGGCCAGCGCCTCGAGCACCTGCTCCAAGGTGCCGTCGCGCACCCACTGCTGGAAGCGCCGATGACAGGTCTGATAGGGCGGGTAGCGGTCCGGCAGGTCGGCCCACGGCGCGCCCGTGCGCAAGATCCAGAGGATTCCATTCAACACATCGCGCGGATCGCGCCAGGGGCGCCCGCGGCGATCCTTCCGCACTCGGGGCGTCGGGAGCAACGGCTTGAGCAGCGCCCACTGCTTCTCCGTCAGATCCATGGCTCCCCCAAGGACAAGAGAGTTGATCCACGGGTCCCGCAGGTCGCTTCAATCTCTGGACCTCCAAGTGCCCAACCAACATTCATGAGATAAGTTCCAGTCTGCGCCAACGCGTCCTTCATCACGGTTTCACTATCGCTTCACCGAAACGGCCAACAGATTGAGCCGAACAGCTCGGTTGTATTCCCCATCATTGCCGATCTCGTCACCGGGAACAGAGGATCCACATGAGGAAAGACGCACGCGCCCCGATGCCGGCCGGTCGCTTGATCCAGGTAGGGTTGGTCGCCGGGTTGGCAGCCTGTGGGTCGGAGCCTGTGGACCCTGACGGCAACAGCATCCCCGCCCCAGATCTCCAGCTCATTTTTCCGGACGTCGTCGTCGCTGGTCAAGATTCACTGATCCTGCAACTGTCCGGCAGCGACTTCACTCCCTTGAGCACAGTCCGGGTCGATAACACCGACCAAGTCACGACGTTCCTGACGCCCAGCGAACTCACCACGGTCATCGCCGCGTCCGCGCTGGCGACTCCCGCCGCCCGAAAGATCACGGTCTTCACCCCCCCGCCAGGGGGAGGCACGTCCGGCCCCAAGACGCTTCGGGTCATTGACGCCGCGCATCCGGCGGGCACCAACATCCAGGCGTTGGGTATCGGAGGAACCCCCCACGGCGTCAGCGTCGCGCCCAACGGTGTGTTCTGTGCGTCCCAGATCACGATGGACGCAATCAGTTGCGGAGTGGTGACAGCGACGGGGCAGTCGGTGAACTCCACCATCTCCGTCGGGGCGGTCCCGGCTCACGTCGCCGTGAATCCAGCTGGAACCGTCGCCTACACCGCGAATCAATCCAGCTCCAGTGTCAGCGTCGTGGACCTGGGCACCGAAACGGTCACCGCGACCATTGATCTCTCCGACGGCGGATTCAACCTTCTGGTCTCACCTGACGGCGGGCGGCTGTACGTCACCACGGCGTCCGGGACGCTCCACATAATCGACACCGGAACCAACGGCGTTCTGCATACCCTTCCTGTGGGTGCCGCAGCGAACGGACTCGCCTTCGATTCCGTCGCGGGCACGTTGTACGCCTCCGCGCGCGACGCCGGGACCGTCAAAGCGATCAGTGCAGCGAGCGAGACCGTCCAACGCACGTATTTCGTGAGCAGCATGCCGCAACGGATCGCCCTCTCACTGGATCGCGCTAGACTCTACGTCGCGAACGAATCGAGTGGCCTGGACGCCGTTGACGTTGTGTCGGGGACCCCGACCACCGTGAACACGGTCGACCCGCAGGCGGTCGGCCTCGCCGTGAGTCCAGACGGACTGCAGCTCTACGTCTGCAACCCGCCGTTGGGCAAGGTGCAAGTGATCGATGCCAGCTCTGGGGCACTCCTGCGCACCATCCCGTTCACGCGGCCTCGCAATGTGACTTTCACGCGAGATGGCAAGGTCGCTTTGATCACCGACGAAACCGGTTATGTGATGTTTGTGCGGTGAGAATGTCGTGATCTGAATCACGTTGGTCGCAGTGCTGTCCGCCGTGCTCGTATAGGTATCGCGTCGTTCATCCGCGGCACTTCGGTATCGGATTCTATTGCTTCTCTACATGGGAATGCGTACTCGGTCTGCCTTCTTGAACGTCGTCAATGTGTGCCGTGGTTGTCGTTTCAAGAAACCGATAGTGGTCATCGGCGAAGGGAGGCGTTTCTCCCCACAACGATCATCGCAACTCGCGGCGCAGCCGCTCGGCCGCCCACGTGATCCGACCCTCGGCGATCGTGGCCAACACCTCGAGATCCCTCAGTCCGTCCAATGGCGTCGCGAGCGGATTGCCGCTCAGGATGATCAGGTCGGCCGCGGCTCCGGAGTGAACGCCCCCGCCCGCCACGTCACCTGAGGCGAAGACACAGTGTGCATGCGGTACGCCACGAGTCGCGCCTCAAGCGGGTCACGTCCGTCGCCGATCGCATTGTGCCGGGTTAGCGCTGCCACGACCCCCCCAGTGCCGAGCCGGGTCGAGCGTAGTAGTCGGATCCCTCGATCAACCGCGCGCCCATCCGCTCCAGCCGATCCCACGCATAGACGCGCGGGTCGCTGTCGGCTCCGACACGCAACGCGCCGAACGTCGGCGTATCGGTCATCGCCGCATTGAAGCTCGACTGGATCGAGAGCAGCACCCCGAGCCGGGTGGCCCGTGCAAAGTCCTCCTCGAGAGCATACGAGAAGTGCTCGATCCTGAGTCGTGTCGGATCGAGCGCCGGACCGCTCGGCAAGCACGGTCTCGCAAGCATCGAGCGTCCGTCGCACCGCCTCGTCGCCGATGGCGTGGACGGCCACGCGCAATCCGGCATCCACGGCGCGCACCGACAGATCCGTGATCTCGTCGGCGGTCATCCGCGGCACACCGTGGGTCGTCGGATCGTCGGCATTGGGATGGGTGAGAGCCGCACCACGGCTGCCGAGCGCACCGTCGGCAAAGAGCTTGAGGTGCGTGATCCTGAGTCGCGGTGAGAGCACACGGCCCACGTCCCCGATGGCCAAAAGTGAATCGGCCAGCCGGCTGGGCGCCGGGATCATGAGGTTCACCCGCAGCGGTATCGGATCGAGCGAGTCCGCCTGCCGTAGCAGTGCCAGGTACCGTCCGAAGTCGGCGCTCAGTGCGACCAACCCCGGCACCGGCAGCACGCCGGCATCGTCCACCTCGACCACGCCGCGTGCGGCCAGCGCCTCGGCGCCGACCCGGAACGCAGCCATCACGTCAGCATCCGACAGCGCCGGCACATACGGGTCACCAGCTCGTTGGCTCGTTCCAGCAGGATGCCGGCCGAGGTGCTGCCACTCGACTTCACTCGGTACGCCCGAAGAGCCCGCCGTAACGCTTCGGGAGCCTCTCCGTCCCTTGCCGTCCTTGACCGTCTTCTGCCATCGCCTTCCGCTGCGCGGCGCTCCGACACCATCTTTTGACACGCCCCCACCGGAGAGCACCATGCGACTGATCGCACTCGTCGGCGCCTTGGCGGTGACCCTCGTGGTCCCGACCGTCGCTCAGCAACCGCCCGAGACGTTCACGCTCGAGCAGGTCAAGTCCTATCCCTTCCCCAATCTGCTGACGGCCGCGGCCACGGGAACGCGCATCGCCTGGGCGTTCAACGAGCAGGGCCAACGCAACATCTACGTCGCGGAAGGTCCCACGTTCGAGGCGCGACGCCTCACCGCCTACATGGACGACGACGGCCAGGAGCTGACCAGCGTCGGTATCTCCGCGAATGGCCAGTGGGTCGTGTACTTGCGTGGCGGCGACCACTCCTCCAACTGGGATGACGAGCTGCCGGTCAACCCGACCTTCAGTCCGGATCCGCCGTCCGTGCAGATCTGGTCGGTGCGCTTCGAAGGGGGCGAGCCCAACCTCCTGGGAGCGGGAGCGGGACCCCTTGTCTCGCCGAAGAGCGATGCGGTGGCGTTCACTCGTGGCGGACAGATCTGGACGGTCCCGATCGACGGCGCGTCGGAGGCCAAGCGCCTGTTCACCGCCCGCGGTTCGAACGGTCAGCCCCGATGGTCTCCCAACGGCTCGCGCATGGCGTTCGTCTCGAGCCGGGGCGATCACTCGTTCGTCGGCGTCTATGCAGGCGCGGACACACCGATCCGGTGGATCGATCCCTCGTTCAATCAAGACGGGTCGCCTCGCTGGTCTCCCGACGGCACGCGCCTGGTGTTCGTCCGTGGCCCTGGGCGCGGGGGCGCACCGGACTCGGCGTTGGTAAGTCGCCCGCGCGCGTGGTCCATCTACACCGCCGACGCCGCGACCGGAGAGGCGCGCCAGCTGTGGAAGGCTCCCGCGACGCTGCGCGGGTCGCCACCATCGACACAAGGAGGCACGAACCTGCATTGGGCGGCGGGCGATCGCATCGTATTCCTCTCCTATCACGACGGGTGGCCGCACCTGTACTCGATTCCCGCTTCCGGTGGCGACCCGCTGCTGCTCACGCCGGGCGATTACATGGCCGAGTACATCAGCATGAGTGCCGACGGCAGGTGGATGGTCTTCGCGGGCAATGCGGGTACCGATCCACTCGACATCGATCGCCGTCACGTCGTGAAGGTGCCGGTCGACCGCGCGGCGCCGGAGGTGCTCACGCCCGGTGACGGACTCGAATGGACTCCGTTCATCACGGGTGACGGCGGCACCATCGCCTTCCTGGGGGCCACCGCCAGGCGTCCGCCCTTGCCCATGGTCATGCCAGCGCAGGGTGGCCGCCCACGCACCCTGGCGGCCAATCGCATGCCGGCGGATTTTCCGACGGATCACCTTGTGGCGCCACGGCAGGTGATCTTCGAGGCGCCCGACGGCACTCCCATCCACGGTACCCTGTTCGAGCCGCGCGGGCGACGCGGCCGGGTGCCGGCCGTCGTGTATCTGCACGGGGGACCGCCCAGGCAGATGCTGTTGGGGTGGCACTACTCGGACTACTACTCCAACGCATACGCGCTCAACCAGTACCTGGCTTCGCGGGGATTCGTCGTGCTTTCGGTCAACTACCGACTCGGCATCGGATACGGTTTCGAGTTCCATCGACCGCCCAATGCGGGGCCATCCGGTGCGTCGGAGTATCAGGATGTCAAGGCCGCCGCCGAGTGGTTGGCACAACAATCGTTCGTGGATCCGGCGCGCATCGGCGTCTACGGCGGGTCCTACGGCGGCTATCTGACCGCGATGGCCCTCGGTCGGGACTCGCGCCTCTTCGCCGCGGGCGTGGACATCCACGGAGTACACGATTGGACCGCTCGGGGTGCGGAGCGTCTCCTCGTGCGCGGCGGCTACGAGGGCATACCCGATGCGGAGCTGGCGCTGGAGGTCATGTGGAAGGCGTCGCCGGTCTCGTCGATCGACACGTGGACCTCGCCGGCTCTCATTATCCACGCGGACGACGACCGCAACGTGCAGTTCAACCAAAGCACCGATCTCGTCCGGCGCCTGGAGGCGAGAGGCGTGCAAATGGAGGCCCTGGTCGTCGTGGACGACACCCATCACATGATGCGGCACGCCAACTGGGTGGTGGTCGATGCGGCGACGGCGGAGTTCCTGGTGAGAAAACTGATGAGCGGGAAGTAGCGGACATTCGAGGACGCATGGAGGCGACATGAAACCCGCAACGCTGCTGACGTTCGTGATGGTGACCCTGATAGCGCTCATCCATGTGGGCCGGCTGATCGTGGGAGTCGAGGTGATGGTCGCCGGGGTTACGGTGCCGCGCTGGGTGAGCTTGCCCGGCGCGTTGCTCTTCGGTTTCCTCGCGGCCGGCTTGTGGCGGGAGCACGCGAGGCCGGCCTGAGGAATACTCGAACGATGACCGGACGACGTTCGCTCGACCCGCGGTGGGCGCTGGTGGCGGTTGGAGCGCTGACGGCGCCGGCCTGTGCCGAAACGGACGACGACGATCCGAACGTCGCCGCACGTTTCGAGGCCGCGGAGTTCGGGCCTGACTCCGCCGTCCCGCAACACACGGCGCCGGACGACATGCACATCTTCGACGCCTACGTCGGCAGATTCCGGTCCATGACGATGCACGACGAAGCGGTCGGCAAGGACTTCCACTACATCGTCGAGTATTCCTGGTTCGACACGGCTCACACGATCGTCAAGTTCACGGTATCCACGTTGTACGTTGGCGACGAGCGCGCGTCGGTCAACGCCGATGGGTTCTACGGATACGATCCGTTCAACCAGCGTCTGTACACGTTCGGCGCCTTCGCATCCGGTATGACGGGATTCGGCGCTGTCGGATCGTTCGACCGCGGCACCGGGAAGCGCATCACCAGGGCCCGCTCGCGGGGCCCGGACGGCGTGACGACCTACGTGCGCGACTCCTTTGAATCCGTCGATGCCGACACCTGGACGGACGTGACGTCGATCTGGCGAAGCGACGGATGGCGGGTCGTGTATCGGGACACGTTCACGCGGATCACGCCGTAGTTTCCGGAGACGAGGCATGCGGGTAGTCGCGCTCTATGACACCCACACCACGCTCCTCGTAATCGAGGCGTTCGAGCAAGTCTCGCTCCGGCAGGAACCATGAAGGTCCATCTGGTCGACGGCACGTACGAGCTTTTCCGCCACTACTACGCGGTACCGCGCGAACGCGATGCGGCCGGCGACGAGATCGCGGCCACGCGCGGAGTCGTCACCTCGATGCTCGCGATGTTGGAGAGCGGCGTCACCCACATCGCCGTGGCCACCGATCACGTCATCGAGTCCTTCCGCAATGCCATATGGCCCGAATACAAAGACGGCTCGGGTATCGAACCCGACCTCCTCGCGCAGTTCCATCCGTTGGAGGATGCACTGCGCGCGATGGGGATCTGTGTCTGGCCAATGATCGACTTCGAAGCAGACGATGCCCTCGGAGCCGGCGCCGCACTCGCCGACGCCGACGAGCGTGTCGACCGGGTCCTCATCTGCACGCCGGACAAGGACCTGGCGCAGTGCGTGGCCGGCACGCGCGTCGTACAGTTCGATCGACGGCAGCGTTTCGTCTATGATGAGCATGCCATCGTCGAGAAGTTCGGCGTGCCACCGGCCTCCATCCCCGACTACCTGGCGCTCGTCGGCGACAGTGCGGACGGTTATCCCGGACTTCCCGGGTGGGGCAAGAAGTCGGCGGCACGGCTGCTCGCCCGCTACGGGCACCTGGAGGAGATCCCGACGGACGCCGCGGCATGGGACGTCGAGGTTCGGGGAGCGAAGCGTCTCGCCGCCACGCTGCACGAGGACTTCGAACTGGCACTGCTGTTTCGCACCATTGCCACGATTGACCGCAACGCGCCGGTGTGTGAAACTGTCGATGAACTACAGTGGACGGGACCAACGGAGGAATTCGCGACGATCTGCGAACGACTGGAGGCGCCCGACGTCGTGACCCGTGCGGAGGCCGCCGCCGAATCACGACACGCGTGAGAACCCGGCCGCCGCCGCGGCGTCGCGGGCTGCAACGTTGGCACTCGAGCGTGCGTCTTATAAGCAGTAGTCGCTATCCACCGGCGATAGTCCTCGTGATCGTCCTCTCGACCGGGAGTCCGCGACGGCCGAACCCCTGAGACAACTTCGCTACGCCGTGCGTTCCCTGTTCCGGCAGCCCGCGTTTACCGTGATCGCCGTGGGCACTATTGCCCTTGGGATCGGCGCCAAAAGCCGGGGACTCCCCCGTGTGTTCGAGTCGCGGACTGAGGAGTCCGCGCTCGGCTGTGGAGTGGGCGCGCGTCTCCAGACCTGCCGCCTTGTCTTGACAAGGCCTAGAGGGCCTGGTGGGTGGGAGGAGACGTGGCGACGGCGGTTATATTTGTTCTGGCGAAAGGGGGCCTTGTGGAACGGGTAGTGCATAAGGCATCGAGCCACGAAGAAGCAGCCCGCTGGGACGTATCGCAGCACGTGGCCATGAGCCCGGAAGAGCGATTGCGCGCCGCCCGGGCACTCAAGGACCGAGCCTATCCCTCCGACTCCAAGGACGTGCGGGCGTGGCACCGGTCCGAGTAGACGCGTCACACTTCTCACCCGACACACAGGCCTTCATCGCACTCCTGGACCAGCACGAGGTACGGTATCTCATCGTCGGCGGTGAAGCTGTCATCTTTCACGGCCATCTCGCCTATCTCCGCGAGGCGCGGGACCGCCGGTAGGGGGAGCGGGAATCGACGATTCTCGGTAATCGGCTGCGGCCGCCTTCTCGAGCCGGTGTGGCGCCCGACCGACGAGCGTCCCGAGACGGCAGCGCGTCGGAGAGATCGGTGTTCGCATGGCCTTGGGTGCGCAGGCAGACAGTATTCTCCGGCTCGTCGTGCGCCAAGGATTGACGCTGACGGGCATCGGGCTCGTCGTCGGCCTGGTGGCGAGCGTGTGGGCCACGCGGTTGATGCAGAGCCTCCTCGTGGAGGTGCCGCCGACCGACGTGACCACGTACGCGGTCATGGCGGGTCTGTTCGCAGTGGTGGCGGTCGTGGCGTCATGGGCGCCGGCGCGGCGCGCGACGCAGATCGATCCGGTGGTGGCATTGCGCGAGGAGTGAGCTGACACTTCGCGCGCGCTCTCGGCGCAACCGCCTTTGGCTGGGTGAACGGGTGCTCAATGATGGCTGGCGAGCGGCTCCTTCCCGTTCGGCCTCCATCGCCACCAATGCAAGAGGATGCCACTCTCCACCTGCTGGCACCGCTGAGGCGTCAGGTCAGTACGCCCATCCACGATGGAAGATGTTGCAGATGCTCGAGCGCGCAGCAGCATTGCGGATTCTCGACGGCATCAGGGGAAAGCGGGCCATCTCCGGCATGCCCAACCCGGCTCCAGCCGCAACACCGAAGGGACCCTCCCACAGCTCACGCAGGTCGCGTTCGAGGCCCGTTGCTTCATCCGCGACGCTGGGAATATCGCGAAGGACGCCGCGGGCCTCCCGTATCGCATCGACGCGCGCCGAATCGACACCGAAGAGCACCTCGCGTGGACTGAAACAAAACCCTGACCGCAACCCGCGAAAAGCACCGATGCGCACCGACAGCGGAACGGTACTGTCGGCGAGCAGCCGCATGAGCGCTGTTGGTGGCAGCGCCGCACCAAGCGCCGCCACCGTACCGTAGAACTGGCCCCGCTCGCGCATGGAGGCGGACAGCGCGGTCCGCAGCTCGGCAACCTCCGATGCCAAGCCTGATTCGACATGCACCGCGGAAACGAATTCCAGCAGGTCGATCCCAGCGTTCCGGAACGTGAAACCCGCCATCCTGAGATTGGGATCGCTGTCGATGCGATCGCCGAATGCCAACAGATCCCTCGCCGTCTCGATAGCCGCGCCGTAGTCACCACCGATGAGCGCTTTCAACCCAACGGCCTGCACTCGGAACTCGACGCGTTGCACGTTGCGCCACCAAAATCCGCGTACGAAAGGTCCCTCATCGTTAGTGACCCAGAACGGCGGCAGTTTCGCGCCGCGAGCAACGTCCCGAACGGCGCGATAGACCGCGTCACTTGAGTCCACCGTGATCAACGCACCGAGCGAGTCGCGCACCGCTGGGGATAGTCGCGACCACGTGCGGCTCAACCTTAAGAAGGCGAGATTCTCGTCTTCATTCAGAGCCAGTGCAGGGTCCGGACGTTCCGCCGGCGCGGCAGTGACCCTGAGCAAGTACGCAGCGGCCTCCATCGCCGGTTGTCGTGTCGCCTCGATCCCTCCGTTGGCGAGCCGAGTCTCGGCGGCCCGAATCCGTTCGACGGCACCTGTGTCTGCGAGCCACGCCACGGCGTTTTCGTGCCCACGGCGTAGCTGTCCGGTCATCAATCCGATCGTGATCATCCCCAACAACACGGTGGCCGCACAGTACAGGATCACGGGAACGCTCAGGACCGCCAGCACCCACACCGCCACCCTCCGGACGGCGACGACGTGCAAGATCCGCGCGGTGCGGCCCGCCGGTCTGCCGGACGCCGTCAGCCATCCAGTGACCAACTGGCTCGGTGGCAGGGGCCGCTCGCGCAGCCGCCGCCGTGACTTGGCCTCCACGCCGATCAGTCGCCGCTCTGCCCACACCGCTACCGCCATCGCGGTCCCGAGCATCAACAGCGGGAACAGCAGAAACGCGAACTCACCACCCTCCAGCAGCACCCCCTGAGACTCGGATGGCAAGCGCCAATACCAGAAGCCGACTATCGGGAGCGCGGCGCTCCAGCCCGTCGCCGTCCAGAGAAGCAATTCGCGCCCCGCTCGCAGGCGTTCGACACGTCGCCGCTCGCCGTCCGACAGCAGGCCGAACACTCCCATCCCGTTCAGCAGCTCTGATACGTCTGACGAACGCTCCACCGCCGTCTTGCCTACCATCGACCACGGGTATCCCGCCGCGCGTGCCCATACACACCACCCCAGCAGACGCACCCCCATGAGCCCGAGCACGACCAGCGCCGCACCCCACCCGACCGTGCACACAGCCACGAGCAACAGCCACACCGGTGTCGGGTCAGTGGGAGCACGCGCCGGCGGGTCCGCCGCAGGGTTGGCCAGGTCCGGCGGTGTCATCAACCCAACCGCCGGAACCCAAAGTCCAGATTCTCCACCCTGCCACTGCGATGATGCCGCGGCCGGCTGCAGTGTGAGCACCGCAGACAACAGGATTCCGCACACCCCGAGGACGAGCGCGCTGCGTGTGAGTGCCCGCCCCACGGCCTGGAGCTTCTCGAGCCCGGGAGGCGGCCACTCGAGCAACGCGGTACGGCTGCTGATGAGCGCCGCGGCGATCGCAGCGCTCGCGGGACGCGTTTCCGCCCTCTTGACCAGACACCGCTTCACAAGCGACGCAATCTCTCCAGGCACATCGGCCCGCAACGTCGACAGCTCCGGCGGCTCCTTGTTGATGTGCGCTGCCGCCAGAGCCATCGGTGATGGCTCGTCGAACACCGGCTTGCCTGCCAGCAACTCGAACGCCACGAGGCCTAGCGAGTACACGTCGCTCTTTTCTGTCGCTTGCTCCCCTGCCGCCTGCTCGGGGCTCATATACTGCGGCGTGCCGACGGATAACCCCGCCTCCGTGAGCTTGGTCCCCGCCTGCGAAGCACGTTCCGTGGAGACCGCCGCGCTGATTCCGAAATCCAGCACGATCACCCGGTCTGTGTCGGCCTCCAGCATGACGTTGCTAGGCTTGATGTCCCTATGCACCAAACCACGACCGTGCGCTGCAGCCAGCGCAGACGCGATCTCACCAATAATCCGCTTGGCGCGTAACACCGGGACCACCGTGCCCTCCGGGAACGCTTCGGCAAGCGTCTTCCCCTCGACGTACTGCATGACGAAGTAGCTGGTGCCCGACTCGGGGAGTTCACCCACCTGGAACACGCTCACCACGTTCGGATGCTGCACGGCGGCGGCGCTCTCGGCCTCCCGCTCGAATCGTCGTCGCGCTCTGGGGTCGTAGGCGAGCTGCGGAGAAAGCACCTTCACCACCACGAGTCGTTTGAGCGCCGGATCGCGGGCCAAGAACACCGTGCCCATCCCGCCCTGCCCCAGCGGTTTGAGGAGCTGGAGGTTGGGTGCTAGGGCGTCTCTGAGTTCGTCGGTGAGTCGTTCGAGGTGAACGTCTTCCGTCGGAGCCACCGGGCGTTCAGCGCTTGCCACCGTCGTCGCGTCGGGCAGCGCCGAGCCGCACGCGCGGCACCCAGTGTCGTTCGGCTGCAGCTTCGCCCCGCAGACGGGGCAGAAGGTCCATTCGGCCATCGAGAGGCTCCGACCTGGTGACTGAGGACCCGAGTATGTCGCGTGGGGACCAACGCGTCAACGTGGTCTTGCCGCTGGACTGGTACGCCACGCGGCGTTGCCCGCACGCTCACCGGCACCGAGCCCATCGCCGGTCTGTTCGCGCTGGTGGCGGTCGTGGCGTCATGGGCGCCGGCGCGGCGCGCGACGCAGATCGATCCGGTGGTGGCATTGCGCGAGGAGTGAGCAGCGGCTCACGGCGTCGCCGACGGTGGGTTCCGGAGCGCGGGCCGCGGTCGCGCTTGCCGCCCGCGTGTCCCGCTCGTACTCTCGCATGATGTTGCCTAGGTCCATTCTCGACGCCGCTCGCTCGCGCATTGCCGATCGGCTCGTGATGACACCCCTGCTCCGCTCCAGCGCTCTCGCGCGGGAGACCGGCGCGTCTGCGTGCCATCTCAAGTGCGAACACCTGCAGAAGACCGGCTCCTTCAAGACGCGCGGCGCGTTGAACCTGATGTCGCAGCTGACCGACGACGAGCGGGCCCGCGGCGTGGTTACGATCTCGGCCGGCAATCACGCGCAGGCCGTCGCTTGGGCGGCAGCAGAAGCTGGAGTATCGGCCACCGTGGTCATGCCCGCCGACGCCTCACCGACCAAAGCCGCGGGCGCCAGACGCTACGGGGCCGAGGTCATTCTGCACGGCACCGTGTTCGAGGCGTTCGAGCTCGTGCATCAGCTCGAACGCGAGCGCGGTCTCACGTTCGTACACCCGTTCGACGACGAGCGCATCGTTGCCGGCACGGCCACGGTGGGACTCGAACTACTGGAGCAGTTGCCGTCCGCAAGTGTCGTCGTCGTGCCGGTGGGCGGCGGCGGTCTCATCGCGGGCGTGGCGACAGCGGTGCACCATCTCAAACCGTCTGCCCGGGTCATCGGTGTGGAGCCACAGGGCGCCGCGGCCATGCGGAAGAGTCTCGATGGCGGCGCGCCCGCGCACCTGGAGGCGGTCGATACGATAGCCCACGGCCTCGCCCCTCCGATGGCCGGCACGCTCAATTATCAGATCGTAAAGGAGACCGTGGCTGACGTCGTCACCGTCACCGATGACGAGATCCTGTCGGCGCTGCGGTTCATCGTCGAGCGCACCAAGCAAGTGGTCGAGCCCTCGGGCGCGGCGGCCGTTGCGGCGCTGTTGACGGGCAAGGTGCGGCTCGGCGCCAAGGACGAAGTCGCGGCCATCCTGAGCGGTGGCAACGTGGGACTGGAGGAGCTGGCGGGGTATTTGGGCGGCACGCGCTGACGATTCGGCGGGTGAACCCGCCGCTCGGCGCCTCCGGCGACACGCCCTGAACGGAGATCCGTTGGTTGCGTCTTTCGAGACGCGTCGCGGAGCGCCGAGCCGACGCTTCAGCGTCGAGATACGACGGGTGCCTCGCAACTCAATCACCTGACGCCCAGCCGGGAGGGCTGGTCCTAACTGGTAAGGCACCGGTCTTGAAAGCACCTCGGCGGTGTCCGTCGGGTCGTTGTTGTCCGTATGAGGCCGGTTCACAGGGGATACCGGCTGGAGTCGCACAAACGAACTGTCGCTAAGTCCGTACGCCGGCAAGATGGATGGAGCGAGATCGACCCGTCTCTTACCGCCTCCTACCTCCCGACCCGTTCACGCAACTCGTCGATCCAGTTGACCACCAGCACGAGGTCGCCACCAGTGACCTCGGCCGGCGAGATCATGATGAAGTGCCCGTCGGGTGCCACATCGTATGAATGATGGTAATTGTCGCTCAGAAAGGTCGACGCATCGAACAGCACCTCGGCCCGTTCCACGGCGAACGCATCGGCGCTCGGCCGCACCGGATACACCACCATCTCCCCGCGCGCGTTGCGCACGAAGAGCTCGCGCCCATGCGGCGACCATCGTGGTTCGGTGCCGCCCTGGACGGTCACACTGTACTTGGCACGGGCGGCGTCGGGGAACGGGCGCACGTAGACCTCCTCGCGCCCGGTCTCGTTCGAGACATACGCCAACCATCGCCCGTCGGGAGAGAGCGCCGGCGCATACTCGTCGGCCGGGGACCCGACGATCAGCCGAGACGTCGAGTCGACGCCGGGCCGGATTGCATGGATGTCGCGTGTACCCGTCCCGGTTCCACCGGCGCGCAGCACGAGCCATTGCCCATCGCGGGATACTTGAGCCTCCCACGTCAGCACGTCAGTCTCGATTCTCGTCGGCACTGCCCCGCCGTCCGCGCGAACCCTCCACAGCGTCTGGGCGTCGCCGAAGTATATGACCTCGCGACCGTCCGCCGTCCATGTGGGGCGGTTGTTGCCGGTACCCTCGAACGTCAACAGCCGCGTGGGCCCGGTGTCGAGCTCCTTTACCCATATGTGCGCGCCGTCGGTGCTGACAGCCGAGACGGCAAGGAGGGAGCCGTTGGGCGACAGCGCGACGTTCTGGAAGCCGCCACGCCAGTCGGGATCGATCGCCGACACGTTGCCTGCCCGATCCACCCGCACCACCTGGTCGTCACCCCCGGCTCCACCCGACTGGTAGACCAGGTGACCCGTGTGCGACACATCGAATTGCGCAACACCGGCGAACGTCTCCAAGCGAATCGCCGACTCGAGCGCAACCGGATCCCCGGTGAACTCCATACGGTCCTGATCGAACGGTCGCGCCCACAGCGCGCCGTCGAACGTCACGTACAGGAGGTAGCCGGCCGGAAGGTACCGCGCATAGACGCCTTGTGTGAGCACCCGCACCTCTCGCGTCTTCAGCGACGCGACCCCGATGTCGGTGTTGCCGATGGAGCTGCGCCAGATCTGGAAGACGAGCCCTTTCCCGTTGGGGAGCACTTCCGGCCAGTCGTATTCGACACCGACCACGAACTCCGCACTGTCGGGCGCGACGATGGTGTCGATAGCCCCACCTGTCACGCGTACGCGCGAGAGGCGCCCAGCCGCCATCGTGAAGTACAACCACCCGTCAGGACCCCATGATCCCCCCCACGGATTCACCCCGGTGGTAACCGTTCGGATGGGACCACCACCGATCGACACGATCCTGAGATTCCCGGGCTCCCCATCGATGAAGCCGAGCGACTCGCCGTCCGGTGAGAAGAACACCGCGCGGGGGAGATCGGTACCCGGCAAGGGGCGCGCCTCCATTTCGTCCAGCTTCCGGACCCACAGCGCCCGCGCGCTTCCACCGACCCCCGGTCCCACGTAAGCCAGCCTCCTGCCATCTGGCGAGATGGCGAACCGTCGGGTGGGCACCCGCTGCAGGCGCTGATCGGGAGCGAACGCCACACCGAGTCGGTAGCGCTCTCGAGGCACCGAGCGGAACCAACCCCACGCCGCGACCAGCGACACCACCAGGAGCGCGGCGAGCATCGCGAGCATCTGCCATCGCGCCCGCCGGGGCGCGGCGCTACTGACACCCGGCGCTCTGGCCGTCGTGAACGACGATGTTCGCAGTGCCGTGGCGAAGCTCGCGGCGCTGTCGAAGCGATCGGCCGGCAACTTCTCGAGTGCCTTGGCCACCGCCGCCACCACGTTCGGCGGCACCGACTTCCGCACCGTCGTGACCGGCGCCGCCTCCTCCGTCACGATCTTCATGATGATCTGCTGGGCCGACGCCCCCGTGTGCGGCGGATTCCCCGTCAGCATCTCGTACAACACACTCGCCAACGAGTAGATGTCCGACCGCGCGCTCAGATCCTTCTCCGCCGTCGCTTGCTCGGGACTCATGTAATGCGGCGTGCCGAGCGAGAGGCCCGTCTCCGTCATTCGCCCGCCCGCCGCCGCGCTCACGGCCAGGGCAATGCCGAAGTCCGCCACCATCGGCCGGCCGTCGTGCAACAGGATGTTCTCCGGCTTGATGTCGCGATGGATCACCCCGTTGCGGTGTGCGTAGTCCAACGCGTCCGCCACCTCGGTCGCAATACGCACCGACTCGTCGATCGAGAGCTGCGTCTCGCGATCCAGCTTGTTGCGCAGCGTCTCGCCCTCGATGTACGGCATCACGTAGAACAGGAACCCGTCGGCGGTGCCCGAATCGAACAGCGGCAGGATGTGAGGATGTTGCAGCTGTGCGGTGGTCGTGATCTCCTGCACGAACCGTTCGGCCCCCAGCACCGCGGCCAGGTCCGGCTTCAAGACCTTGAGCGCGACTTTCCGCTTGTGCTTGAGATCTTCGGCGAGGTAGACGGTGGCCATGCCGCCTTCGCCCAGGCGACGCTCGATCTGGTAGCGATCGGCCAGGGCGGAACTCAGCCGCTCGGTGACGGCCGTCATGCCGGAAGGAGGTGGATGCTCGACATCCAGCACCCTTCGAATCGTCGGGAGGTACGGTGAGTCATGGCACGCAAAGTACCCTCGGTGGGCAAACGGAGCGAGGGCGTTCCGTGGTTTCGGTCGTTTCTGTCAACCCACCCGCGCGCGGGGTCGCTTTCGCGAGAGACCGGCCGGCCGGCCGCCCTCCTGGAAGACGTTCCGGGCGTGCTTGGTGATACTCGCCATCGGGGCCTGGCAGACGACGACCTCTCCGCGGGGGATGTCGGCTTGACGAGGGTCGGTCACTTCCGAGCCTCTTCGGACTGGGGCATGTGGATGTTGTCATTCGGTTCTGCGGAGGAGACGGTTTTCGGGCGCGGATGTCCCAAAAACGACAGTCGATGCCCCTAAAAGGGTCTTCCGGGAAATGAAATCCGCTGAAGATTGAGAGTGGCACCATCCTTCCACCTTGCTGGAGGTCACGTTGAGGTGCATGAGCCTCGCCTCGGCGGAGGGGGGAGGGTTGATGGCCTTGTAGAAAGCCGCCTTCATCGTGGTACGTCACGCGTTTTTCTGGTGATGTGCCGCAGCGCTGGTCGCAAATATTCTTCGAGCACCTCCTTGTCCGGTATGGTACTCTGTACTATAGTGATGTTGAGTCCCCGAGATTCTGCGAGATCGTCCGTCTTCCGACTTTCGAACGCGGCGCTCGAGGTCTCCTGTCGGACGATGATCAGCGCGAGCTGGACAACGTCCTGGCAGCCGATCCGCGCATAGGAGCAGTGATTCGTGACACCGGAGGGGTTCGCAAACTGCGGATCACGCTCGCCGGTCGGGGCAAGCGTGGGGGAGCGCGGGCGCTCCATTACTACCGTGGGTCCCGCGAGCGAGTCTACCTGATTGCGGTCTATCCGAAGAACGTGAAGATCAGCCCCACCGGCGCTGAGAAGATCGAGATGCGCAAGCTGACCGCAATGCTGGAGGCCGAGAGATGAGCAAGAAGAAAAGCGTCGGCAGGGAGATCATCGAAGGTCTGCGTGAGGCGATCGCCTACGAGCGTGGCGAGCTGCCCGACGTTCGAGTCACGCGAGTGCCTCTCACCGCGCGATCGGCTCGCGTACGACCGGCGCCGCGGTACCGAGGCGCTCGGATCGCGAGGCTCAGGAGCCGCCTCAAACTCTCCCAGCCGGTCTTCGCCCAGGCACTCAACGTGAGCCCCGAGACCATCCGCGCGTGGGAACAGGAGAAACGGGTCCCGGACGGTGCGGTGCTCCGCCTCCTACAGGTGGCTGAACGGCATCCGGAAGTGATACTCGAGCATATTGGGCGGCGGACGGCATAGCAGCATGCCCGCGGGATCGAATGGCGCGCGGCGCCATCGTCGGGCACGACTCTCTATGCCACCGAGCGCATTCCCGACGGCGGTCAGTCCGGAAGCTGGGCCCAGCTGAGACCCGCACATGAGATTCGTCGGCGAATGGTGGGCAGGTGACGGCACGAACACGAGGTACCGGCCAGGCGAAAGCGTGTTGCAGGAGTGACGCCCTCACCTGACCGGCACACTACGCCGCCACAAGGCGGCAATATCCCCGTGACGCGACTACGAACTCGCCGGTTCACCCTCCGCGGTTCCGCCCCCGCGAATCACTGGGCCGAGCGACCAGGCACCCGAGCCCGACAGGGCCAGACACACGAGGCCGCTCACCAAGGCGATGTGGTATTCGAACCCGTACGCCAGAGGTGCGTTGGGGACCGCGATGATGAAGAACCCCTGGCCGAGGTGGAAGGCCAGCACCGCCGCGACCATCTCCGCGGCCAAGAGTGCCGCCGCCACCCGCGCAAGCACTCCCAGGATCAATGCCAATCCTCCCAGCAACTCGAGGATGGTGAGCAGCCAGAGCAACACCTCCGGCACGGACCACCCGATCATCACGAACATCTCCCGGATAAACGACTCTTGCCCCCCGACGGCGTTCGTCCATCCGTGGAGAAAGAAGATGCACCCGAGCCCGACTCGGAGGACGAATGTCCCGACTTCCGGTTTGTTCCATCTCGACATGGTGACAGCCTCCAGACGGGGTCCGCTCTCGGTCGGCCCCTCTACCGTGCGGTTACCCTCCTGCAAGACTGCGGACGTAGGCGGCGAGCGCCCGCAGCTCCTCCGGTTGGAGCAGCGAACCAAAGGCAGGCATCGTGCGCCGGCCGTTGGCGATCACATCCAGCAGCTCTTCGTCGGACAATTGGCCCACTCCTTCTGCCTTGGTGAGATCGGCCGGCCGTGGATTCAGAAAGGCGGCTGCCGCTCCGTCACCCTTGCCCCTCTTGCCGTGACAAGACGCACACAACCGTCGATACGCCTCCGCGGAATCGCTTGGCGCCGCGCACAGGTCAGCGCAGGGTTCCCCACTCCACGCGATGTCGCCCGGCGCCGTGCGTGTACCCGCAATGTCATTCGTCACACCGGTCGCGGCGCCCTGGATCACGAACAGCAACGCCACCACAGGCAGCACGCCAGAGATGTGGGTCCACTGAGATCCGTTCATGCGTCGATCCCTGTAGCCAAGGTCATGCCCACGAAGTCCCCGGGGGGAGGTGACTCAGCAGCGGCGCGGTGGGGATCACCCGAACTCGCCAGCTGGCACGGTGCGCGAACTCATCGGCGCCTCGGGACTGGTGCGCTGCGGGTGCCAACACCAGCCCCGAGACGTCGGCCGGCATCCTATGGATGCCGGCGGGACGCGAGCGCCTTCATGTAGCGAACAACGGCGCCCTGTTGGGCCCCCGGGTTCTGCGCCCGAGCCCCGGTGGTGTCTGCGGCGCCTCCGACCGGCGTGACGTCTGCCTCGGCAACGACGGTCGCGGCCGCGCCGGGTTCACTCGCGGCGACCCGTTTCGCCGCACTTTGGAGGAACTCGAGGATCGCGTTTGCTTCATTGTCAGTCATGCGAGCGTAGATCTGCATCTGCGCCACGATCGTCGCCCACGCGTCCGCGGTGTAGCGGTTGGCCGGCTGCGGGCGGTGGCACCGTCCACACGTCTGTGACCAGATCTCCACACCCGATCGCTGCGCAGCCGCAGGAGCCGTGGATGCCGCAAGGGCCACCGCGACGAGGCCAGCCGGGACGAGAATTTTCGACAAGCGATACATGGTCGGCCTCCTAGAACGCGACGTTGAATTGCGTGACGAGATTGTTGTTGTCAGTCTTGAACCCGTCCTTCTCATTATTGAGGTGGAAGGCCAGTCGAACGGACGAGTTGGCGGACACGTAGTAGTTGATGCCAACGGAAATCCGATTCTGGTCCTGTGCGTCCGTCGGCATGTCGCGGAGGCTGAACCGGACCACGGGTTCGAAACGCCCCTGAATCACGTACGCGACTTGCGCATAGCCACCCTTCTTGGAGAGGTTGCCCCCCGTCGCTTCCTGGCTCGCCAGCACGCCCTCGGCCCGGACTTCCAGCCCTCCCTGCATGAACGCGGCATCGACACCGAACATCTTGAGCGAGAGATTGTTGGCGGGGTCGTCAAGGTAGTTCCCGATGTACGCCGACGCGCCAATGTCGAATCCCTGAGGCGCCATCTCGAGCCCGAGGCGACCGCCGAACGCCTTGTTGTCGTCCCGTCCACCGGCACTCAAGCGCTCACGATCGTTGTCCCGCATGTCTCGGATGTTGCCGCCATCATCCCCGAGCAAGCCGTTGACAACGAAGGCATCGAGCGTGACGCGCCCGCCACTCTCCCCAAGCGGAAGCGCTCCCGTGACCCACAGGCCAACATCGCTATAGGTCTGCGGGAGGATGTTGCTAAACCCATGGGGCCGATCGGGCATCTTGTTGATCCACGTCGGATGCAGATCCTTGTTGAAGCGCCCAAACGGCACGATGAATTTGCCCGCCGAGATCGTGACATTCTTGAGGCCCGTGTACGAAAGAAAGCCGTACTCGAACGCTATCTCTTCACCCGCGTGCTCGTATTCGATTTCGGCGGCGACGAAGAGATTGTCCACCAGGCTCCCGGCGGTTTTGAGGTTGAAGTGGTGATTGTCGAAGTACAGCTGCGAGTCATCGGACCCCACCCCGGCGAGGTAGGCCTCGAAATCGGCATACCCGAAGACTTTGAGCCCCTGACCCATCGCCAGTCCGGGAACACCCAGCACCGCCATGAGCAGAACGGTGCACCGCAACATCCATGGCACCCGCATGGATCACCTCCGTTTACAAGAGAGTTGCCTCGGCGATAGCCCCACCGATCTCGCCGTTCCTCCAGCACTCCGATTACAACGTTCATGCCGAGCGGCCAACATCGCCGTAACAGTTTAACTGTCAACGAGTTACGTCATGAATTGGTCAAACGAGCGAGACCACGGAGTGGGGGATTTCCCCCAAGAAGCCGTCATGCTCCATGGTGCATATGACCCATGATCATGCCTGCCGGACCTCCGGGTCGACGGCTCCTGTTGACGTGATGGGGCATATGCCACAACGTGTGGCACCTCCAAGCGTACTGCTCGGGATGATGATCCCCCAGGGAGCCGACTCCCGAGTGACGATCCGGACTTGCTGCCCGGAGAAAGAAGGGCCCAGATGAGTATTCGAACGCGTCTGCGCGAGAGCCTGGCTCCTCGACTCGGCGCCCTGGCGGGCCCACTTGGGCGCCGACTTCTCCTGGTCCTGCTCCTCCTGTCGCTGCTCCCCCTGGCCGCGTCCAACGCCCTTGGGTATCTGCGGAGCACCGTGATCATTCACGACTTGATCGACAGGTATCTGCACGGCATCGCGGAAGTGCAGATGCTCCACGTCGGCGAACAGCTGGAACGCTACGAGGCCTTTCTCCAACAGGTGGCGCGGGACGGACGCTGGAGTGCCGGCCTCGGTCTCACGAACTCGGACCAGAGTGACCCGTACCTCGACGAGTTGCTCAGCCATATGCCGGGGTTCGAGGCGCTCTACCTCTTCACCCCATCCGGTCACCCGGTGATCTCGGCCCCGTTGCCGCCGGCCGACATCGAACTGTGGCTCGGTCCCCCGTTGCGCGAGCCGGCGGCACCCGTGGAAGTCGTGCGCGACGCGACCCCACCACACGTGCCTCGGCTGCGTCTGTCCGCGCCTGTCGTCCAGGCGTCGTCCGGCGCGCCCCGTGCATTTCTCGGGGGACAAGTCAACGTGATGGGCGCCGAGGGATTCCTGAAGATCCCGCCCCACGTTGCCCGGAGTGTGGAGAGCTTCATCATCGACGAGGCGGGTGTGCCGATCTTCGTATCTCACCCGCACGGGGTGGTGGACTTCAGCATCCCCCTCGCCTCCCCCCTTGTCACTGCCGCGCCCGGGGAACATGCCACGTATGCCGACCGACAGGGCGTCGAGGTGCTCGGGACAAGCACCTCCGTTCCCGGATACCAGTGGCGGCTCATCACGGAAGTACCGGTCTCCGACGCCCTTCTCGAACTGCGCGAACTCAGACGGGTCTCGCTGGCGCTCACCGCGGTACTCGCCGTCGTGATCATCGTCCTGGCGCTCGCAATCGCCGGACGCGTCGTGGCCCCGGTGCGCCGCCTGGTTGGCGCGACGAGGCGGCTGGCTTCCGGTGACCTTGGCACGCGCGTGCGCATCGTGGATCGGAATGAGATCGGCGAGCTCGGCTCGGCGTTCAACGACATGGCGGCTGAGCTCGCCCGGACATCCGCGCGAGTGGCCGAGATGCATGAGCAGGAGATTCGCCGGGCCGGGCAGCTGGCGACCGTCGGCGAGCTGGCGGCAGGGGTTGCCCACGAGATCAAGAATCCCATCGCGGGGATCTCGGGGGGGATCGATCTGGTGATGCGGTACACGCGGGAAGACTCGAAGCTCACACTGATCGTGGAGGAGATGAGACGCCAGATCGCCCGGGTCCACGTGGCGGTGAGCGATCTGCTGGCCTATGCACGTCCCGCGCAACTGAAACTCGCAACCGCCGATCCCAACGAGTCGGTCCGGCGGGCGGTCACGCTGGTTCGACCCACCGCGGATCGCGTCGGCGTGAACGTCGAGATGGGCCTCGCAACCCTGCCGCCCGTGCGCGCCGACACGGAGATGTTGGAGCAGGCGGTGGTCAATCTCATCGTCAATGCCGTGCAAGCCTGCGAGCAGGGTGGCACCGTGCGCGTGACGACTGTGCCGACGGCGACCGGGATCAAGATTCGGGTGAGCGACGATGGACGGGGCATGGCGCCCGAAGAGCTGGAGAGCGTGTTCAAGCCGTTCTACACGACCAAGCACCAGGGTACGGGCCTCGGATTGTCCATCACTCGGAGCATCGTGCACCGCCACCTGGGCGAGGTCTCGGTGCGGAGTGATCCTGCTCGCGGGTCCACCTTCACGATCGCGTTACCGCGGCATCCCGAAGCCGCGACGGCGGCTTATCACGCGGGGGGCACGCCGTGAGCGCGCTTCGCGTCTACGTGTGCGACGACGAGCTGCTGATTCGCCTATGGCTGGTCGAACATCTCGGAGATGAAGGGTACGACGTGGAGGGCTTCGAGAGTGGAGGGGCACTGCTCGAGGCGCACGCCCGAACACCCGCCGATCTGATCCTGCTCGACCTGAAACTCCCGGACGGATCGGGACTGGACTTTCTGCGGCGGGTGAAGCAGCAGGATCAGGCGGTGCCGGTCATCATGATCACGGCGTACGGCGAAGTGGAGACGGCGGTGGCAGCCGTACGCTCCGGCGCGCATCACTTTCTCGAAAAGCCCGTCAATCTCCCCGAGCTTGTCTTGCTCGTCGAGCAGGCGTTACGGACCCGCAGGATGACCACCGAGCTCGAGCGGTACCGGGACAGGAATCAGTGGCAGTTCGCCGGCGTCGCGTTGGTCGGTCGGTCGGCGGCCATTCGTCGGGCCGCGGAACTCATCACCCGCATCGCGGATCGCGGAAACCCGTCGACCGTCTTGATCTCCGGGGAAAGTGGAACGGGGAAGGACGTCGTGGCGCGCGCGATCCACGCCCACGGGCCGCGCCGCTCCATGCCGTTCGTCAACGTCAACTGCACCGCGCTTCCGGAGCACCTCGTGGAGAGCGAGTTGTTTGGACACGAAGCCGGCGCCTTCACGGATGCCAAGCAACCAAAGAGGGGTCTCCTCGAGTTGGCGGACGGCGGGACGATCTTCCTGGACGAGATCGGAGACATGACGAGGGCGGGTCAGGCGAAGCTGTTGCAGTTCCTCGAGACACATCAGATTCGGCGCGTGGGGGGCGTGCGCGATATTTCCGTGGACGCTCAGGTCCTCACGGCGACGAACCGGAATCTCGAGAAGGCGGTGGCGTCCGGGGACTTTCGCGAAGATCTCTTCTATCGCCTCAACGTAATTCCCATTCGGTTGCCCCCACTGTGCGAGCGACCCGAGGACATCACGCCGCTCTCCATGCATTTCGTCGAATCCCTGTGCCGCGAGATGGCCCTCCCGGCACGCGCGCTTTCGGCCGAAGTCCTGGAGGTGCTCGAGGCGTACACGTGGCCCGGCAACGCGCGCGAGTTACGGAACGTCCTCGAGCGGCTGCTGCTGCTGCATGATGACGCGACGATCAGGGTGGCGCATCTTCCTCGCGAGATCCGCCACGCGGGCGAAGGCACGGAGCGCGGGTTCGTGCTCCCCGCGGAGGGTGTGGAACTCGGCGAACTCGAACGACAACTCATCGTTCAGGCGCTCGAACGCGCGCGGGGCAACAAGAGCATGGCGGCGCGCCTGCTCGGGATCTCTCGTGACACCCTGCGGTACCGTCTCGAGAAGCACGGCTTGGGGCCCGACGTGTTGCACTGATCATCGGCGACGAGCCGAGACGTAGCTCCGGACCGGATTCCGCGCCGCCCCGCCCCCGGGATCAATGCACCGTGGTGTCGATGCGAACTTCGGAGGCGAGCGTCTGGTGCACGGGACATCGTTCCGCCAGCGCTCTCAACCGGTCACGCTGCCCCTCGGTGAGGGATCCCACCAACGTGATGTCCCGATCGATCACGTCCATTCTCACGTATCGGGATTCACACTCGGCGCAATCCTTGGCGTGGACTCTCGTGTGTCGCAAATGGACCCTCACCTCTTCGAGGGGCCACCGTTTCGTTCGCGCGTACAGCGCGAGGGTCATCGACGTTCAGGTACCGAGCGCGGCGAGCACGAGCTCGCACGGATTCGGACCCTGATCCGTCCCGCCATGTTCGGTGGGCTCGTCGGCAACGAGACGATGGTTGCCGATACGAATCTCCTGCGCGAACCCGGACGCTTTGCCGCGGACGAAGACGTCCCCGGCGAACGCGAGATCAGCCATCGGGACACTCCTTGCTGGGTGTGTGACACTCTTGCGGCCTCAGCCCGCCGTCGGCGTCGAGGCCGGCGACGCGCGCCGCCGAGCTGCATCAGCCGTGTTTTGGCCGCCCTCCATGCTACTGAGTATCTTTTGCGTTCGGGAGGGCTAGACCTAACTGGTAAGGCAGCGGTCTTGAAAACCGCCGGGCGCAAGCCCATCGGGGTTCGAATCCCCGGCCCTCCGCTCGACGCGGGGCCGTGTACTCGCGCGCATCTCGGGCCGCCCCCTCCGCTCGACGCGGCCTCCGTCCCTCAGGCGCGGATCAACCGCAGGCGGTACGGCGTGAACGCCGGATCGCGCGTCACGAAGGTGAGTCCCTCGGCCAGCGCCTGCGCCGCGAGCATACGATCGAACGGATCGCGATGGTGAGGCGCCAGTCGCCCGAGCGCCTCCGCATGGCGCAGCCGGACGGGTAGCTCCTCGAATCCCGAGTCCGAGACGGCTTGCGCCACGGTGCGCCTAGGGCGGAGTCGGCCGAGCGCGGTCTTGATCGCGATCTCCCACCCGCTGACGGCGCTCACGTACACCTGGTCGGCTTCACAAATCGCCCGCTTCGCCTCGGCGCGGAGGCGCGCCCCCTCGTCCCACCAGATGAGGACGTGCGTGTCGAGCAGGATCCTCATCCGTCGAACGTGTCCAGCACGTCCTCCGGCAGCGGGGCATCGAAGTCACGTCGCACACGCCACCGCCCACGGCCCCGTCCTGCCTTCCGCGCCGGTCGCGTGTCCGGGAGTGGCGCCAGCACGGCTTTGGGCTTGCCACCCTTGGCGATCACGATCTCCTCCCCGCCCGCCGCACGCTCGACGAGCGCGGAGAGGTGCGTCTTGGCTTCGTAGAGCGTCACGGTTTCGCGGACGACCGTGGTACGGCGCTTGCCCATGGATCACCCCCGTACGGAGACTAGGCAGATTGACCAACTTGGTCAAGGCCGGTCGTGGAAGTCATGACCCGACCCTACCGCCACTCCCCACAAGGCCCGCCACCATACCGCGATCATCCACAGGATCGCCAGCGCCAGGACGAACCCGGAAACCGCACAGGATCATCCCCATCGGTGTCTGGCCTCAGAATGGATACAGACGTATGCTACATGTCATACAGATATCTTCCGGGAGGCACACATGGCGCAAACCAAGTCGAGAGGGGGCAGGTCGAGGCCGAACATTCGCAGGAAGAATCTCAACATCGATCAGGCGAAACTGGACCGGGTTCGATTGCTGCTGGGCGCGGACACGGAGACGGAAACGGTGGATCAGGCTCTATCGGCGCTGCTGCTGCGTGAGGAGTTGATCGCAGGGGTGCGTGAGGTAGCAGGGAGCGGTGGAGTCGAGAACGTGTTCGATGGTGACCGCGAACCGTGAAGAAGTATGTGCTCGACACGAATCTGTACGTGCGGGCGTTACCGACAACGCAGCGGATTTCAAGCTGATCCGGAAGTACCTGAGACACGAACATGTGCTGTCGTGGCCGCGGAGTTAGTTCCTATCGGCGCACCGAGTTAGAGCGGCGCCGATAGATCTCCCGTTCCTCCCGTTGTTCAAGTCCCTCGCGTCCCTACCGCCACTCCCCACAAGGCCCGCCACCACACCGCGATCATCCACAGGATCGCCAACGCCAGGACGAACCCGGAACCCGCCATCACCACCGGGAACCACTTGAACACCAGCGAGAGGTCGAGCGACGACGGCGATGCGTAGCGGCTCCAGCCGACGGCCAGGCCGTGGACAATGAACGCGATCCAGAACACCCCCAGCATCAGGTTGATGAGAACGATCGCCCGCCGCACGGCGCCACTCGCAACCACCGGATGCTCGGCACCGAACAGCACATACACGGCGTATGACACGCCGAGCCACAGAATCATCGAGTCGATCCCGATCATGCTCGCCATGGAGTGCGCGACGACGACATGGGTGCCGTGAATCAACGCGTTGACCGGCGGGACGGAGATGACCAGCGCCATGGCGAGCAGCGCGAAGAGCCAAAACGTCGTCGACCGGAGGAACGCATCGGGCACTTCGAGTCCGTGCGCAAACCGCGGCCGCGCGAGCATACCGAGGATGTCCACACACACCTTCGCCAGAATCACCACCTCGGCCATGGAGACGAGGAACGCCACCCAATGCACCCACGCGCTCTGCGGCAGGTGGAAGGTGTGGTGTCCGTAGTTGGTGAAGGTGTTGATCACCCCGACGCAAAAGAGCGCCCAGGCCAACCCGGACCGCGGATAATCCTCGTCACCCGCCATCCGGCAACCCACGTACATCAGGCCCCCATAGATCAGCTGATTGAACGCCCCCACCATCGTGCCGTTGGAGCGCCACTGGATCTGGAGGTCACGGATCGGCCGATGCGCCAGCCAGTCGGTAAGGTAGAGGTGCGCTTCAGCGTAGGTGATCACGAAGAGGAACAGGGACACGGTCCACATGTAGACGTAGACCGGCATGCCCAACAGGCGACCGCGTGTGCGCCCCAGCACGTTCCATGCGAACAACACCCACCCCGCCACGATCATGAGCGAGAACACCGGGTGGTACGGCGCGTATTCCCGGCCGGTGAATCGCCCGGCCAACAGGGTGATCACGATCCCGAGTCCCGCGCTCCCCCACAGCGCCACGTGCGCCGTGAGACGCCGCGTCTCGGCCGCGGTGGGCGATCCGTACTCGCTGAAGAGATACAGATACACCAGGGCCGCCCCACCGATGAACATCCACCCGAAGGCGGCCGCCTCATGCACGCCGCGCAGGTGCTGGAGCGTAATGCCGACGGAACGCAGGGCGGGCTCCGCCCCCGTGTAGGTGAGCGCCACCGCCATCCCGCTCACGAGGACGACCGCGCACGCGCCGAGGCCCAGGAGCACGTGGCGGGCCAGAGGCCGCGCCTGCTCTAGCGGTATTCGAACCACGGCACGTCGCGCCAGGTGAACGGGTCCAGGCCGAGCAACTCCCGGTCGAGTGCCACGAGCGCACGCCGGTCGTTCGCCAGCCACTGCAGAAACGCGCTGACGTGCTCCACGTCGGTCCGGGACAATGGGAACGGCGGCATCCTGCCCCGCCCCATGTCGAGCACCTTCCGCAGCGCGTCCGGGGAGCGGTTCACGGCCCGGCCCGACAGATCGGGGGCGCGCACCGGGCTGACCGCGAACGGCTGATGGCACCCACCGCACGCGTTACGCGTCATGATCTCCAGCCCGGCCCGCGCCGGCGGCGCGAGCGTATCGCCGGTGCGGTCCTCCCACGCCTCGACGATGCGCGCGAAATGCTGCACCGGTGGTATCGGGTTGGAGGCCGCGAGCGGCGTGGGCTGCGACTGTCCCGTGCGATCGACCGACCGCAGAAAGGCGAGCACCGCGCGACGCTCGTCCGCCGGGAGATCGAAAGCGGGCATCTGCTTCGACCCCCGCACGAGGATCCACTCCAGTTCCTCGTCGCGCGTGGCGGCCGTCACGCGGTTGGTGAGATCCGGACCGAGAAAGCCGCCGAAGCCGTACAGTTGATGGCACGCCTGGCAGTTGTTGCGGCGCCACACCGCGAGGCCGTCACGCGCCAGCTCGCTGAGCGGAGGATCCGGATCGTGGCGTGGATAGTCGAGATAGGTGACGCCCGCCATGATTAGGTATGCCACGACCAGCACGGCGAACGTCATCACCCGGCGCCGATCACGCCGGTCCGCGTCCCATCTCCGGTCAGAGGCCAATCGCGCACATCCTCACGATCCGGTGTCCTTTCCAGGCCGCCGTGGGCTGGCGCCTCGTTTGCACCCGCGATGCGTGTTGGAACGGTGGTCGTCGTCCGGATTCCAGTTTCGCGCCACAGGCGATTCCGGAACGAGAGGCCGGACCAGCGGGGATTCTACCGGCAATGACGCGAGCCGTCCACCTCAACGGTCCGGGCGGTCCTCTTCGGGCCCCGCGGTCACCGGCCCATAGGTCACGCGTGTCATGGCGCGTTCCGCGATGCGGTCAACGAGCGCAGGGGCCAGCAGCTGGAGCCAGCGCCCGAGGCGCCCCCTGGCGGACAGCACCACGTCACGTTTGCGCCCCAGGCGGCGGCGAGAATACGGCGGGCACACTCATCCGCCGTCATGAACCGCGCGCCCCGCGGCGGCTGAACCGCCAACCGCTCTCCGCTTGGGCCGAACACGCGTTCCCTCACCTCCGTCTGCACGAAGTCCGGATAGGCGACGGTCACCGACACGCCCGACGACCGCAACTCGATGCGCAGCGTCAGACTCGCGACCGCCACGATGCGGCCGCGGGACTCCACGAGATGCGGCAACGCGGCACGCGTGCAGTACAGCGCGCCGAAGTAGTTCACGCGCATCGCCCGCTCCGCCAGCGCGAGGTCCCGCAACGCGGCGAACCGCGCGACCACCGAGATCCCGGCGTTGTTGATCAGGGCATCGATACGGCTGAAGCGCTCAAGGGTCTGCGCGACACCACGCTCGCACTGCGCCGGCTCCGTCACGTCCGCCACCACCACCTCCACGTCGCCCCCGATCGCCCGACACTCCGTCGCGACCTCATCGAGATTCGCCTTCGTCCGCGCCAAGAGCGCGACGCGCGCGTTGCGGGCGGCCAGTGCAAGTGCCAGCGCCCGACCGATCCCCTGGGAGGCGCCGGTGAGGAGGACGGCGGACTGATTCCATGGTTGGGGGGTGGGCATCAGAGCGAGTAACGACTCATCCTCTTCTCCTCGCTCCTCACAGCGCGAACATCTTGGTGAACTTGACGATCACGCTACGCCCCGCCACGGGGGCGCCGTCGAACGTGACGCGCTGCTCGTTGTACACGATAAAGAGATCGCTGAGCGGGCTGTGGATGAGGTTGAATCGGACATTCGCATTCACCAGGTCGTTGTCGGGATCGTATTGCACGAGCGCCCCGAGCGACATGCTGGGCGAGAACGAGTACCCAACTTGGCCGGTCCACAACGCGCGAGTGAATTTCCCGTTCGCTCCCCCGAGGTCAGCCCAGGTCTGCGCCGCGCCGACCGTCGCGGACAGTCGGTAGGACACGCGGATCGTGCCGTCCAGACTGAGCGAGTTCTGCGTTCCGGTCCACAGACCACCCGTCGTCCCCCGGAACCCGACGCTCAGCAGCCGGCTCGGATCCGTCTGCCCGTAGAACATCCACTCGACCCAGTCGTGACGACCCGCCGGAATGGGGTCGGCGCTACTCGCAATCGTCAGCGGATCGTCGAGGGTTTCCGTCTTCGGATTGACCGATACTTCCGCGAACCCACCGTTGTTCAGAAAGAACGTGTAGCCGGAATGGAAGAACTTGGCCCGCAGCTTCCAGGACGGATCGGTGATGTAGTTCCACACAATGTGCGGGTGCATCTCGCGGATGCCGATCCTCCGGAGACTCGCGAGCCGCGGCCGGACGCCGATGTCGGTATGCAGCTTGCGGATGCCGGTGCGCCGGACGAACCCGAGCTCGTCGGTGAAGTTCTCGCCGATCAACAGCACACTGAACTTCGTATGCAGGAAGTTCGCCTCGCGGTTGATGGTGCTCTGGACCGCATAGCGCGGACCCGTGACGCCCGGAGCCTCGGTGTTGAGGACGAAGGACTGCCAGTCGATGTCCGCGGGAAGCCGGATGTTGGCGTCGGCGCCGTAGACGTAGTTGTGCATCCCCCGGTCGCCAACCTGGCTCTTGGCCATGAACAGCGCGCCGACGTCCGAGTTGCCGAACACGTTCTGGCGCAGCCGGACCACGCCAAAGTCCGTCGCGGGATTCGCCGCGCCTCGATCGCGTGTGCGCAGCGCCAAGACGCCGATCTGGGTGTTTCCCTCCTGCCCCGTGAGCCGCAGTCCCGCGTCGATCGGCAGCACGTTGCCCTCGTCGGAGAGGCCCATGCGTCGTGAGAAGAACACGAGCAGGTCCTCGTCACCGCGCGGCGCGTTGGAGAATCGCCGATTGCGCGGCGTATCGCCGACGTAGAACAGTCCGGAATTCTCCAGGAAGAAGTCGCGCTTCTCGGGAAAGAACTGGCTGAACTGCGTGAGGTTGACCTGCTGGACATCGGCCTCCACCTGCGCGAAGTCGGGATTGACCGTGAGGTCGAGCGTCAGCCCGCCGGTGACACCGAACTTCACGTCGGCGCCGAGCTGGCCCTGCGTGTCGTACGATGCCCCGCCGACGCTGCGAACCGTCCGGCCCGCCACGTACGGCGTCCCGCGCAGATCGAGACCGCCCTTCAGATCCGAGAGACCGATCAGGTTGCCCGCCAGCGACACGCGGGAAAGCTCATACGCGCGGGGGATCGGCGCCCAATGCGCGACCTCGTTGTTGCGACGGATTCTGCGGCGGAAGTTGATGCCCCACGTGGGCGCCGGCCCGCCCGCCGAGCGCAACGTGCGGAGCGGGATTGCCATTTCCACCACCCAACCGTCGCCGGTGACGCGGGTTTGGACCGACCAGGGAGCGTCCCAACTGATGTTGGTCTCGCGCCCTTCGTTCGTGATCTGTTCGTCCGCCTTGGCGCCGCGAGGGTTCGTCGAGAAGATGTAGCCGTTGCGCCGGTCGCCGAAGGTGTCGAGGATCACGGAGAACGCGTCCTGCGTGTCTTCGCCGAAATCGCGTTTGATGTCATTGATCACCAGCCGACCCGGGTCCGTGTCGTGCAGGTACGCCGCGAGGTACAGGTTCGTGGCGTCGTACGCGACCCACACCTCGGTGCGCTGCGTCGCCGGCAAGCCTTCATCCGGCTCGGACTGCACGAATCCCGTCACCGGGCTCGCGGTGCGCCACACGTCCTCGTCCAGCACTCCGTCCAGCCGGGGCGCTTCATCGGCCGCGAACGCGCGCACCACCCGCCGGTCGGCGTCGGCGATAGTCGTGGGCAGCGAGTAGGATTGCGCGGGCGCCTGTGCCAGGCACGGCGCCGCCGGAATGAGGGTCCCCACCAGCGCGGCGCGCACAGCGGTCATCAGGAGTTTCATGGCGCCAAAGATCGCGCGGAGGTACCGAGAATGGGAACAGGGCATCTGTCATCCTCGCGATGAGCGCACCCCGGGCCTATCATTAAACCGGACAGTCTGGGTCGCATTGGTTCTCTCACCAATTGGGGAGCACCACACGATGGACGCCTTCTACGCAAAGCTCCAGCCGGTTGCCCATGCGTCGCTGCGCCTCGCTGCGGGGTGTGCGTACTTCTCCCACGGCGCGCAGAAATTCCTCGGGTGGTTTGGCGGATTCGGCGCCGACGGTGGGACGGCGGACCTCATGAGCCGCTTCGGCGCGGCCGGCGTGATCGAGACGTTCGCGGGCGCGCTCCTCATCGTCGGTCTGTTCACGCGCCCGGTCGCGTTCGTTGCGTCGGGGCAAATGGCGGTCACCTACTTCTGGATGCATTGGGCCCGGAGCGGTGAGATGTGGTGGTGGGAAAACCGCGGCGAGGTCGTGCTCCTCTACGCGTTTATCTGGTTGCTGTTCTCAGCGATCGGAGCCGGCCCATTCAGCATTGACGCCTGGCGCCGGAAGGCGCGGGAAACACGCGAGCGAGGTGACACCGGCGGCGCCGCGTTCCGCGGCGGGGGATAGCGTGGGACTCGGGCCGGCGCGCACCCATAATCCCGTCTCCCGTCTCCCGTCTCCCGTCTCACGTTTCACGTTTCACCTTTCACGTTTCCCGTTTCCCGTCTCCCGTTTCACGTTTCACGCCTCACGTCTCACGCGTTTCACGTCTCCCGTTTCCCGTCTCACGTTTCACCTTTCACGTTTCCCGTTTCCCGTTTCCCGTTTCCCGTTTCCCATCTCCCGTCTCCCGTCTCCCGTTTCACGTTTCACGTTTCACGTACCTTGGCCCATGTATCCCGCAACGCCACCGTCCGGTTGAACACCAAGGCGCCGGGCTTGGAGTCCACGATGTCACTCACGAAGTAGCCGGTGCGCTCAAACTGATAGCGGGTGCCCGCCGGGTCGTGCGCCACCGACGGTTCGACTTTCGCCGCGGTGAGAGTGACGAGTGAGTCGAGATTCACGGAACCAAGAAAGTCGCTCCCCTCCTCGATGTCGTCCGGATCCGGCAGAGTGAACAACCTGTCGTACAGCCGGACCTCACAGTCGAGCGCACGCGCGGCCGAGACCCAGTGAATCGTGCCCTTCACCTTGCGGCCGTCCGGAGCGTCACCACCCCTCGTGGCCGGATCGTAGGTGCACCGCAGCTCGACGATCTCGCCCACGTCGTTCTTCACCACCTCGTGACAGGTGATGAAGTATGCATAACGGAGCCGGACCTCTCGTCCCGGAGCTAACCGGAAGAACTTCTTGGGCGGGTCCTCCATGAAGTCGTCGCGGTCGATATACAGCTCTCGCGAAAACGGCAGCGCGCGCGACCCCTCGAGTGGCACGTCGTGCGGGTACAGCGGTGCGTCCAACTCCTCGATCTGCCCTTCGGGGTAGTTGGTGATCACCACCTTGAGCGGCCGCAACACGCACAGCACTCGTGGCACCTTCAGGTTGAGGTCATCGCGGATCGCGTGCTCGAGCAGGGCGAGGTCCACGGTGCGGTCGGTGCGGGAGAGCCCGACCATGCCCACGAAGTTGCGGATCGCTTCCGGGGTCACGCCGCGCCGGCGCAGCCCGGCAATGGTCGGCAGCCGAGGGTCGTCCCATCCGGTGACGTGCCCCTCCTCCACCAGCCGCACAAGCTTGCGCTTGCTCACGACGGTGTACTCCACGTTGAGCCGTGCGACCTCCGTCTGCTCAGGCGGGCGTTCGAAGCCCACTTCGCGCACGAGCCACTTGTAGATGTCGTTGTTGTCCTTGAACTCGAGGGTACACAGGGAATGGGTGATGCCCTCGATGGCATCCGACAGGCAGTGCGCGAAATCGTATAGCGGGTAGAGGCACCAGTCGTCTCCCCGGCGGTAGTGCGTGGCATGCCGGATCCGGAGCAGCGGTGTGTCGCGCATGATCATGTTGGGATGGGCCATGTCGATCTTGGCCCGCAACAGATGTGTCCCGTCGGCGAACTCGCCGCGCCGCATCCGCTCGAGCAGATCGAGGTTCTCCGCCACCGTGCGGTTCCGATATGGACTGTCGCGTCCCGGTGTGGTCACGGTGCCCCGATGTTCCCGGATCTCCTCCTCGGTCTGGCTGTCGACGTAGGCCCTACCCTGCTCCACCAACCGCACCGCAAACTCGAAGAGCTGCCCGAAGTAGTCGGACGCGTAGTACTCCCGGTCCCCCCAGTCGAACCCGAGCCAGTGCAGGTCTTCCTTCATGGCCGTGACGTACTTCATGTCCTCGGTAAACGGGTTGGTGTCGTCGAACCGCAGGTTGCAGAGGCCCTGAAACTCGTCTGCGATGCCGAAGTTGAGGCAGATCGCCTGCGCGTGACCGATGTGGAGATAGCCGTTGGGCTCGGGCGGAAAGCGCGTCATGATCGGCCGCCCGAACCGGTTACTCGCCTTGTCCCGTGCGACCATGGCGCGGACGAAGTCGCTCACTTCCACACCTTGCCGATGTAGTCCTGCACCTCGGGGACTCCCCCTTGCAGAATCAGGTAACCGTCGTGCGGCTCCCGTTCGGTCATGTCATCCCCGATCGGCGTCGTCATCACCTCGCGGACGGCGTCTGGAGCATCCGGATGGAGACCCAGTGCCCAGCCGAGTTTGATGTACGCGACTTCGGGCAACATGTTCGCCAGGGGTACCACACCCAGTTGCAGGATCTCCCTGCCCGTCTCGTACACCTGCATCTGCACGAAGCCCCAGAGCGTCTGCAGGGTCATGAACATGTGCACGCCGGCCGCGCGTGCCCGCGCCAGCGCCGGGTAGATCGCCCGATTGACATGCCCGAGCCCGGTGCCCGCGATGACGATGCCTCGGTACCCCGCATCCACCAGGGCGTCGATCAGGTCCGGCTGCATACCCGGGTAGTAGTAGACGAGCGTCACCTTCGGCTCGAACGCCACCTGGACCACCGCCCGGCCACCCTTGCGGCGCGGGCGCCAATCATCCTTGAGCGGCGTGACGCGCCCATCCTCCACCATCGCGAGCGGGATGTCGCCGAGCGTGCGGAACGTGCTGCGGTAGGAGCTGTGCATCTTGCGGACGCGGGTGCCGCGGTGCAGAAGGTTGTACCGATCCGACGTGGGCCCGAACATGCATACCATGACTTCCGCGATGGGACCGCTGGCCGCCGCCGCCGTCGCATTGATGAGATTGCGCGCGGCATCGGAGGACGGCCGGTCGGACGATCGCTGGCTGCCCACCATCACCACCGGGACGGGCGGCTGCTGAACCATGTAGCTCAACGCCGCGGCCGTGTGATGCATCGTATCGGTGCCATGACCGATCACGACCCCGTCATAGCCCTGTTCGATGGCCTCGCCGATGCGCTGCGCCAAGATCACATACTGCTCGGGGCCCATGTTCTCGGAGAACACGCCGAAGAGCTTTTCCGTCTCCAGATTACAGATGTCGGCCAGCTCGGGAACCGAACCATACAGTTCGCCCGGCGTGAACGCCGGGATCACCGCGCCCGTGCGATAGTCGAGCCGCGACGCGATCGTCCCACCGGTTCCGAACAGGCGCACGCGCGGCTTGGCCGGATCCGTGGGAAACTCCCGCTCGGGAATGCGATAGTTGGCCTCGCGATACCCAAGTTGTTCCGCCTGCTCGATCGTGTCGTGTCGGAGCCCGACGTTATACCCGCTGCCGAGCTTGAGCACGATGTGCACTTCGTCACTGGTCTCGGATCGCGGCAGCACGAGTCCTTCGAACACGCCACGCGTCGTATGCAGTCGCACTTCGCTCCACACGCCGAAGTCCAGGCGCCGCATGACGGCGCGACACGGGTCGCGATAGCCACGATATCGATCGGTGGCGCCGGTCATGACACCTTACCGGCCGGCGTCGCCAACGCGTGGCTGATGCGCTCCGCCACCAGTTGAGGTTGGACTCTTCCGAGGAGCTGTGGCATGACCCTGCCCATGGCCCACCGATGACGCGCGGCCGGGTCCATCGTGCCCAGCTCCTCGACGCGCGCCGCGGTCTGCCGCGCCAAGCGATCCAGCGTCTCCGGATCGTCGCCCCGTTCCCGGAAGCGGAGAAGGATATCGCGCGTCGGCGCCCCGACCTCGCGCACGAGCGCGTCGATCACGCGGTTCGTGGCCTCGGGGCGGATCGTTCCGTCGGCGAGCGCGCGAACCAGCGTGCTGAACCGCGCCGGCGTCAGCTCGCTTCTGGGCGAGTTCACCCGGCGGTGATAGGTCAGGCGCTGCCGGAATCCGTTCGCCACTCGTCGCGCCACCTCGCCCGCGGGTGGGTCCAGCGCATCGAACAGCGCGGCCCACGGCGACCGCGCCAGGGCCCGAGCCTCGGCAAACCGCAGTCCCTTGTCCACATAGCGGCGCTCGCGGTCCCATGGTCGTTCCGGCAGCTCGAGCCTGATCCGCTCCACGAGCGCGTCCGCCAGGGGTATCGGTGGCGTGTCCGTATCCGGATACATCCGATCCGGGCCCGGGAGAATGCGCTCGAATCCTGTCGTGCCGTCGCGACCGGCCTGGCGAGTTTCCGCCGGCACCCCGGCCAACGCGTCGATCCCCCGCAGCAGAATCTCCCGCGCCGCCGTGGCGGCATCGCGCTGTTCCATCCACACGACCACCACCGCGTCCTCTCGCTTCGCTCCGACCGCCGCCCGCGCGTCGCGCCACTCCCTGGCATCGAGTAATCCTGCGTCGCCGTCCGAATGCGACATGAACGGCGCGTGCGCGGGACAGGCGATCACACGCACCCGTTCCGCGAACTCGTGCGCGAACGCGAGCCCCGGCTGGGTGGGATGAGCCAGCATGCCGGCAAAGCCCGGCAGCCGGACGGCCACCACCCGATCGCCCACCGCACCACCGGCCACGCCGGCCCTCCGCCCGCGGAACTGCTCCGTCACGTTCGCCACGAGAGCGGAGACCTCCCACGGCAGGCCATTGTCCGGCAGCGTCAGCATCGTGGGGGTGATCCCGCGACGCCGCAGCTCGGCGCGAATCCGCAACAGATTGAGCTGCCGGAACGCCTCGACGTGCACCAGCAGCGGAATACCACGGTGGTTGTCCACCCCCTTGATCTCGACGCGCCTGCCACCGGCCACCGACACGTTCACGTCCTGGCGCGCGGCCCCCGGCCCACGCCGCACCCTGCCCGTCATCCGCGCCACGTCGGCGATGATCCGCCCCGCCGCGCCCACCTCCCACGGCGTCCGCAATTCCGGCTCGGTCACCGTCTCGGTGAGCGGCATCCCGAGCCGATCGGTGCGGAACGTGACCCGGTGACCGCGATCCGCGATTTCCCGGCACGCATCCTCTTCGAGCGACAGCTGTCGAATGCGGAGCTCGCGTCCCACACCCAATTCGGGAACGACGAACGGGAGGGCGCCGCCCAGGCCGACCATCGCGGTTCGCTGGAATCCCGTCGGAATCGATCCGTCGAGATACTGCTTGCGCATCACGTGCAGCTCGGAAACGAGCTGCAGGCTGAGCAGCGCGCTGATCTCCAGTGCGATCTCGACGGCCTCGGGATCGATCGGGAACGGCGGAGTATCGTCGATCTCGTACGTGCAGACGGTCCCCCGCTCCAGTTGGTAGACAATCTCCTTGCGCGTCTTGTACTCCATCAGCGCCGTGCCGTCGTACTCGCCGAGCTCGCTCAGCGTGGGCCGCATGTGCCGCAATACTTCTGCATCCCAGCGATCGACGTAGCGCCCGGCCGGACAGCGACAGAACAGCTTGCGACGCGTCTCGAGCTGCTGGTGCACCTCGAGGCCGCCGAGAAACCCGATCGCGTCGTAGTCGCCAAGCCGCATCTCGCCCAGCGATCGGTAGGGGAAGTCCAGCACCGGATCCGTACGAGGATTGACCTCGGCGGGAGGTTTGATGGTGGACTTCGTGGGCGCGTTCGGCATGGCCGGGAAAATAACGTGCGGGGGAGAACGGCGGGCAGACACGCCTTCCCGCCTTCCCGCCTTCCCGTTTACCTTACGCCCGCGGTCGGCGTCATTCGGTGTGGTGCAGCAGGCTCAGAAGCCCGCCTGCCCGCCTGCCCGCCCGCGAGGAGAGGTGGCCGAGAGGCTGAAGGCGGCGGTTTGCTAAACCGTTGTAGGGTTAATCGCTCTACCGGGGGTTCGAATCCCCCCCTCTCCGTAGCCTCACCTTCGCCCTCTCACCGACGTCTGGGCACGCATCGATGCCGTCCGCACCCCGACTCCGCTTCGCCCCGTCCCCCACCGGCTACCTCCATGTCGGTGGTGCGCGCACGGCGCTCTTTAACTGGCTGTTTGCGCGCAAGACCGGAGGCGAGTTTCTCCTCCGTATCGAGGATACGGACCGCGAGCGGTCCAAACCCGAGCACGTCGACGTCATTCTCGACGGCCTGGCGTGGCTCGGCCTCAGCATCGATGAGGACATCGTGTTTCAGGGGGCGGGGTTGGCGCGTCATCAGGCGCTCGCCGACCGACTGCTGGGAGAAGGCGCGGCGTACCAACACGAGGGTGCGATACGCTTTCGCATGCCCCCAGGAGCGATCGCGTGGGACGACGCGGTGTATGGGCATATCAGCTTCCAAGCATCGGACATTCAGGACTGGATCATCCTGCGATCCGACCGCACACCGACCTACAACTTCACGGTCGTCGCGGACGACCTGGAGATGCGGATCACCCACGTGATGCGCGGCGACGATCACATTTCCAATACGCCCAAGCAGATCGCGGTGTACCGCGCGCTTGGCGCGGAGCCGCCGACGTTCGTCCACCTCCCCATGATCCACGGCCCGGACGGCAGGAAACTCTCGAAACGCCACGGGGCAACGGCTGTCGCGGACTACCGGATCGAAGGCATCCTGCCGGGCGCGATGCGCAACTTCCTCGCCCTGCTCGGCTGGAACCCGGGAGACGAACGCGAAGTGTTCTTCGAACTGGACGAGTTGGTCCAAGCGTTCTCGATCGAGCGGATTCAGACCAAGGCGGCCGTGTTCGATGTCACCAAGCTCGAGTGGATGAACGGGCAGTATCTGAGTCAGGCGCCCCCGGAGGAGTTGCTCGAGCTGGTGCGCGACGAGTTGCTCCTGCGGTATCGCCTCGATGCCGGCAAGATGGACCTCGCAAGGCTCACCCGATGTCTGGAGGTGACCCGGGAGCGCGCGCGTACCACCAACGACCTCGCGTATCGGGTCGCCGTGCGCCACGACTCCAGCTTCGTCGTACGTGAGAACAAGGCGAATCAGTACGTCGCCAAGGATCCGGCGGAGTTCCGAGCCAACCTGACCGCCGCACTCGACCTCCTGCGCAACCTCGAGCAACCACAGTGGCAGCCCGACGCGCTCGAGGCGGCCCTCCGAGGGCTGGGTGATCGACTCGGCGTCGGCCCGGGGAAAGTCTTCCAGCCGATTCGTATCGCGCTTACGGGCGGCCTCGTGTCCGAGCCGGTCAACGTGCTGCTGGAGGTGGTGGGAAAGGCGGAGAGCCTCAAGCGAATCGAGGAGGAGCTGTCGAGGTTGCCGGACCCCGTGTGAGCCCGGGGTGATCGCCTCGGGACACGTCCGATGCGCGCGGCCCCGATGCCATTGTACGACTACGGATACCGGTCGGGGATGGTATCCCTCCGGGCGACGGCAGCCCGCGCGCGCTCGGCGGCGCGCTCTTCGTCTTTGCGGCGCCGCAGATCTTTCACATACTGGTTGAACTCCGCGGAGTTCTCCGCCCGCCGGGCCGCGTCGATGATCTCCGTCCGGATGCGCTGCAGTTCCTGCGCGTCACGCGCGCGGTCGTAGTTGCCTTGCGGCAGGGGCAGCAGCGCGAGCAGGGCCGTGGGGAGTTTGAAGTCGCCGAGGTAGATCCACTGCTGATCGACGCCCCACTTCTTCCCCTCGATCTCCGCGGTCCACCGCGCCGGAGGTGGCAGCGCGAAGCTGTCGCGCGGCATCGTGTCGATGAACGCCTTGATCCGTTCACGCAGCGCGCTGTCCACGCGCGCGATGTGGATGGCGAGGCTCGGGGACGGTCCGACGACACCGAGCTCGGCCTCGAACGGCCGCACCCAGAGCCGCCCACCAGCATAGGCCGGGCCCAAGCGGCGACGTGGATTGGGGGACTCTTCGCCGGGAATCGCCGTGGCCGTGTCGGGGCCGGGCTCCACACCGGCCTCGCCGAGCACCGGGATGTCTGCCAGAGGATCGAGGGCAAGGACGATGGTGTCCGGCGGTTCGACGGGGATCTCCCGCGGAACGGCATCCGGCACACGTCCGGCGCGCCCGCCCTCTCCAGCCGTCGGGGTCACCGGCGGCAGTCGCACCTCCCGCGCGCCCGGCGCTCCGGGGTCCTGCAAGATGATGTAGGTCGTGATCTGCTCGACACCGTGACCGGCCGCCACGACGGCCGCCACCACCACCGCGACGTGCACGAGCAGGCTGACGAGGCCCGACCACGGAGACCAGCGCCGCTCGGGCGGCGGGATCCGAAACAACGAATCACGCATCCGGCTATGCTCGCGCGAGCAGCGACCCGATACGCCCGGCCGCCTCCCGCAGACGATCGGACGTGACAGTGAGTGCCAGACGCACGTACCCCTCCCCGCCTTCCCCGAACGCGGACCCCGGAAGCACCAGCACACCCGTCCGCTCGAGCACACGCTGAGCAAACGCCGCGGCCGTCTCGGTAGTCGGGACCCGAACCCAGACGAACATGGTGGCACGCGGCGGCTCCGCCGGCATGCCCATCTCCGCGAGCGCCGTCAAGAGCGCGTCCCGCCGTTCGGTGAGCAGCGCCACGAACGGCGGGATGAGCTGCTCCGCGTGCTCCAGCGCCGCGGCACCCGCGCGCTGCACCGCGAGAAACACGCCCGAATCCACGAAGCCCTTGAGCCGCGACAGCATCGCGATGAGTTCCGCGTTCCCGACGGCGAACGCAATCCGCCACCCGGTCATCGAAAAGCTCTTGGAGAGCGAGTGGAACTCCAGGGTGACCTCGCGCGCCCCATCCGTCTCCAACACGCTCGGCGCGCGGTGACCGTCGAAGGTCAACTCGACGTAAGGATTGTCGTAGGCGAGCACGATCGCGTGCTCGCGACACACGGCAACGACGCGGGCCAGGTAGTCGGGTCCCGCAATCGCGGACGTCGGGTTGTTCGGGTAGTTGAGGTAGAGCAGTCGTGCGCGGTCCAGCACGTCGCTCGGCAGTTCGTCCAACTCGAGCAGAAAGTCGCGCTCGCTCCGAAGCGGCACGCGCACGGGCTCGGCACCGGACAACACCGCCCCTCCGATATACGCCGGATACCCGGGATCGGGCAGGATACACACGTCACCGGGATCCGTGACCGCCAGCGCGAGATGCGCGAGCCCCTCCTTCGAGCCCAGGAGCGGCAGGATCTCGGTCACCGGATCCACCTCGACCCCGAACCGCCGGCGCATGTACGCCGCCGCCGCCTCGCGGAATTCGCGCAAACCGGACTGAAACGCATACCGGCTCATCGCGGGCTCACGCGCCGCCCGGGCGAGCGCCTCCACGGCGACGCCGGGCGGTGCGACATCCGCGTCGCCGACGCTCAGATCGATGACGTCCACGCCGTCGGCAAGCAGCTTCCGCTTGACGACGGCGAGCTCGCCGACCGCATACGGCGGCAAACTCGACAGCCGCCGGCTCTCACGACTCATATGGGTGCACCGATGCCATGACGGGCGAAGAACTCCTCTACCTCCTCCTGAATGTCGGTCCATGGACCCACGGCCCGCGCCGCGGGGGGCAACGACGCCAGCAACATGGCGCCGTACGGGCGGTGCACCACGCGCGAGTCCATCAGTAGTACCACCCCAAGGTCGGTTGCGGTCCGAATGAGCCTGCCGAACCCCTGTTTGAGCTTCAGGGCCGCGAGCGGAAGAAGATAGTCACGGAATCCGTCTCCTCCCTGGGACTCGAGCAGCTCGAGACGCGCCGCCGTCAGGGGCTCGGTCGGCACGCGGAACGGCACTTTGGCGAGCACGAGCGTGCGAAGCGCCCGCCCCGGCACGTCCACGCCTTCCCAGAAGCTGTCGGTACCGAGCAGCAGCGCGCTGCCGGACTCGCGGAACCGTCGCAGCAGGTGATCCCGCTGGCCCTCGCCCTGCACGAGCAACGGCCAGCGGTGGCCCACCGCCTGCCGGACCATGGCCGCCACCCGCCGCAACTGCGCGTGGCTCGTGAAAAGCACGAACATGCCGCCGCCCCCGGCGTGAGCGAGATGAACGATCGCGTCGGCCACCGCACGATCGTGACCGTCGCCGTCCGCCCGCGGATCCGGGACATCCGTCGGTACGGCGAACAAGCAGCGCGCCGCGTAGTCGAACGGCGATGGCAGCACCTCCTCGAAGCGTACGAGATCGGGCGGGAGACCGAGACCGATCCGCCCGCGCAGGAACTGAAAATCCCCCCCGGCGGCGAGCGTCGCGCTCGTGAGCACGACCGTGTCCACCCGGTCGAACAGCGCGTCCCGCAACACCCCCGCCAGGTCGAGCGGCACCGCTGACAGGGCAACCGGGAGCGGGCCTCGCGTCGTCTGCTCCCCGCGTCGTTCCACCCACCTGACCAGTCGCGCACCCGGCGCCGGACGCAAGGCGAGCGCGAATCCGTCGGACGCGGCCTGCAACCGGCGCACGCCGCCGCGCAGTTCGCGCAGGAGATCGGAACGCCGATCGACCTCGTCCTCCGCCGCGAGCCGGTCCGCCACCAGGTCAAGATCGTCACGCATCTTGTTCAGCACGCCGACGAGATTGTCCAATGCGACACCCAACCCCCGCTCCCACACGGCGTGCTGCGCGAACGCGTCGTCGAGACGCACGACCCCCTGCTGCGCTTCCTCCATGAACACCCACAGCAGTTGAAAGACCCGCTCCGCGTAACCGCGCGCGTCCTGCACGTCGCGCAGGACCTGGCGAGCCAGAATGTCCGCCGTGTCCCGAGCGAGTGCGTCATCCGCGTGACGCAACTCGGCGATCATCGTGGGCACGAGCCCCTTGCCGTTCCGCTCCAGGCGGCCGAGCAGCCGCATCACGCCTCGCGACGTCACCTGCGACCCGAGGTGACGGGCGGCGACGTCCTCCAGATGATGACCCTCATCGAGAATGAGCCGCCGGTAGGGCGGAAGCACCGCCGCATCCTGCCAATTCTCCTGCACTCGTCGAATGGCCAGGTCCGCCGCAAGCAGGTGATGATTCACGACCACCACATCCGCCTCGGCGGCCTGCCGGCGTGCGGCGAACACGAAGCACCGGTCGAAGTGGGGGCATTCGAGCCGATGACACAGATCCGGCTCCGCCTTGACCTCGTCCCACACCTCCGACGGTGGCGCGTCGGGCAAGTCGGACAGCGAGCCATCGCTCGTCCGCTGCGCCCACTCGCCGATCGCATCGAGCTCGGGCTGCCATTCCGGTTCAAGCAACGACCCCTGTCCCATGCGGGCCACCTGCAACCGGCTGAGGCACAGGTAGTTGTTCCAGCCCTTGAGCAGGGCGAAGGTCGGCGGTCGCTGCCCCGCCCCGCAGGCGTCGCGCAGGAACGGGAGATCCTTGCCGATCAACTGCTCCTGCAGGTTGATCGTGTTGGTGGAGACGACCGTGCGCTCCCCGTTTCGTCGCGCCCACTCGATGGCCGGCACGAGGTACGCGAAGGACTTGCCGATCCCGGTCCCCGCCTCGAGGAGCGCGACCCCTCCATCGTTGTAGGCGTCCGCGACGTAGGCCGCCATGTCGCGTTGACTCGGGCGATCTTCGTACTGCCCCAGCGCCCTGGCAACGTCACCGTTGGGCCCCAGCATCTCGGCCGCGCCCACGGCGTCGAGGGGCTCATAGCGTTTCGGCTGCGGGACCTCGACCACGACATACAGATCGTCTCCCGCGTTATCCACGATCCCAAACCCGACACCGGCATTGTGCAGGCGCACCGCGATGTCGAGATCGGCCGGTGAGGGTTCGAGCACGCCGCTCGGGTGATTGTGGAGCACCATCTCGCCGCGGTCGGCCGTCCCCGGGAGCGCCAGCACCGCGGCCGCCGTGCCCCGCGCCACCACGCGCACGGCGGTGACCGCCCCTTCAGCGTCCACCGTCGCGACGAAACACACCTCCCGGCCGCCGGCGGTCGCAATCTCCGCGGCGAGCCGCGCTCGGGCGCTGGCGGCGATGCGGGTCACGTCTTGAGTTCGCGCTTCTTGGCGGCCGGGAAGAGGACGTTATTCAAGATGAGCCGGTATCCCAGCGAGTTGGGATGCAGCGACAAGTCCGTGGGCGGGTCGCCGATCTGATGCTGCGGATCCTCCGGATCGTGACCGCCCAGAAACGTCCACGTGCCCTCCCCGAATTCGCCGTGAATGTACTTCACCCACGGCGCACCGGGCTCGTCCGCCAACACCGTCACTCCCGGCTTCAGCCGGTCCTTGCGGAACGAAGTCGTGAGACCGTAAAAGTCCGGCACGACGGCGCGGTGACACTGCACAAGCATCGCCGGCACCGGATCGATCTTGGCGCTGAAGTCGAAAAGGCGGAAGGCACCCAGCGGCTGGCGACGCGCCGGATTGTTGACCTGGTGACCATCGATGTCGGAAAAACTCGCAGTTTGGGGCGCCAGCTCGAGCCGCGCGTCGGCAAAGGCGAACGACCTTTCCCACCGCATCCGGGTGGTCGCATCCGGATCCATGGGGGTGCCATCACCGTACGCCGCCGCGATATCGACCCTTTCCGCGGCCAACACGAGGTCCAGCGTCTCGGTAGCCGTGCACATGGCGAACAGGAACCCCCCGTTCTCGACGAACGAACGGATCTCGCGCGCCACCTGTGACTTGAGAGCCGGCACGTGTGGGAATCCCAGCAAGCGGGCGGTTCGCTGATTCAAGTTCACCATCTCCGCGAGCCAAGGAGAGCTGCGAAACGTCAGGTAGAACTTGGAATACTGGCCTGTGAAGTCCTCGTGGTGGAGATGAAGCCACTCGTAGTCGCGCAGCCGTCCTGCCAGGACCTCCGGGTCCCACAGCGTGTCGTAGGCGATGCCGGCGTATTGCAGCGCCATGGTGACCGCGTCGTCCCATGGGGCCGCGTCGGGGGGCGCGTACACCGCGACCTTGGGCGCCTTCTCCAGCAACACCGTCTCCATGTTGGAGATTTCCATCTCGCCGCGGACGTCCACGATCGCCGGCCCCGACAACGCCGCGACGGCCACACCCTCCAGCGCGGCCTCGCGCCGCACCTGGGCCGAGTCCTCCAGCAGAAAACTGCCGGCTCGGTAGTTGAGCAACCACTCCGCCGAGCCTCCCCGTTGCAGCGACCGATAGGCGAGGCCGTACGCCTTCAAGTGGTTGGGTTGGCGCGCGTCCATGGGGACAAGCAGCGAGGACCCGGCACTGTTGGCCCGCCGCGCCGGGAGCCAGCGTGCCGCATGGGCGAGCGGCAGCGCCATGAGCGCCGTCAGAAACTCATCGCGTCTCATGAAGGGGGAATCACCCCTCGCACATCGTGCAACAGCCGGCGTGCCTGCGGCACGAACGCGCTCTCGGCGTGCACCAGAATCAAATGCTCGAGCTGCTCGCGTGCCTCGAGATGGCGCCCCTGCCCGTACATGAGGAGCGCCAGCGCATACTCGGCGTGGGGCGCGGCGGGACCGGCGGCATCCTGCTCCAACGCCTGTCGGTACCAGTCCTCGGCCAGGCTCGGATCGCGCGCCGCCGTCGCGATGTCGCCCGCAAACACCAGGAGGTCCGCGCGACCGCCCCGGGCCGGCACCGGCGTCGCCGCCCGGACCAGTGCGTGCGCCGCCCGCAGCGAATCTCCCCGAGCCAGCAGCAGCAGCGCCGCGCCGATCTCGGGCGCACGCTCAACCTCTATGCGTTCCAGCAGCACCAGGAGCCACGTTTGCGCCGTTGCGTCCTCACGCGTGGCGGCGGCCGGACCGGCAGCCTGCAGCAACTCTCTCGCCACTTCCAGCTCGCCGCGATACGCCGCGATCCATCCCCGCACACCCAGGCTCACCACCGTGGAATCGGACTCCAGCACGCGTTCGGCCCGATCGACGTCCCCCGCGCGCACCCAACCCCACGCGAGTCGCGCGCGCAACACCTCGAGCGCATCCGGTGACAGTCGATTCCGCGCCTCACGGAACCGCCGCTCCGCTTCCTCCAGCCGTCCACCGGCAATGGTCATGTCAATCAGGGCCACCGTAGCCGTCACCCGCTGCTCTTCACGGGTCTCCCCCACCTGCGCACGATCGAGCACGCGCCGTGCTGCCTCCGGGCGGCCCGCCGCCGCGTACGCGCGGGCGGCCGCCAGCCGCACGTCCATCACCTGATCGCCTTCGACATACTCGGCCAGGCGTTCGAGCGCCAACCCTTGTGCTCGAAATCCCTCGGGGGTCTGCAGCCGCGCCGCGCGGTCGGCGAATCGCTGCAGCACGCGGGCGGCGCCGCCACGCTCCAACGGCATGCCGCGGTCCAGCATCGTCCAGGCTTCCTCCACCCGCCCCCACAACACCATTAGGTCGGCAGCGAGCCGGTAGTCGCGGGGTGTCGCTCCCACCAGCAACACCTCCAACACGCGCGGGCGATCGTCATCCGGAGCACCAACCAGGTTCGACGCGGCCGCCGCCAGGAACCCCACGTTCTGCCGCACCGCCTCACGCCACGCGCGGGCCGCCCCCACCCAGTCGCCGACCTCCGCAGCCGCCTGCGCGCGAAACTCCGCCAAGCTCGCCCCGGTCCGCTGCTCGCCTTCCGTCAGCACCCGATCGGCCGCGACGAGGTCCCCGTGCTCGGCGAGCCAGCGTGACAACAGCCGATAAGGACTGCGGCTCGATGGGAAGGCCGCGGACCATCGGGCGGCGACGGCGCGCACACTGTCCGCACCGAACAGCGACCCGCGGGCGCGAAACTCGGCCTCCCGGAAAACCTCCTGGTCCGGCGCCGCGACGATGGCACGCTCCAGATACGGCAGGAGCGCGGGAAGTCGCCCGAGCCGCACGAGGACACGCTCCAGGCCCAACACGTCGGACAGCTTGGCGGCGGACGAGTCGAGCGACGCCACATACGCGTCCACCGCTTCCTCAAACCTCCCGGCACGCTCCAACTCGATCGCCGACATGGACTCGCCGGTTCCCTGCGCGGTCAACGCGACCGGGCCCGCGATCGCGGCCGCCGCCAGTACGATGTTACGGGCGCGGAGCATTGAGGCGCCTGAAGTAGTCGAGGATGATGCGCCGAACCTCGGGTGACAGTCCGCGCAGTTCCTGCCAAGTCGGATACCGGTATCGCGGTGCGTCGCCGCCCTTCGCCTCGACTGGGGCGCGCACCTGCCCTGGACGGGCGGACTCGCTCACGCGTTCCTCGCGCGAGTCTTCCTCATCGCTCTGCAGCGACCGCCCCGCGTCCAGCAATCGTCGGAACAGCCGCTCCTGCCGTTCGAGCAGTTCGCGGTCGAGCCCGCCCGCCTCCATAGTGCGAGCCACCTCGCGGGCTTCCTCCGCCAACGCCTCGGCCTGACCGACGTCGCCTTCCGCGGCGAGCCGATCGAGCTGCCCCGCCATCTGCCGTTCCCGTTGCGCGAGGGCTTGGAGCTGCTGCATCATCATGCTGCCCTCCTGCCCGAACGAGAGGAGGTTGCCCGTCTCGCCATTCATCCCGGCCTGGTCCTCCGCCATCTGCGCCATCTGTTCGAGCGCCTCCTGCAGCCCCGTGCCCGACTCCGCACCCTCGATGGCCGCCCGGCTCTGCAGCATGGCGTAGATCCCGGCGTTGAGCGCGTCGATCGCATCGCCCGCGGCTTCCGAGGCGCGCGACCCGCTCGGGTCGGACCGCTGCAACTGATCGAGCGCCGCATCCATCTGTCTGCCGGCGGCGCCCAGCGCGGCGCCGAGTCGCGGAGACACCAGCGCGTGCTTGCTCCCCGCCTCGGCGAGCCGGGCGATCACGCTCTTCACGCCTTCACGGATGGCCGCCTGCTGCCCACGGACGCCGTCGGCCGTCTCCCCCCTGGCCATGCGGCCGGCAAGCGCCTGCTGCTCGCGCGCGAGGTCCGCGGTCTCCACCATCGCGCCGTCGAGCGCGGCGAGCGCGGCGTCCCGCCAGCTCTCACGCAGGGCGTCACGCTGGTCGCGCAGTTGCTGGGCGGCCGCCAGCAGCGCCGAGCTCGCCGCGCGCCCGGAGCCCCGCGCCTGCTCGGCGGCCTGACGGCCCGCTGCATCGGCCGCCCGCACCATGTGGCCGGCCGCTTCCGCACCCGCCGCGCTCGGATCCGACAGGTCCACGTCCCGCTCCGCGGCCCTCTCGGCAAGCGCCTCCAACGCCTCCGCCAACTCATCACCTTGCGCGGCGAGCGCGTCTTCCTCCCGCGCCAGCGCAGGGTCGACACCAGCCTCCGCGGCGTCGTTCCAACGGTCCTGCTCGCCGGCAAGCGCCTCGGCGTCGCTCGACAGGGAAGACATGTCACCCTCCAGCGCCGCTCGCTCGAACAACTCGCGCGCGCGCTCGAGCTCCTCGCGCATGCGCTCTGCCGCCTCCGCGAGCTGCTCCAGCGCCTCACGCATCTGCGACGGATCGAGGTCGGAGATCGCCCGTTGCAGGGCCGCAAGCCGCTCGCGCAACTCGTCACTCACGGCCCTCCGCAAGAGGTCCTGGATCTCCGCGATCTGCCGGTAGAACTCCGGGTCCGCGAGCCCCGACTGCCATGCGGCTTCGCTCAACTCGTCGAGTGCCGCGCGCAGGGCCTCGGCGTCGGCCGCCGCCTCCTCCTGGCGCGCCAAGGCCTCACCGGCCTGCTCCGCGCGCTCGAAGTTCAGCGCGTCTTCGTCTCCCTCGCGTGCCCGTTCGACCGCCAGGTCCGCCAGCGCTTCGGCCAGCGCCTCCTGGCGGCTCACCACCGAGTCGGCATCACTACGGAGCTGTGCCGCGCGCGCGCGTGTCTGCCGGCGCAACTCCGCGACACTCGGCAACCGCAAGCGGTACACGGGGCTGCGCCCTTCGTGAGGCTCAGGGGCGTTGTCCAGTGCACGCACGACGTAGTACGCCGTGTCCGCCGGCATGAACCCCCGGTCGTTCAGGTCCAGCACCCAGTGCAGCAAGGCCCGCTCGGCACCGTCGGCAGACAGCGGAATCGTGTCCGTCACCGGCGGATCCGCGTCGCCGAAACGGCTGACGCGCCAACTCGTGATATCGACGTGCGTGAGACCGTGATCGTCGCGGGCGTCGACCATGACCGCCTGACGGAGCGAGATCGGCGCCACCGTGTCCGCACCGGGCAGCGGCACGGCAACCAGCGGCGCGCTGTCAGGCACGGCTACGAGCGCCAACACGGGTACCGCGTCGTCCAGTGAACCCCCGCCGGATGTCGCCACCGCCAGGCGCCACGTTTCGCTGCGCCTCACCGGCAGCGCCCCGGTGAACATGGTGCCGTCCGCGCGGAGCGGCACCGTATCAGTGGCGGCAACCCATGCCGCGGTCACCACCGGCACCGACACCCGGCCGCGCACGTGGAGCACCGTGCCCACCGGAAGAGCGACCGACTCCGCGTCCAGGTCCACCGGCTCGTCCGGCCGCGCGAGGTACGCCGGGAACCCTGCGGACACCTGCAGAAACTCGAGCATGACCGGCAGCGTGACCCGCACCTCGACCGTGGATGACATGCGCCCCCCCGCCCCCGCCCCGGCCCGGAGGAACCGATCCGTTTCCAGCGGACCGACCGTGATCGTCGCCATCCCCTGCGGGTCCAGCGCGACGTCGCGCGATTCCCATTCCCGACCCGGTTCTCGCTCCCAAAGTACGGCGGTGCCTTTCCCCGGGGCCGTGATGGTCGCGACGACGTACCCGCCGCGCGGCACCACGTCACGATCCACCCGCAACGACACGGGCGCGCGCGCGAGCGCCAGCACGTGCATCGGTCGCCAGAACGCCGCCCCCGCACCATCCGCCGGCCGGCTCGCGGCCAACAGCAGCGCGCCAGACGCGCAGATCGCGACTCCACCCACCACACGCCGCCGGGCCATGGCCCGCACGCCAGCGAGCGACGCGACCCCCTCGGTGCGCAGCCACGCCACGAGCGCGTCATCCGCCAGGCCCATGAGTCCGTGGCGATCCGGGCTGTCCCACGCCGCCACACCGACCACCATCCCACGCCGACGGGCGCCGCGTTCCTCGAGCGTGACCGCCAGGCGCGGGATGGCCACGCGAGCCCGCCGTTGGCGCCACACCACCGCCGCTGCCCCAAGACAGGCGGCCGCGAGCAGCCATCCCGCCACGACCGCGACGGGCACCGCCTGATACACGCCCGCGCGCCCCAGCACGATCCCGACGGCAAACGCCGCGAGCACCGCGCCGATGGCCTCAAGGACGGTCGCCCCCATCAACCGGCGCGCGAACTCGCCGCGCCGGTGCTCAAGCCAGCGGCGGGTCTCGGTCATGGGGTCGCGGTCACCGCGTACACTATCAGGTTGACGCCCATGCGGAGCGCTGCCTCATGCAACGACGCGGAATCGCCGTGCACCTCGAGATCTTCCCACCCGTCGCCGAGATCGGACTGGTAGGAGTAGAACACCGCGAGTCGTCGCCCGATGAAGATGCCGAACGCCTGCGCGGGTTCGCCGTCATGCTCGTGGATCTTGGGGAGGCCCTCGGGGAAGTCGTACACCATGTGATACACGGGATGATCGAGCGGGAGCTCCACGAGCGGTCGATCCGGGAACACGCGAGCCATCTCCCGCCGGAACGACTCGTCCATCCCGTAATTGTCGTCCGCATGGAGAAATCCGCCTTGCTCCAGATACCGCCGCAGGACCGCGGCCTCGTCAGCGGTGAATCGGACGTTCCCGTGTCCCGTCATGTGCAGAAACGGAACGTCCCATAGCCCCGGGTCCTCCAGCGTCACCACGCGTTCACGGGCCGCCAGTCGCAGCGCCGTGCGTTCGTTGACCGCCCGGATCAAGTTAGGCAGACTCGACGGATTCGCGTACCAGTCACCGCCGCCGCCGTACTGCAGCCGCCCAATGGCCACCTCGTCACGCTGGGGCGCCAGCCAGATCGCCGCGACGAAGACCACCATCCACGCCCGCGTCACAGCGCGCTCACGATTCGGTAGGCTTCGTTGCGGGGCACACCGAGTTCCTCCGCCAGGCGTTTTGCGGCGTCGCGCCGACTCCACCCCTCGTCCAGCAGCGCGCGCGCCATGGCCGCCGAGTCCTGGACACGCACCGCCTTCCGCTCCGCATGGCGTGGAGCGGCGTCAATCACGACGGTGACCTCTCCGCGCGGTGGACTCTCCTCATAGTAAACGGCCAACTCGTCCAGGGTCCCCCGGCGCAGCTCCTCGTGCACCTTCGTCAGTTCCCGCGCGACGGCGGCGCGGCGGCTCCCGCCGCACGCCGCCGCCAGGTCGGCCAACAACGCGACCAGCCGTACCGGCGCTTCGAACATGACCGTCGTCCAGCGCGACGCGGCCGTCGCGGCGAGGAGTTCCCGCCGGGGCGCGCCCGACCGTGGCAGGAATCCCAGAAAGGTGAACCTGTCGGCGGGGAAACCGCTGACACTGAGCGCCGCCGCGACGGCCGACGGCCCCGGCACGACGCGCACCGGAATCCCGCGGTCGTGTGCTTGGGTCGTGAGCAACGCCCCCGGGTCCGACACCCCCGGCGTGCCGGCGTCCGTGACCAGCGCGACGTTCTCGCCGCGTTCCAGCACCGTCAGGACTTGTTCCAGGCGTCGCTGCGGGGAATGTGCGTGCACGGCGAACACCCGCGGCGACGCTCCGACCTTCAGCAAGAGAACCCTGGTGCGGCGTGTGTCCTCCGCCGCCACGAGGGCCACCTGTCCCAGCACGTGCGCGGCGCGTTCGCTCAGATCACCCAGGTTGCCGAGGGGGGTCGCAACGACGTAGAGCGTCCCGGCACTCACCAGCGCACGGCCCACGGGAGCCCGTCATAGAACCCCGAGCGCTGAAGGAGGAAGCGATGCGCGCGTGTGGCGGAGCGGAGCACATCCGGCGCCGCACCCGGCGAGAGAATCTCGAGCTGTTCGAGTACCTGCATCGTCCACTCCGCGAGGGCCGCCGTCACTTCCGTCGGCGTCGCAACGATGCCCTTGAAGGCGCGATCCCGCGGGAGTCCGATCGCCCTGATGCTCGGATGCACCTGGTGAAGCAACTCGCGGTACTTGACCGCCAGCTTCGTGCCCTCCCCGGCCACCTCGGCATCGCCCGCCGCGGCCACGGCCCAGAACACCTCGCGGTAACTCTCCAGCATCTGGGGAGAGGCTTGTTCCGGCACCGCGGCGATGTGCGGAAAGACCGCCGCCGCGAAATGCGGCGCCTTGCCCGTCGGCCCGGGTCGGCAGAGGTAGCCGACGTACTCGGCCGCGGACATCGCGGCCGGCTTGGCGGAAAACACGCCTCCACGGTACTCGCCGCCCTCGAACTGGAGGTAGCTCAGGCGCCCGTCACCGATCAGCTCCAGCACGCCGCTGAACCCTTCGTGCGCCAACGCCGGGAAGAGCGCGTCCGGGTGCGCCATGTCCACCATCCGCGCTTGCGCCGGCGCGGCGCAGCTCTGATACATCCATGCCAACTGCTGCGCCGGCGCGTTGCAGAACAACAGCTCACCCCGCTCGCGTTCCGCGCGGATGGCATCGAGGGCCTCGACGGTGGAGAGAACGGAGCGACCCGACTCCCTGAGCCGCACGGCGTTTGTCAGCTCGCCGGCACGCAGCAGCAACACGACCAGCTCGGTGGGCAGGTACGCGACGACGAATGCGTCGACCTTGCCGTCGCGGTCGACCTTGGCGAAATGGAGCAGATTGTCGAGGTGGATGAACGCCAGCCGCGTCCGCTCCACGTGGACATGTGTCCGCGGGAAGTTCAGTTCCGCGAGGCGGATCTTGGTTTGCGCGAGCACGGCGGTGCTGGGTCGCATTGACGGCGTCAGACCTCGCGATTCGATAACGCTGTAAGCTTGCGGCGACGTGGCGGACGTTCAAGGGCCAACGCCACACGAGGCCCCGGCATCGCACCCGCGACACCGGGGCCTCGTGTGGCGTTGCTCGAGCGCGCGACAGCGCGGCCGAACGGCCGCGTCTCTACAGGTGCCGCTCGACCTTCTCGACGAGAAGGGCTTTCGGCACCGCGCCGACCACCGAGTCGACGAGCTTCCCGTCCTTGAAGAGCAACACGGTCGGAATGGACCGGACGCCGTACTGCATCGCCGTCCGCTGGTTGGCATCCACGTCCAGCTTCGCCACCTTGAGCCGCCCTTCGTATTCATCGGCCATCTGCTCGATCACCGGAGCGATAATCTGACACGGACCGCACCAGGTTGCCCAGAAGTCGACGATCGCCAGGCCCTGGTGCTGTCCGATCTCTTGCGCGAAATCGGCATCGGTCACTGCCATTGGATGAGTCACTGCCATGTCCTCTTCTCCCTCGTTATGTATGCTTCGTGCTACCCCCCGGCAGCACACGTCACCCATTGAGGAGGGACGCCGTGCCAATCACTGACGCCCGCATTGCGCACATCGGCATTGCCGTTCGCAGCCTCCAGGAGGCCGGGGCCTTCTACCGCGACGTCCTGGGCCTGCAACTCTCCGATCCTGAAACAGCGGATGGGGCCCAAATTGTTTCCGTTCCGTTCGGCGACTACGACGTCGAACTGCTCGAACCGGCTACGCCAGACGGCCCGATCGCCAGGTTCCTCGCCCGCCGCGGGCCCGGAATTCACCACCTGTGCTACCGGGTTCCGGACCTCCCCGCCGCACTCCAACGCTGCCGCGACCTGGGGTATCAACTCATCGATGATGCGCCGCGTCCGGGAGCCGGGGGTCGACGCGTCGCGTTCATTCACCCGAAGAGCACCGCCGGCATCCTCATCGAACTCACGGACTAGAGCCGCGGCCGTCCCGAGCAGACTTGCGTGGGGCTCCCGGCCGCCGCGAGGTCGATGTTGTTGATGATCCACCCGCCGCCGAATCGAACCAGAAAGAACGGCACCACGGGTTGGCATCCCGAGCGCGTCAAGCGCGCGCGGATCGTCCGTTCCCGCGTGCGCTCGTCGGCCAGCGTCGGCTCGTCGATGATCTCGAACGAATCGTGCTTGAGAAAACTCGCGATGACGACCAGGCGCTGGCGAGCTACCTCGGGGTTCATCGTGCGCAGTGCCGGTCCGGACGCGGTCCCCCACAGGTTCGACATGGCCCGAATGTCCTGAACGTTGGCCGCATCGAGAAACGCTGCGACCGTCGCGGCCGGGTCTTCGGGGGTCGGGCCACTCCCCGCGCGGCCGCCACCACACGCCGCACCCCCCCCGAGGATCCCGAGCACCAGGATAGCTTGTAAAGCGGTCCGCTTGTCGGTCAGATTGTTCATGGCGTGCGAAGGTTAATACCCACACGGAAAGGCGGGCAACCTCGGGTGCGGTTCTACGTCAACGTCGACCACGTGGCCACGGTGCGGCAGGCGCGCCGCACGGACGAGCCGGACCCGGTCGCGGCGGCGCTCGTCGCCGAGCAGGCCGGCGCCGACGGCATCACCGTGCACCTGCGGGAGGATCGGAGACACGTCCAAGACGACGACGTTCGGCGCCTCGCGGCCAGCGTGGCCACCCTGCTCAACTTCGAGCTCGCGACCGCGCCGGATATCGTGCGGCTCGCGCTGGAACTCCGCCCCTTCCAGGCCACGCTCGTACCCGAGCGGCGCGAGGAGATCACCACTGAAGGTGGGATCGCGCTCGGCGCTAACGTCGCCTACGACCAGCGGCTGCACGAGGTGGCCGAGACCCTCATGACCGCGGGCATCCGCACCAGCCTGTTCATCGACCCGGACCCGGACGTGATCGACCGCGCCGCGGCGCTTGGCGTCCCGGCCGTCGAGCTGCACACCGGGGCGTACGCGCACGCCTGGCCGTCCGCGGATGCCGAACTCGAACGACTCGACGTGGCCGCCCGGCGTGCCGCCGGCGCCGGCCTCGCGGTGCATGCCGGGCACGGACTCACCTACCGGAACGTCCAGCCCGTCGCGGCGATTTCCCTGATCGAAGAGCTGAACATCGGGCACAGCATCGTGAGCCGCGCCGTGACCACCGGCATGGACGAGGCCGTGCGCGCCATGCGACGACTGATCGATGAGTCGCGTTGACCTGACTCGGGGGCGGTCGTAGGTTTGCGCGTACCATGAACAAGCAGATGGGGCTCCTCGAGTTCTTCTCGGTGGAGGCCTCTGAATACCTCGAGCGCCTCGATGCGCTGATCGCGCGGGACCCAACGCCCGACACGACCGAGTTCGTGCGGCTGTCGCGGGCGTTGCGCGGGTCGGCCCTCATGGCCAAGCAGCGGGGGTTTGCCGGGGCCGCGGCCGCCCTAGAGAACCTCGCACGCGCCGTCTCCGAAGGTCACCGGGCGTGGGACGAGGCGACCCGGCAGCTCGCCATCGGGGCGATCGACAAGTTCAAGACGCTGCTGCGGTCTGTCTCCACGTGGTCGAGCGCGGAAGACAGTACGGCCGATGCGCTCGCCGGCGAGTTGGACCGAGCCGCGGGCCGCTCCTCGGCCGCCCATCGGGCCCCGCTCGAACCGACCTCCGACGCCGGGACGCGGGCGTTCGTGGGCCGCGAGGCCGCCGCCGTCGCGTCGGCGCTGGACCTCGCCGCCAAGGCGCTGCAGCAGAGCCCGGGGCAGCTCGATGCCGTGCGCCGGGCGGTCAGCCAAATGCAGTCGCTCCGGGGCGTGGCGGGACTGAGCGCCATGGCGCCGCTGCCGGACCTGCTCGAAGGCGTGGAACTCGCCGCCGCGGAGCTGGAGCGGCGCCGCGGCAACGTGCCAGGCGCCGCGCTCGTGCTCTTCGCCGCGGCGCAGGCAATGGCCCGGGTGGCGCAGGAGATCACGACCGCGGGACGGGCAACCGAGGACAGTCCGGAGCTGCAGGAGTTTGCCCGCCGCTTGCGGCGCGCGCTGGACCTCGACGCCCGTGTGATCCCGATCGAAGCGCTGTACTTCGACGACGTTGGCCCGCACATCGTCCGGGAGGGCGTACGCCCCGGGCGTCCGGGCGAGATGGACCGGCTCGAGCTGGTGTCGCATGGGGAACACCTCGAACAAGCCGCCGCCGAGATGGAGCGCTCGACCTCAGGCGCTCAACGCGATTTGCGGGCCCAGACCCTCGCGGGCACCCTGCGCGCGCTGGCTTCGACCGGCGGCGATCTGTTCCACGACACGGTTGCGCGGTTCGCGCACGTCGTGCGCGACGCGATCGCCCGCGGTATGGCCACGCAGGAAGGCACGCAGTTCACGGGCGCGCTGCGACGCGCGGCCGCGTTGCTCCGCGAAGAGGGTGATGTGGACCAACAGACCACCGCACTGCGGGAGATCATGCGGCCGCTCATCGGCTTCAGCGGCGAGCGGGTCGCCGCCGCCGCCGCACCGGTGCGCCCAACAACCGAACCACCCGATGCGCCCATCCGCCGCCCGCGCGCCATATCCGCTCCAACCGAGCCGCCGCGCTTTGTGCCGGAACGCACGACCGCCCCGCAACGAGGGGCACCGGCGGCTCCGCAACCGGTGGCGGCGGCACCACCTGACGAGCCGGCTTCACTCGCGGGTAGTTGGAGGCGCTATGAGCGATTGGTCGGCGCCCTCGGGAAGGAGGGAGGCTCGCTCGACGAGCTGTTTGCCGGTCCGGTCGCAGACCCGGCGGCCAGCGCCGCACTTTCCATCGTATCGATCGACGAGCTCCTCTACCGTGGCCGCGCCGCGCTCGACCGCGCCGACGTAGTCCGACTCGAAGTCGAGAAGGCGCTGAAGGATGGCGAGTCGCCTTCCGACGTGCGTGAGTTGATCGAGGAGGTCCTCGACCTCGTCGCGCTTGCCCGCACCGACGGCTAAGTCACGCCGCACGCGCTGGACGGGTATCGCCGGCTTGGCGATATCGATCGCGCTCATATGGTGGGCGCTCCACGACGTCGATATCCCGGATGTGGTCGCGCAGCTGCGTGGCGTCAAGCTCGTTCCGTTCGCCGCGACGATTGTCCTCGCCACCGCCATGTTCCCGCTTCGCACGCTCCGCTGGCGGGTGTTGTTGCGCGCCGAGGGTGCCGACCTCCCGTTGGCACCCCTCTGGCACGCGACGGCCATCGGATTCATGGGGAACAATCTGCTCCCTGCACGGGCGGGGGAGATCGCCAGAGCCTACGCGGTGCGGGAAATGACGGGTGTCCGGTTCACCACCGCCGTGGCCTCGATCGCGGTCGAGCGGGTGCTCGATGGGTTGACGCTCGTGAGTTTCCTCGTGCTGGCGATCTGGGCCGGCGGGTTCCGCACCGGGACCATGGTCGGCAGTCTCCCGCTGGTGGGCAGCGTCACGCTGGGCGGTCTTGCCAGTATCTTCGGCATGCTCTTCACCGTGGCCCTTGCCGGCGCGCTCGCCGTCGTCCATTGGCCCGACACGATGCTGCGGCTCATCGGCAGACTGGCAGGGCGGACCTTGCCCAGCGCGCTCGCCACCAGACTCGTCGGCCTGGCAGGAGGACTGATCAGCGGTCTCGAGGCGTTACGGAGCCCAGGTCGGTTCGCCCGCGTGCTCCTGTGGTCCTTCGCCGTTTGGGGCGTCAACATTCTCTCATTCGCCGCGTGTTTCCTGGCATTCGGATTCGAGCTGCCGTGGGCCGCCGCACCGATGCTCGCCTCACTCATCGCCTTCGGCGTGGCCGTGCCGTCGGCTCCAGGCTTTTTCGGTCCGTTCGAGGTGACGACCCGACTCGTGCTGGCCCTCTACGCGATTCCCGCCGGCGATGCGGTCTCCTACGCCATCGGGTACCACCTGGGCACCTTCCTCCCGATCACGCTGCTTGGTCTCTGGTCGTTAGGACGCGCCGGGATCGGTTTCAGCGATCTCGCGGGAGCATCCGACGAGGGGGAGCGCGCCGGTGACTGACGTCGTGACCGTCCAGGCGCACGCGAAGATCAACCTCCTGCTGCGTGTCCTCGCGCGGGAGGAAGAGGGGTTCCACTCGATCGAGACGCTCTTCGCCCTGATCGATTTGCACGACGTGCTACGTGTGGAACGAACCGCCGGCGGCATCGACCTCGACGTGGCTGGTCCCGACACCGGTCCGACCGAACGGAACCTCGCGTATCGCGCCGCGGACATGGTGCTCGAGGCGACGGGTCGAACGTTCGGCGTGCGGGTGCGCCTCGAGAAGCGCATCCCGATCCTGGCGGGGCTCGGGGGAGGGTCCAGCGACGGCGCGGCAGCGCTCCACGCGGTCAACGCGTTGGCCGACAACGCCGTGCCGCGCCCCGAGTTGCTCCAGTTCGCGGCGCGGCTGGGGAGTGACGTGCCGTTCCTGTTCTCGGGTGCACCGCTCGCGCTGGGCTGGGGCCATGGTGAGCGTCTCTTCCGGCTGCCGGCGCCCGCGGCGGCCCCGGCGCTGCTCGCGATTCCGCGGGTCCGGGTCGCCACGCCCCACGCCTACGCACTGATCGATGCCGCCCGGGTGCACGGGCAGCGGCGCGGGCCCGTCGTGTTGGACGCGACCGCGTTTGCGGGGTGGGGCGACATCGGTCGACTCGGAGGCAACGACTTCGAGTCGGTGGTGTTTCGCGAGCATCCAGTCGTGAGGGAGTCGTTCGAACGCATGGCGGCGACGCGACCACTGCTCGTGCGGCTCTGCGGGTCCGGCAGCGCCGTCGCCGCCGTTTACAAAGACGAACGGGACCGGGACGAGGCCGCCAGGGAACTCGGTGAACGGGACTGGGATCTGGTGAGCACTATGACGCGAGCGGCTCCGGCGCCGGGCATCGCGATGGTCGACACCCCCTGAGCACTGCAAGGGCGCGCGGCCGACCGCCCAGCCGACATCCGGCATTCCACGTTCCACGCTCCGTCCAAGGTTATCTTGTCTCCTACTGGCCCCTCGTCCAACGGCTAGGACGCCGGACTTTGGATCCGGAAATGAAGGTTCGAATCCTTCGGGGCCAATTCCAAGGGCGTAGGCCCTCGGCTCTCACGTCTCGCATTGGCACGTTCTTCCCGGATGATTCGTCATGACCGTCTCGGGATCGCCACCGGATAGGCCACCATTTGGCAGCCCTTTCGGCGTTCGTGCATCTTCCAAGCATGGATGAAGGCCCAGCCTCCGCCGCGCCCCGACACGCAGAGTTGTTCGCCGCCGTGGCGTTCGCCGCCGAGCGGTTCCTCGAGACGACTGGGTGGACTAAAACAATCGGTGACGTCCTCGAGCGGCTCGGGCAGGTCACCGGTGTCAGCCGTGTCTATTTGTTCGAGAACCACGAAGCCCCTGATGGCGCGCTCCTGACGAGTCAACGATTCGAGTGGGTCGCGCCCGGTGTCGCATCACAGCATCGGGACCTTCGGGACCGGAGCTACGACGAGGGCGGCTTCGCGCGCTGGCGGCAGCTCCTCAGCCGCGGCGAGGTGCTGAGTGGGACGGTGGACGCCCTGCCGCCGACCGAGCGTGCGCTGCTGACCGCGCGGGGCATCAAGTCCCTGCTGGTCGTGCCGGTGCAGGCGGGAGCGCGGTGGTGGGGGTTCATGGGCTTCGATGACTGCGCCAAGCCACGCTCGTGGGACCAGACCCAACTCGACGCAGTGCGTTCCGTGGCAGGGGTTCTCGGGGCAGCGATCGAGCACGAGTCGATGCACACCCAGCTCAAAGACAGCGAGGAGCGTCTGCACATCCTTTTCGAGTACGCCCCCGACGCCTACTTTCTGCACGAGCCGACCGGCACGCTGGTGGATGGCAACCGGGCGGCGGAAGAGCTCATCGGCCAACCTCGTGAAGCGCTCATCGGCAAGAATCTGTTGACGGCGGGCCTGATAGGTGGGCGAGACCTGCTGAGCGCCGCCGCGTTGCTCGCACGCAGCCTGCTCCATCAACCCACGGGACCGGATGAGTTTGAGCTCAAGCGCAGTGATGGTTCCAGGGTCACGGTGGAGATCAGGACCTTTCCCGTAAAGATCAAGACCCGTCACCTCGTGCTGGGCATCGCCCGGGATATCACAGCCCGGCGCCGCGTCGAACAGGCGCTCCGGGACTCCGAGGCCGCCCACCGGGCGATGGTGGATCAGGCCGTGTTGGGCATCTACCGAGCGAAGGCGGGCCGGTTCATCTCGGTGAATCCCGCGCTGGCGGAGATGTTGGGGTACTCGATCCCAGGCCAGCTCCTCCGGGTGCCCCTCGAGGCGCTCTACGTGAATCCGAAAGACCGAACGCGCGTGCTTCGAGTCGTCGAGGAGCACGGCGAGGCCTCGGGTGTCGAGGTCGCGTGGAAACGCAAGGATGGCCAGATCATCCAAGTGCGACTGAGCGGGAAGCCCGCTCCGGCGGCGGTACAGGAGGGCGCCGAGGGCACCGCCGAGGCCGTGTTCGACGTCTTCGTGGAGGACGTGACTGAACGGCGCGCGCTCGAGGTGCGGCTGGCGAGTGTGTCGAAGTTGGAAGCTTTGGAGCGGTTTACGGCGGGGGTTGCCCACGACTTCAACAACATCCTGACGGCGATTCAGGCCGGGGTGACGCTCGTGCGGGAGGCCGTGCCGGCGGGGAGCGAGGCATCCCGTGATCTCGCGGAGGTGAGCGCGGCCACCGCACGCGGTGCGGATCTCGTGCGCCAGCTCATGGCGTTCAGCCGCCATCCTATGGAGAAGATCGAAGTGGTCGACTTGCACCACCTGGTTCGCGTGCACGAGCAGCACCTCCGCGGGATGGTGCCGTCCGATGCCACGATCGTCGTCCGTGGCGGCCCCCGACCGCACACCGTGCGGGCCGGGGTCACGGCGATTGCGCGAATTCTCGAGGCGCTCGTGGCGAACGCGGGGGAGGCCATGCCGCGCGGTGGAACGATTTCGATCGAGACCGGAACGCGCGTGCTCGATGCCGCGGCGCGCACGCGGTTGGGTTGGGGACGGCCCGGGCCCTACGTCGTGTTATCCGTGACCGACTCCGGGACCGGCATCGCCTCGGACGTGCTGCCGCGTCTCTTCGAACCCTTCTTTACCACGAAACCGCCGGGGGCAGGGAGCGGCCTTGGCCTGGCGATGGTGTACGGCTTGGTCAAGCAATGCGAGGGCTTCATCGACGTGGCAACGGAGCTGGGAGTGGGCAGCACGTTCTCAGCGTACTTTCCAGCCGCTGCCGCGCCGGCTGAGGAGGTCTCGCTCGCCCGGCCGGCGGAGCGCACGGTGGCGACGTCGAGTGTGATTCTCGTCGTCGAGGATGACAGCGTCATCCGCCGCAGCGTGCGCCGTCTACTCGAGCGCGAGGGCTACACCGTCCTCGCCGCGGGTGACGGCGCGGAGGCGCAGGCGATCGTGGAACGTGGGGATCTCACCATCGACCTGGTGCTCACGGACCTCGTGATGCCCAAGATGACGGGGCAGGAGCTGTACGAGCGGGTGCGGGGCCGTCCCAACGCACCCAAATTCGTTTTCACGAGCGGTTACCCAACACGGGCGGCGGCGGGTGCGCCGATGCTCGACCCGAGTGTCCCCTTTCTGGGGAAACCGTGGGATTTCGACGAGTTGCGGCGCGTCATCCGCGAGGCTCTGGGCACCTGAGCTTTCGGGTGTTCCGCGGCGCAAGCCGCGGCTCGGCGGCGCTTCGCGCCGACATGCCCTGAAGGGCAATTGATCCACGGCGTTCTTCAGAACGCGTTGCTCCGCGCCGAGCCGACGCTTCAGCGTCCGAAACCGCGGTTCCCGCCATGGAGAGTCGAAGCAACCTTCGGTGTCGCTCGTGCGTCTATCGGGGAAACGCCATCGGTCGGTGAAACCCGAGCCCCGTCGGCACGTACCGTTCAGAAGACCCACTGGCCGCCATCCGAGGACAGGTCCATGGCTTCCCTGAAACTCGCCTTCCGCTCGCTCGTCCAAGCGCCCGTCATCACCGCCGTGGCCGTGCTCTCCTTGGCCCTGGGCATCGGCGCCAACGCGGCGATCTTCTCGCTGTTTCACCAGATGATCCTCCGGTCGCTCCCCGTGCAGGAGCCCGAGCGGTTGGCCAACCTCGGCAACCCCGGGCCGAAACCGGGATCGCAGTCCTGCAATCAGGCGGGCGACTGCGACGTGGTCTTCAGCTACCCCATGTTCCGGGACCTCGAGCGGCAGGCCCAGTCGAACTTCGCGGGCCTCGCGGCGCACCGCATCTTCGGTGCGAACCTCGGCTTGACCGGCTACCAAACGGTGAACGGCGAGGGCATGCTGGTCTCCGGCTCCTATTTCCCGCTGCTCGGCGTGCGCCCACGACTGGGCCGGCTCCTCACACCAGAGGACGACCGAACGATCGGCGAACACTTCGTCGCCGTATTGAGCTACGACTACTGGCAGAACCGGCTCGGCGGCGATCCGGGCGTGCTGAACCAGGTGATCGTCGTCAACGGACACCCAATGACGATCGTCGGGGTCGCCCCGCGGAGCTTCGAGGGCACCACCCTCGGCGGCCAACCGGACGTGTTCGTGCCGATCACCATGCGCGGACAGATGAGCCCGGGCTTCGATGCCTTCGAGAACCGCCGCAGCTACTGGGCGTACGTCTTCGGCCGCTTGAAGCCGACCGTCACGCTGGAGCAGGCCCGCATTGAGATCAACGCGATCTACGGGGCGATCATCAACGACGTGGAAGCCGAACTCCAGACCGGCATGAGCGACCAGACCATGGAGCGCTTCCGCGCAAGAGAGATCACGCTGGAGCCGGGACGGCGCGGGCAAAGCTCGCTCCATGAAGAGGTGGCCACCCCGCTCGCCCTGCTCCTCGCGATCACGGGGGTCGTGTTGCTGATCGCGTGCGCCAACATCGCGAACCTGCTGCTGGCCCGGGGCGCCGCGCGCAACGTCGAGATGGCGATCCGCGGATCGCTCGGCGCGGGCCGCGGCCGCCTGCTCGGCCAACTCCTCACCGAGTCCTTCGTGCTCGCGGCGCTGGGCGGTCTGGCGAGCCTGCTCGTGGCCAAGTGGACGCTACAGTTCATTGTGTCCATCGTGCCGCCGGACGCAGCCCAGATGCTGGCAGCGACGCTGGAACCATCGATGCTCGCGTTCACCGCGGCCGTGTCGCTGGGCACCGGGTTCCTGTTCGGCATGTACCCCGCGCTCCACAGCACCCGACCCGATCTGGTCACCGTGCTGAAGGGCGCCTCGGGCCAACCCTCGGGCGCACGCGCGGCGGCGCGCTTCCGGTCGGCCCTCGTGACGGCCCAGATCGCCCTCTCCATGGCGCTCCTCGTGGCCGCGGGCCTCTTCACCAAGAGCCTCGCCAACGTGAACCGAGTGGATCTTGGACTCTCCACCGAGAACATGGTGACGTTCGGCATTTCTCCGGCGCTCAACGGCTACGAGCCGGAACGCAGCATGGCGCTGTTCGAGGAACTGGAAGGCGAGCTGGCGGCTCTGCCGGGCGTGAGCGGCGTCTCCGCCGCCATGGTGCCTCTGCTTGCGGGCAGCCAGTGGGGGAATGACGTGTCAGTCGAGGGCTTCGAGCGCGGACCCGACACCGACGCAAACTCCCGCTACAACGTCATCGGACCCAAATACTTCGGCACGCTTAGCATCCCGCTGCTCGCGGGACGGGAATTCACCGAGGCCGACCGCCTCGGCGCCCAACAGGTGGCGATCGTGAATCAGACCTTCGCGGCAAAATTCGGACTGAACGGCCCGGAAGCGGTCGGCAAGTGGATGACGCGGGGCCACGGCGACGTCGAGATCCAGATCGTCGGCCTGGTGCGGGACGCGAAGTACAGCGAAGTGAAGCAGGAGGTTCCTCCCCTGTTCTTCACGCCCTACCGCCAGTCGGAGGAGATCGGCTTCATCAACTTCTACGTGCGCACGACCCTCGACCCCGTTCAGGTGATGCGGGGGATTCCCGCCATCTTAGCTCGACTCGATCCGAACCTGCCGGTGGAGGACCTGAAGACACTGGACCAGCAGGTCAAGGACAACGTGGTCATGGATCGAGTCATCGGCACGCTGTCGGCGGCGTTCGCGTTCCTCGCCACGCTGCTCGCGGCGGTGGGGCTGTACGGGGTGCTTGCCTACACGGTCTCCCAGCGCACCCGGGAGATCGGCGTGCGCATGGCACTCGGCGCCGATGGCCGGCGCGTGCGCGGCATGGTCCTGCGGCAGCTCGGCATAATGACCGCCGTCGGAGGCGTGATCGGTATTGTCGCCGCCCTCGGAATCGGGCGCGTCGCCAGGTCACTTCTCTTCGGCATGGAGGGACACGATCCGGTCGTCATCGGCATCGTCACCGTGCTGCTGGCGGGTGTGGCACTTGCGGCCGGATACGTCCCGGCGCTCCGCGCATCCAGGGTGGACCCGATGCAGGCCCTGCGGTACGAGTGATCTACGACATGCGGCGTGCGGAGGACGACATGTGACATGCGACGAGCGACGCGCGAGGGCGGGTCTCCGCCCTGAGTGTCGCCGCTGGCAGGCGCAATGGGACCCGCCCGAGCAGGAGGTGATCGAGACACACGATTGAGACACACGCCGAGAAGCGCGCCCCGGCTCGGCATGACCGCCACGTCCCGCATCCGCAAACCGCCGTCCCTAGATCGAACAGACTCCGGCCGTTTCACGAAGCAACGATGCCGCTTAAGCGGTTGTCACCAATGGTGTTGGTGCGACCCGCGGGTGTGGTACTCCCCGTGCAGACCGGAGCCCGGTATACCGGAGGCTCGATGCTCCAAGACCTCAAGTACGCGTTGCGCCAATTCGCTAAGCACCCGGGGTTCGCCGGGGTGGTCGTCGGCACGCTTGGGTTGGGGATCGGTGCGAACACTGCGATGTTCAGCCTCGCCACCGCCGCGCTGCTCCAATCACCACCGGTGCACGAGCCGGAGCGGCTCGTTGCCGTGTACACGACGTGCCGCGCCGGGCAACCGCGCTGCTCCTCGTCGTATCCCGATTACCGCGATTACGGCGAGCGCTCGGCCACGCTCACCGATCTCGCGGCCTACACCTGGACGACGGCGAGCCTGGGTGACGACCGCGGAGCGCGGCTCGTTACAGTGCAGACGACGAGCGGGAATTACTTCCCGATGCTTGCGGTGGGAGCCGGCATGGGCCGCCTCATTGTGCCCGACGACGACCGGCGTGGCGGGGCGAGACAGGTGGCGGTGCTGAGCCAGGAGTTGTGGCGGGACCGGTTCGGGGGCGACTCAGCGGTCGTAGGTCGGACGGTGCGACTCAACGGCGCTCCGTTCGAGGTGATCGGCGTGCTGCCGCTTGGCTTTCGAGGTCTGCACCTGCAAGGTGGCGCGGACGTGTACGTCCCGTTCCTGAGCGGGGTCGCTCTTGGCACGGGGTTCTGGGACGACCCAGACCGGCTCGACGACCGGGGATCCCGCTGGATTGCCCAGCTGGTGGGACGGATGGCAGCGGGCGTCACCATCGAGCAAGTGCGGACCGAGATGCTCGGGATTTCGGCTGCGCTGGCGGCGGAAGCCCCCGAAGCGCGGGGACCGCGATCCATCACGGTCGATCCGCTACCGGGATACATTCTGCCGGAGGGTGCTCGCACCGATCTGTCGCGGTTCGTGATCCTGCTCGTCGCCGTCGTCGGGTTCGCGCTGATGCTCGCGTGTGCCAACCTCGCGAACCTTTTTCTCAGCCGGGCGGCCGCGCGCCGCCGCGAGCTCGGGGTACGCCTCGCCCTCGGTGCGGGCCGAGGGCGCCTGGTTCGTCAACTCATTACGGAGAGCGTTGCCTTCGCCGTCGTGGGCGGAGCGGCCGGCGTGCTCGTCGCCGCCTGGGCTCTTTCGGCGCTCCGTGGGTTCGATCTCCCCGGCGGCGTCACCATCGGACAGCTCGAAGTAGCGCTCGACGCGCGAATGTTGGGCATCGCCGCCGTCTTGTCCCTCCTCACGGGCGTAGCCTTTGGCATCGTCCCCGCGCTCCAGGCCAGCAGCCCGAACCTGGTCGGTGCGCTGAAGGACACCGGGGGCAACGGCGGCGGTCGGGGGTGGACCCGCCACGCGCTGGTGGCCCTCCAGGTGGCCATGGCGTTCCTCCTCCTGGTCGGGTCGGGACTCTTCCTTCGGACCTTGATCAACAGCCTCACGTTCGATCCCGGCTTCGCGTCGGAGCGCGTTGCGCTCGCCAGATTCAACCTCTCGCTCAGTCGGCACACGTCCGCGCAGGCTGAGACGTTCACGCGCCACCTGTTGGACCGGCTCGCGAACGCCCCGGGAGTGGAGGTGGCGAGTCTGGGGACGGTAGTCCCGTTCCAGCCGGGTGGATTCTCCGGGACGTTCGTTTCGGTCGCGGGTTACGATCCGGCGCCGGACGAAGAAATGCGCGTGGACTTCGTGTTCGTGGCACCGGACTATTTCCGCGCGTTGGGGATTCCGGTCGTCGCCGGCCGCGGCGTAGAGGGGACGGACGACGAGGGCGGCGCACCAGTAGTGGTCGTGAACGAGACAGCCGCGAGACAATGGTGGCCCAATGCCGACGCGGTAACCGGACGCCTGACGTTTGCCGGCGCCGAGCGAAACGTTGTGGGGGTCGTGGGGGACACGGATTGGCGGCGGTTGGGTGAGGAGGCAACACCGTTCGTGTTTCTCCCAATTGCCCAGTTTCCAGCGGTGATCGCGGACCGTTCCCTCACGCTCGCGGTGCGTTCGAGAGGCGACCCGGTCGCCCTGCTCCCCCTCGTTCGGTCGGAGGTCGCAACGCTGGACCCTGACGTTTCGCTGGTCTCACTTCAGGCCATGCGGGATCGGTTGGCGGCCGTGTTGATGCCCCAGCGCTTGGGCGCGACGCTGCTCACGCTCTTTGCCCTCTTGGCCGTTGTGCTGGCGGTGGTCGGTATCTACGGCGTCGTCAGTTTCAACGTGTCCCGCGACCGCCGCAACATCGGGATCCGAATGGCCCTGGGAGCGCTGCGGCGTGACGTGCTTGTGATGGTCATGCGGCGGATGATCGTCCCGGTGAGTGCCGGGCTCGCCGTGGGCCTCGTGGCGGCGTCCCTGCTCGCCCGCGGCGTGGAGCGGTTTCTGTTCGGCGTGGGGCCGCGCGACCTCATGACGTATGCGGCGCTGGCGTTGCTGCTATTCGCCGTCGCCATTCTCGCAGCGGCCGTTCCGGCCCGGCGCGCCACGCGCATCGATCCGATGGAGGCGCTGCGGTATGAGTGAGCTACGACTCGCGCGCAGTCGGCCCCCTCGGCGGCGTGGTCGCCGGCCGCGCGCTGGAGAGTCGGCTCTGGCAGGTCGCGCCCCTCGATCCGCGTCCGGCCGTTTGATCTGTTGGTGTACGCGGTCGTGACCGTCGGCATGTTGGCCGTCGCGGCGGCGGCGTCGCTGGCGCCCGCGGCGCGCGCGGCCAAGACCGATCCCGCGCGGGTTCTGAGAGAGGAGTAGCACGTGCGCGACTTCCGATTTGCGCTCCGTCAACTGGTCAAGCGGCCCGGCTTCACCGTCGCCGCCGTGCTCACCCTGGCGCTCGGCATCGGCGCCACGACGTCGATGTTCAGCGTGGTTCGAGGCGTACTGCTCGAACCCCTCCCCTATGAGGAGCCTGGTCAGCTCATATCACTCTGGACGCGTTACCTCCCGCAGTCGGGACAAGACATTCCGACCTTCCCGCTCTCGCCACCGGAGATGATCGACTACCGCGAGCAGACACGGATGATGCACGACGTGGTGCCGTGGGGGACGCAGTACCGAACGCTCGGCGGTGACGACCAGGCTCCCGAGCGCGTACGCGTGGGCTTTCTCGGCGCCGGAATGTTCGAGCTCCTGGGCGTACGTGCGGCGGTCGGGCGGACGTTTGCTCCCGAGGAAGAGCAGCCCGATGCCGCGCCGGTGACCGTGCTGAGTCACGGACTGTGGCAGGGCCGCTTCGGTGGCGACACGGCGATCGTCGGCCGCGCCGTGCTAATCAACGGGGAAGCGACCAGAGTCATCGGGGTGATGTCCGAGGCCTTCGTGTTTCCCAACGCGTCCATAGCGCTATGGGCGCCGTTCGGGCTGAACGAGGCCACGGCGACCAATCGGTTCGCGCATTATCTGCTCGCGCTTGGCCGGCTCCGGCCCGCCGTGACGCTCGAGCAAGCCCAGCAGGAGCTACAGACGATCACGGCCTCGTGGAATGCCGAGCACGAGCATCACGCGATGGGGCACTTCATCTTTCTTCGCTCCCTCCATGACGATCTGGTCGGCGAACGCGGCCAAGCGCTATGGCTCCTGATGGCGGCGGTGGCGCTCGTGTTGGTGATCGCCGTGGTGAACGTGGCCAACTTGCTGCTTGCCCGCGCGGAAAGTCGACACGCCGAGATCGCGGTGCGCTCGGCGCTGGGCGCAACCCGCCTCCGGCTGGTCAAACAGTTCGTCGTCGAGAGTCTCGTACTCGCCGGCGCGGGATCGGTGATCGGCATCTTGCTGGCGGCCTGGGCGACGCCGGCGCTGCTCGCGGTCCATCCGCAGGCGATTCCGCGGACCGAAGCCGTCCGCCTGGACTGGCTGGTGCTCGCCTTCGCGCTTGCCACGGGCGTCGTGACGGCCCTGCTTTTCGGTCTGGCACCGGCGCTCCGGGTGAAGGCCCCGGCGGCGGCCTTCGTCCAGTCCCGGGCGACAGGTGGGCGGGAGCGCGCGCGATTGCGCGGCGCGCTCGTGGGCGCTGAAGCGGCCCTCGGCGTGCTGGTGATTCTCGCCGCGGGCCTGGTCACCAGGAGCTTCGTGCAACTGACGAAGGTGGACGCGGGCATCCAAAGCGACGGCGTTCTCCTCTTCGACCTGCAACTACCGTCCGCCGACTACGAGAATGAAGCCGTACCCGAGACGTATGGCAGACTGATCGAGCGCTTGAGCGGCCTGCCGGGCGTGCGGCAGGTGGGCGCGACATCGAGCCTGCCCGTCGTCGACGTCCCGACGCGTCAGGACATTCGGATCGAGGGCCTGCCCGATCCGCCACCTGGTGTGGCGCAGTACAGCGCGGATATCGTCGCGGTGCACCCCGGATACTTCGAGGCATTGGGGATTCCGCTCGTGGCCGGCCGGCTGCCGGACGCGACGGATCGAGAAGGGAGCGGCTACGTCGCGGTGATCAACGAGGCGGCAGCGCGCCGGTATTGGGACGGAGATGCCGTCGGCGGACGATTGCGTTATGGCACCGAGCAGCCGTGGATCACAATCGTCGGGGTGGTCGGCAATACGAAAGTCGAGAGCCTGCGCGAGGCGCATCGCCCCCAGATTTTTCTCCCACACCGTCAGCTGGCGGGGGCGCAGGGGTCCACCGGCCGGAGTCTCACCATCGTCGTGCGAACGTCTCAGGATCCGACGCTCGTGGCCGCGCCGGCACGCGCCGTCGTGCGGGAGATCGACTCGCGGCTCCCAGTGGCCAATCTGCGGACCATGGACGATGTGCTGGCCACGGCCGTCGCCCCCCTCCGGTTCACCGCAAGTCTGCTCGGCAGCTTCGCGCTGATGGCGCTCGTGCTGGCCGCCGTCGGTTTATACGGTGTCACCTCGTACGCGGTGAGCCGGCGCACTCGTGAGATCGGCATCCGCATGGCGGTGGGTGCCAAGGCGGAGAACGTGCTGACGCAGGTCATGGGCGAATCCGTGCGGCCTGTGCTCGTCGGCATCGCCCTGGGGCTCGCCGCGGGCCTGGCCGGGGCGGGCGCAGTCTCGCGCTTTGTGTTCGACGTGGGCGCGCGGGATCCGCTGACCTTTGTCGCGGCGCCCCTGGTTCTCCTGGCGGTCGCGGCAGTCGCGACTTATCTGCCCGCACGTCGGGCGTCCAGGATCGCTCCGATGGAGGCCCTGCGCTATGACTAGCCGCCCCGCGCCGTCCGCTGACCTTTGTCGCGGCGCGGCTCGCGCTGCTGGCGGTCGCGGCGGCCCCGACCTATCTGCCCGCGCGTCGGGCGTCCCGTATCGATCCCATGGAGGCATTGCGCTATGAGTGATCTCCGATATGCGGCCCGGTCACTCGTCAAGCGCCCCGCGTTCACGCTGGCAGTGGCAACTACCCTCGCCGTCGGGATTGGCGCCAACACGGCGATTTTCAGCGCGTTGGAGGTGGCGGTGCTGCGCCCTCCTCCCTATCCCAACGCCGACGAGTTGCGCCTCATTCGCCCGGTGCTCACGCGGGCGACCGAAGCCGACACGTCCCGGTTCTGGTCGTATCCCCTGTTCGAGTCATTCCGGCGCACGGACCCGGACGTCGGCGATCTGGCGGCCTACACGCCGAACCCGGGCGCGTACAACCTCGCGACCTCGGGGGAGCCTCAGCGCGTCACGGTGGAGCTCGTGTCTGCCTCCTACTTCGGTGTGCTCGGATCGCCGCCGGTCCTGGGCCGCGCGTTCCTCCCTGAGGAAGATCGCGTGCCGGGTGAACCGGCGGTGGCCTTCTTGAGTCACGCGTTGTGGGTCGGGCAGTTCGGCGCCGACTCGACGGTCATCGGGCGCACCCTTCGACTGAACACGATTCCCTTGACGGTGGTGGGCGTCGCGTCACCCGGCTTCCGAGGTCTCTCGGAGCGCGCGGACCTGTGGGTGCCCATCATGATGGCGCCGACCCTGACGTTCCCACGCCGACTCTCAGGGACGTTCTCCTTCTGGCATGCGGTAGTGGCGCGGGTAGCGAACGAAGCGGCACTGGCGGCATCGCTCTCCTCCAAAGCGCGCGCCGTCGCCGAGGAGATCCCGCTGGCGGAGGCCTTCGGCGATGTCGAGCTGGGATTCCACGCCGAGCCGCTCGCCCACGCTCGGGTACATCCGGCGGTGCGGCGGGCACTCTTCGTCCTGATGGGTGCGGCCGCGTTTCTGTTGCTGATCGTTTGTGTGAACGTGGCGAACCTCCTGCTGACTCAGGCGGCGCGCCGCCGACGCGAGATGAGCGTGCGGGTGGCTCTGGGCGCCGGTCCCGGCAGCATCGCGCGGGCGATGCTCACCGAGTCGGTCGTGCTCGGATTGCTCGGTGGGGTCGGCGGCCTATTGGTCGCCACGTGGCTCCTCGATCTGGTGCAGGCGATCGCGCCGCCGGCACCCGCTGGAACACCCGACCCGAGTGCAGTGACCATTGGTCTGCCGGTGCTGCTCTTTAACTTCGCCGTGGCGGGTGCCACCGGTGTCGGGGTGGGACTATTGCCCGTGGTGCGGACCGCGCGCCTGGGGGCGCACGCAATCATCAAGGAAGCTGACCTGCGCGTGAGCGGTGGCAGGGTGCGCGGCGCGCTCGTCACCGTCGAAGTCGCATTGGCGTTGGTGCTGCTTGTCGGCGCGGGGCTCATGATCCGCACTTTCTCACACCTGCAGGCCATCGATCCCGGCTTCGAGCCCGGCGGGCTACTGACGGCGACGGTCGATCTACCGCGACAGGTTTACGACGACGCGGATGTGGCGCCGTTTCTCGACGCGGTGCGCGCGCGACTCGCGGCATCGCCCGGCGTTGAGCACGCTTCCGTCGCGTATTGTCTCCCGCCGACCGGCGGGTGCGATCACGTCGGTCTCCGAATCGAAGGACGCGAAGCGGCAGGCGACGCGCCGCCGCTTCCGGTCGCCATGAACGTCGTCGATCCCGACTACTTCCGCGCGCTGCGAATACCGTTGCTCGCCGGTCGCGGTTTTGTCGACGGCGACCGGATCGACCAGCCCCGAGTGGCGATCGTCTCGCGTGCCACGGCCGAGCGGTACTGGCCGGACGAGCAGGCCGTCGGCGCACGCATCCAGCTCACGATTGGGTGGGATGACTTCGCGGAGGTGATCGGAGTGGTAGACGATGTCAGGCAGTACGGTCTGTATGAGGCGCCGAGCCCGATGGTGTATCTCCCGTATACGCAGTTTGCCTATCGATCCAACTCGTTCGTCATCCGAACGGTTGGGCCCCCGCTCGCGCTCGCAGGCGCCTTGCGTGACGCGGTGCGGGCGACGGATCCGCTCGTTCCGGTGTGGGATATCCAAACGATGGATGAGCGCATGGGCGCCACGCTGGCCGACACACGGTTCACGACGCTGCTGCTCTCGCTCGTCGCGGGACTCGCGACGCTGCTCGCGGCGCTTGGCGTGTTCGGCGTCATGGCGTTCAGCGTGACGGCGCGGACGCGCGAGTTCGGCGTGAGGATGGCGCTGGGCGCGCGCCGCGCTGACGTGGTTCGCCTCGTGCTGGGTCAGGGAATGCGGGCCGCCGTGATCGGGCTGGTCGTGGGTGCAGCCGGAGCCCTTGCGCTCACGCGCGTGCTCGAGGGACAGCTTCACGGCGTGTCGCCGCACGATCCAAGCACCTTCGTTGCTGGGGCGGCGCTCATGACGCTTGCCGCGCTCGCGGCGGCCTACCTGCCCACACGGCGTGCCACCCGGGTCGACCCGATGGAGGCCCTACGCTATGAGTGATCGCGCTGGCGCGAGACCCCGCCCGGTCTCTGGGGTGGCGAGACGCCGCGCGGGAGGGAGGTGGCGTTGCTGAACGACCTCCGGTACGCGCTCCGTCAGCTCGCCAAGCGCCCCGGCTTCACCGTCGTAGCTGTGCTCACGCTCGCCCTCGGCTTGGGCGGTGCCACGGCGATCTTCAGCGCGGTGCACCCGATTCTGTTTGAGCCGCTGCCGTACCCGGCTGCGGGCCGGATAATGATGATCTGGGAGGTCACTCCAGAAGGCACGCGCAACCAGGGGACCTTCGGCATGTACCGCGAGTTGGTGACACGCGCCCGCTCGTTCGACGCCATGGCCGTGCTCAGGCCGTGGCAGCCCACTCTGACCGGCTCCGATCAGCCGGAACGGCTCGAGGGGCAACGGGTGAGCGCGGGCTACTTCGAGGTGCTGGGCGTGCTCCCGGCTCTTGGGAGGGTCTTGGAGCCCTCCGAGGATCACGCCAACGGACCCAAGGTCGTGGTCCTCAGTGATGCGCTGTGGCGACGGAGGTTCGGGGCCGAGCCGACGATCGTGGGCCGTTCCGTCACACTCGACGGTCACAGCCACACGGTCATCGGCGTCATGCCGAGCGTCTTTGAAAACGTGCTCGCACCGTCCGCCGAGATCTGGACCCCGCTCCAGTACGACATGACCGAGGGGCGCGCATGGGGGCATCACTTGCGCACCGTGGGGCGGCTGCTGCCGGGGATCAGTATCCAGCAAGCCGCCGCGGAGCTCAACGCGATCGGCCGCGGAGTGCTGAGCGAGCTGCGACCGGCCACGTACGGCACGGAGCTGACATTCTCCGCTACGCCGTTGCAGGAAGACATCACGCGCGGCGTGAGACCCGCACTTCTCGCGATCCTCGGTGCGGTGGTGCTGGTGCTGGTGATCGCGTGCGTCAACGTCACCAACCTCCTGCTGGCGCGCGACGCGCGGAGGCGAAGCGAGTTCGGGCTGCGGGTCGCGATAGGTGCGAGCCCCGGGCGCCTTGTGCGCCAGGTGTTCGCAGAGGCCCTCGTCCTCGCGGGCGTGGGCGGCGGGGCGGGCTTGATCGTGGCGGAGTTAGGCCTGGGCGCGCTCGTGGCGCTGAGCCCCGCTGACCTGCCGCGCGCCGGCGCCATCGGCGTGGACGGCCTTGTTTTCGTTTTCGCCTTGGGTGTGACGACACTCGTGGGGTTGGCTTGCGGTCTCATCCCGGCGCTCGGCGCGGCCCGCAGCGATCCACACGCGGCCCTGCAGCAGGGCGAGCCACGCGCCGGGGGCGGGCGTCGGCGCGCGCGAGGTGTGTTGGTCGTGACTGAAGTGGCACTTGCCGTGGTGCTGGTGGTGAGCGCTGGTCTGTTGCTGCGCAGTCTCCAGCGACTGTTTGCGGTCGAGCCGGGCTTTGACCCGTCGCAGCTGCTCACCATGCAGGTGCAGACTGCTGGCCGGTCCGATGCCGACAGCGCCACCAGGTATCAGTTCTTCGCACAGGCACTCGAGGCGGCGCGGGGCGTGCCGGCCGTCACCGAGGCGGCGCTTACCAGTCAGCTGCCCCTCAGCGATGACGTGGACCTATACGGCGTGCACTTCGACCCTCCTCCGCCTGACGACCCGGGCGAGCCCAGCGAGGTTCGCGGTACGTTTCGCTACGCCGTAAGCCCCGGGTATTTCGAGACCTTGCGTATTCCGCTCCGGCGTGGCCGCCTGCTTGATGAGACCGACGGGGCCGATGCGCCACTGGTGGCGGTCATCAGCGAATCGCTCGCGAGGCGCCGGCTGCCCGGACGCGACGCTATCGGGCAACGCCTCCGCATCGGGACGGGCCAGCTGTACACCGTGGTCGGCGTGGTGGGCGACGTGAAGCAGATGTCGCTGGCCTTGACCGAAGGGGACGCGGTTTACGTGACGGCCGCGCAATGGCGCTTTGCGGACCGAGTCATGTCGTTGGTGGTGCGCGCACGCACCGAGGCGGCCGCGCTCGCCACTCCCCTGCGCGAGGCGATTTGGTCGGTTGACAAGGACCAGCCCATCGTGCGCGTTGCCACGATGAGCGACCTGCTTGCCGCATCGGCGGCACAGAGACGCTTCGCGATGAGTGTATTCGAGGCGTTCGCGGTAACGGCGTTGCTGCTCGCCGGCGCCGGGATCTACGGTGTGATGTCCGGCAGCGTGGCCGAGCGGATCCGAGAGTTCGGTGTGCGTTCCGCCCTGGGCGCGTCACGCGGCGACATCCTGATGCTGGTGGCGCGGCAGGGGATCGCGCTCGCCAGTCTGGGCGTGGTGATCGGCATAGCGGGGGCACTGGTCGCCACACGAGCCCTGACCACACTGCTTTTCGGCGTCTCGGCTGTGGATCCGGCAACGTACGGTGCCGCGATCGTGCTCCTGGCCGCGGTGGTCACGGTTGCGTGCGGCGTGCCCGCGCGCCGCGCCGCGCGCGTCGATCCGATGGAGGCGCTGCGGTATGAATGATCTCCGGTACGCCCTCCGCTCACCTCGGCGGAATCACGAAGCCACACCGGGGCCCGGCCGCCCGACTCAACCGCGTATCCAGCGTGACCAGTTTCGCGTTCAGCGCCTCCGCCAAAGCCACGTACCACGCGTCGTGGGCAGTAAGATTGGCCCGGAGATCCCAAACGCGCTCGGCGAACGGCGCGTAGGGAAACAGGCCCACGTGCAGGGCCGACAGGTCGGCGTGGGCCAGCGATGCCGCGTAGTCGGAGAGTTCCTTCGCCAGGACTGCCCGACGCAGCATGTTGGCCACCTCCGCCGGCATGAGCTGGGGAGCGACCAAGTGGTCGCGGGTGAGCACGCGTTCCGCCCACGCGCCGTCGGGACCGCTGTCCACGAGGGCAGCCACCACGACGGACGCATCGGCGACCAGCGTCACCGGCGATCGGCGTTGCGGTGGGCGAGGATCCGCGCCCTGGACAGACGACTCGCCGTGCCGGCCTTCCGTTCGCGAATGCGGGCGAACAGCACCTCCGGATCGGGCCGGTGCGCGAGTTCGATGAGTTGTGCTCTGAGATACTCCTGGAGAGACCGTCCGCTCAGGGACGCCCGCGCGGCCAATTCGTCCCTGGTCTTCTGGGGCACGTCACGGATAGTAATGGATTTGGACATGGCAGCATTATGCAGCTACTGACAGCATAACGCAAGCATAGGAATGATTCGATGCCGAACGCCGTCCACAACCCCCTCCGCCAGCTCGTCAAGCGTCCCGCCTTCCCGGACTCGCCATCGGTTCCGTGGCGCTCTGGCGTCGGCATCTTCGGTGTGACGGCGCACGCCGCGCCGCGCCGCGCGCGTCGATCCGATGGAGGCGCTGCGGTATGAATGATCTCCGGTACGCCCTCCGGCAACTCACCAAACACCCGGGGTTCGCCGCGGCGGTCGTCCTGACGCTGGCCCTGGGCATCGGCGCCAACACGGCGATCTTCAGCGTGGTGCAAAGTGTGCTCGTCCGGTCGCTGCCCTATCCGGAAGCGGATCGACTCGTCGCCGTGTGGGAGACGAATCCCCGCCCGGGCTGGAGCGAGCGGAACAACGTGACCGACGGCAACTACGTGGATTGGCGTGACCGTAACACGGTTTTCGAATCCCTCGGGGCGTACGGCCAGTCGTTTGGCGTCTCCGTGATCGGCGACGATGCGCCCGCCGAAGTCGTCAGCAGCCGGCTCTCGCCCAGCATGTTCCGCGTGCTCCGCGCGGACGCGATGCTCGGCCGCGTGTTCCTTCCGGAGGACGGCCTGCCGGGAGGCGAGCCGGTGGTGCTGCTGTCGTACCGCAGCTGGCGTGACGGGTACGGTGCGGATTCGCTGATCGTCGGACGGGTGATTCAGCTCGATGAGCAACCGGTGACGGTCGTCGGTGTGATGCCGCCCTCCTTCGAGTTCCCGAGTCCCGAGATCGGCACTTGGATCCCGCTCCGGATCACCGCATCGGGGGAAATCAACAGGCAGGCGCATAAGTGGCGCGTCGTCGGCCGGCTCGGCGGGGACGCGAGTGTGGAGCAAGCGCAGGCCGAGATGGACGCGATTGCCTATCAGCTGCGCGCCGAGCATCCGGAGGCGATGGAGGGGTGGAGCGTGACGGTCGTGCCGCTTCAGGCTGACCTCGTGCGCACGGCGCGGCCCCTGCTGCTCATCCTGCTCGGCGTCGTGGGGATCCTGTTGCTTATCGCCTGCGCCAATGTCGCGAACTTGTTCCTCACTCGCGCCGTTCGCCGAGAGCGGGAGTTTGCGGTACGCGGGGCGCTGGGTGGGACGCGTGGACAGCTAACGCGCCAACTGTTGGTGGAGGCCGGCGTGCCCGGCGCCCTGGGCGTGCTGGGTGGTGTGGCGCTCGGTGCCTGGGGCGTAGAAGTCCTCGTGACGATGGCTCCGTCCGACATCCCGCGCCTCGGGGAGGTGCGCCTCGATGCGAGCGTCCTCGGGTACGTGACGGCGGCGGGCGTGGCCAGCATCCTGTTGTTCGGGCTCGTGCCCGCCTGGCGCGCCAGCCGCGCGGATCTCGAGACCGCGCTCAAGGCAGGGAGGGGAAGCGGATCTCGGCATCACGGGCGCCTGAGGACCGTGCTGCTCGTCGGCGAGCTGGCGCTATCCCTGATCCTGCTGGTTGGCGCAGGTCTCCTCACGCGGAGCTTCATCGCGCTCAACGCCGTATCGCACGGGTTCGACCCCGATCGCCTGCTCGCAGTCGGCATCAACCTGCCATATAGCCGCTACGACGGGACTCGCGAGCACGACGCCTTCTACTCGCGACTGATCGAGCAGCTCGAGGCCAATCCCGACGTCGTCTCCGTGGCGGGGACCGCGGAGCCGCCGATCATCGGCTTTTACAACACGTTCAGTTTCGTGATCGAGGGCCGGCCGAGCGACGCCGCGGATGGCCAGCACGGCCCGGTTCCGGTGCGGCCGGTGACGGCTGGCTACTTCGAGACTCTACGTATCCCCATCGTCGAGGGGCGTGCATTCAACCGGTTTGACCGGCTCGACCAGCCGAGGGTGCTCGTGGTCAACGAGGCGTTCGCGCGGAGGTTCTTCCCCAATGAGAGCGCTGTCGGCAAGCGCCTCGGTTTCGACGATCAAGGTGGACCGTGGATCGAGGTCGTCGGCGTGGTGGGTGACACGCGGCACTTCGGTCTCGATCAGCCTGTCGAGCCGGCGATGTACATGCCCTACGGGCAAAAGCGCTGGGGATGGATGTCGTGGATCACCTTGATGGTGCGCACGCGCGGCGAGCCGCTGGACGTGGTGCCGGCCGTGCAGCAGACGCTCTGGTCGCTCGACGATCGCCTGCCGATCCGTGAGCTGGCGACTGTGGCCGACCTCTATAAAGAAAGCAGCGCACGGCGGCGATTCGCCGCGGCGCTCGTAGTGGGCTTCGCGGGGGTCGCCGTGTTCCTCGGATTGTTCGGTGTCTATGGCGTGGTGTCGTACACGGTGGCGCAACGCGAGCGGGAGTTCGGAGTTCGCATGGCCCTCGGCGCCGAGGGACGTCGCATCTTGCGGAGCGTGCTGCGACAGGGGCTTGCGATCGCCGCGATGGGCGTGGTCATCGGTCTGGTCGGTGCGGTGCTGCTGACGCGCGTGATGGAAAGTCTGCTCTTTGGCGTGGCGCCGACGGACCCGCTGACCTTCCTGGCGACCGCGCTCCTGCTCACCGGTGTGGCGCTCCTCGCGTGCTACATCCCCGCGCGCCGCGCCGCGCGCGTCGACCCCATAGAGGCCCTGCGCCATGAATGACTTCCGCTACGCGCTTCGCCAACTCTTCACCCGTCCGGGCTTCACGACCGCGGCGGTGCTCACGTTGTCGCTCGGCATTGGCGCGACGACGGCGCTGTTCACAGTGGTCAACAGCGTGTTGTTGCAGCCGCTGCCGTACCCGGAGTCGCAGGAGCTGCAGCTTCTCTATGCCGCCTATCCTGAACGCGGCTCCAACCGCGGCTCGTTGTCGGTGCCGGATTTCGAGGATTGGACCGAGCGGAGCGGGACCCTCGAAAGCGCGGGCCTGTTCACGACGCTCCCGTCAGACCTCGTGCTGGGCGGCCGCGACCGCGCGTCCGAGCTCAACACGGTCTGGGCCAGCTGGGGGCTGCTTGCGACGCTGGGCGTGCAGCCCGCGCTGGGTCGCCTGTTCCGTGGGGAGGATGAAACGGGCGATCCGTTTGTGGTCGTGTTGAGTCACGGCCTGTGGTCGCGGGAGTTCGGGCGTGACTCCGCGATCGTCGGGCGGACCCTCACGCTCTCGGACAAGAGCTTCGAAGTGGTCGGCGTGATGCCGCCGGGTTTCGGATTCCCGACGCGCGACGCGGACGTGTGGGCGCTGCTGACGACGATCCGGCCCGACGAGATCCCCATGCACCTCCGGTACGTGCGGTTCCTGAACGCGGTTGGACGGCTGGCGCCGGGAGCGACGCCGGAGCAAGCTCGCGAGGAGCTGTCGGCGATCGCACTGGCGCTCAGCAGGGAGTACCCCGACGCGAACGAGGGACTCGAAGCAGCGGACATGGTCGCACTGAGGGACGCGGTGATCCGCAACGTCGAGACCGCCTTGCTGATTCTGCTCGGGGCAGTCGGCCTCGTGCTGCTCATCGCGAGTGTGAACGTCGCGAATCTCCTCCTCGCCAAGGGCGCGGCCCGGAGTCGGGAACTTGCCGTGCGCGCCGCACTCGGTGCCAACCGCGCGCGTGTGGTCCGGATGCTGCTCACCGAGAGTGCGGTGCTCGGGCTTCTGGGCGCCGCCGCCGGTGTGGTGTTCGCTTTCTGGGGGGTGGAGCTGATCGTGTCCGCGAGCGCCGGTATCATCCCGCGGGCCGCCGAGGTGCGGCCGGACGGCTGGGTGCTCGCATTCGCGCTCGGTGTCTCGGCGCTCTCGGTGGCGGTGTTCGGTCTCATCCCTGCTTGGAGCGCGGTGAAGACCGACCCCGCGCGCCACCTCATTGGGATTGGCGGGGACCGTGGGGCCACGCGACAGCGCGGCCGGGGAGCCCTGGTGGTTGCCGAGGTGGCCGTGGCCCTCGTGCTGTTGGTCGGCGCCGGCCTTCTGATCCGGAGCTTGTGGACCCTGGCTGATGTGGAGCCCGGGTTCCGGCCGGAGAGGGCGCTCGCGGTGACCCTCACGATCCCGGCCAGTCGGTACCCGGAACGCGCGGACTACCTCGGTCAGCACCAGCGGCTGTTGGATCAGTTCCGTGCGATCCCCGGTGTCGAGACCGTGGGATCGATTCGATATCTGCCGATGCGCGGCGACGGCGAACAATGGCGCTGGCACGTGGTCGGCGAGCCCGAGCCTCCGCCGTCGGAATGGCGCGAAGCACAATCGCTGCAAGTGACCGAGGATCTCTTCCGCTCCCTTGGCGTACCACTCCTGGCGGGGCGCTCCGTGTCCGATCGGGATCCGCCGGAAGGACCGCTCGTGCTCGTGGTCAATCAGGCCTTTGCGCACGAGGCGTTCGGCGGCGGTGAGGCGGTGGGGCGCGCCGTGCGAGTGGAGGGCCTCGAGGCGACCGTGATCGGCGTCGTCGGCAACGTGCGGCAGGAGAGCTTGGACGAGGCACCGGTCCCGACCCTCTACATCCCGCAGCACCAAATTGCGCGGCGCGGGATGGCGTTCGTGCTGCGTACACGCGGCGATCCGCTCGCCCTTGCCGGGGCCGTGCGAAGCGCCGTTCGGTTGGTGGACCCGGACCAGGCCATCACCGAGCTGACGTCGCTGGCCGCCGTCCTGCACGAGTCCATCGCACGCCCCAGGTTCTTCGCCATCTTGTTGTCGCTGTTCGCGGGTCTCGCCGTCACGCTCGCGGCAATCGGGATCCATGGAGTGCTCGCGTTCAGCGTGCGTCAGCGCACGCGTGAGATCGGCATCCGCACGGCGCTGGGCGCGGCCCGCGGCGAGACCCTGCGGCTCGTTGTGCAGCAGGGCCTCCGCCCCGCCCTGCTCGGCGTCGCGATCGGACTGGTGGCGGCGGCCGCGCTCACCCGGCTGATGACCCGCATGCTCTTCGAGGTCCAGCCCCTCGATCCCGTCACCTACGCCGCCGTCGTCGTCATCATCGGCCTCGTGGCGCTCGCCGCCTGCGGGATCCCGGCCTGGCGCGCGACCCGCGTGCATCCCATGGAGGCGTTGCGCTATGAATGACTTCCAACACGCGGTCCGCCAGCTGGTCAAGCACCCGGGCTTCACGGCCGTCGCGGTGCTTACGTTGGCGCTTGGGCTCGGCGCCGCCACGGCCCTGCTCACGGTGCTGCACTCGGTGGTGCTGGCTCCGCTACCGTACGACGCACCCGACGAGTTGGTGCGGCTCGACAGCCCCGTCCCGCGCCTCGCGCCGGAGGCCGTATGGGGTCTTTCCGAGGCGGGATACTTCCACTTCCGGAGCGGTAACCGCACGCTCGCGGACATCGGTGCGTTCTCCACCGCGCGCCAGAACATGGCGAGCGACCAGGGTGCCAGTCGCGTCGCGACCGCCGCTACCACGAGGAGTCTGCTCGAGGTGCTCCGGGCGCGGCCGGCCCTCGGGCGTCTTTTCACGGAAGAAGAAGCCCGTCCCAGCGGTCCGAGCGTGATCGTGCTCGGGTACGACTTTTGGGTTCGCCAATTCGGGGCCGACTCCAGCATCATCGGGTCACTGGTGGACCTGGAAACGATCCAGCACGAGATCGTCGGCGTGATGGCCCCCGGGACGCATCTGCCGGACTACCACGTGGACGTCTGGGCGCCGCTCCGTCTGGATCCGCTGCGGGCGCCGGTGAACGCCCACTGGCTCGCGGCGATCGCGCGGCTCCGGCCCGCCACGAGCGTGGCCGGCGCCCAAGCCGATATCAAGCGCCTCACGGATCGGCTGCCTGACGTGTTTCCCCAGGCATACTACCCAGGCTTCATGGACAACTACGGGTTCTCCACCCGCGTCACGCCCCTTCACGAAGCCGTGGTCGGCCCTATTGCGCGGGTGTTGTGGATCTTACTCGGCGCCACCGCACTGGTGCTCGCGATCGCCGCGGCGAACGTCGCCAACTTGTTCGCCGTGCGTGTCGAAGGTCGCCGGCGCGAGTTTGCCGTCCGCGTTGCACTCGGTGCAGGACGGCGACACCTCGTGCGACAGGGCATGGCCGAGGGCGTGACACTCGCGGTGGCAGCCGGCGCACTCGGCCTCGCGCTGGCCGACGGTGCCGTGAGACTCTTGTTGACGCTGGCGCCGGCGCAGCTTCCGCGCCTGGACGAGATTCGAATCACCTGGAGCGTGGCCGGCGTCGCTCTGCTCAGCTCGGTGCTCGTGGGCGCCGTGGTGGGTCTGTTCCCGTTCCTCCGCACGCGCATCGGGTTCGCCACCGTGCGCGACGCACTGGAGCGAGCGGCGACACCTGCGCAGCTCGTGGTTCGTCGAACGCTGGTGGCCACGCAGGTCGCCCTGGCCGTCGTGTTGTTAGCGGCGGCGGGCCTCATGGTGCGGAGTCTCGCGCGCTTGAACGCGGTGGAGCCGGGGCTCGATCCCGCGAACGCCGTGACATTCGAGTTGAGCTTGCCGGCGGCACGCTATAACTCGTACGAAGCGGTCGCGGCGTTCTATCACCGATTGGTCGAGCAGGTCGAGGCGTTGCCGGGTGTACGTGCCGCGGGCGCCGGGTCACTGCCGTTTCGGGACTTTGGCGGCTGCGCGTTGCTGTTTGTCGAGGATCAGCCGGTCGTGGAAGACGAGCGGCCGCGATGCGTGAGCTCGCAGGTCGCGGCGCCGGGATACTTCGAAGCGCTGGGCATCCCGATCCGTGGCCGCGCGCCGACCTGGAACGAGACGCAATCCGCCTCCGCCGGCGCCGTCGTGACCGCCGCGCTCGCTCGTCGGCTGTGGCCGGGTGAGGACGCCATCGGCAAAGGTGTCCGGGGCAACGGCTGGGGGCAGCCGTTCTACCGCGTCGTCGGCGTGACGAGCGACCTGCGGGCGCAAGGGCTCGATATGCCTTCGACCGAAGCTGTCTTCTACCCGATGATCCCGCTGCCAGACGCGCCGCTGTGGAGCCCGCCCCGCTTCATGACCCTCATCGCGCGAGTCGACGGCGGCGGGCCGGCGACCCTGATCGGACCCATGCGTCGGATCCTCACCGATCTCGATCCCTCCATTCCGTTAGGCAACGTGTCCACCATGGAGGCCGTGGTTGGGCGGTCTCTCGGACGGCGATCGTTCGCGATGGTGCTGCTCGGTATCGCGGCGGGCATGGCGCTCCTGCTGAGCATCGTTGGGTTGTACGGGGTGATCGCCTACCTCGTGGGTCAGCGAACCAGGGAGATCGGCATCCGGATGGCGCTGGGCGCGCCCGCGGAGCACGTCGCCGCATCGATCGTGCGAGATGCGGTGGCGCTCGCGGGTGTCGGTTGCGCGGTGGGTCTCGCTGGCGCGATTGCGGTGACCGGTACCCTCGAGTCACTGCTGTTCGAAGTCAGTCCCACGGATCCCTGGACGCTGGCGGGCGTGACCGCGGTGCTGCTCGGCGTCGCCGGCATGGCCAGCCTCCTCCCCGCCCGCCGCGCCGCGCGCGTCGACCCAATGCAGGCGTTGCGGTATGAATGACATCCAATACGCGGTCCGCCAGCTGGTCAAGCACCCGGGCTTCACGGCCGTCGTCGTTCTCACCCTCGCCCTCGGCATCGGCGCGAACACCGCGATCTACTCCGTCATCGACGGTGTGCTGCTTCGCCCCGCGCCCTTCGAGGACGCCGGCCGGCTCGCCGTGGTGTGGCAGACCGATCGCAACAGCTCCACGACGCGGGAGCCCGCTTCGGTGCCGGACTTTCTGGATTTCGACGAGCATGCCACCACGTTCACGACGCTCGCCGCCTTCGCCGGCGGGGAGGCGAACCTCGTTCCGGACGCCGGCGACCCGACGAGACTGGCGACGGTCCGGGCAACCCACGGTTTCCTCCCGATGGTTGGGATCTCGCCCGTCGCAGGTCGAGGATTCACCGCCGAGGAAGATCGGGCGGGCGCGGCGCCCGTCGCCCTGATCGGCGAAGGGCTGTGGGAGCGTCTCTTCTCGCGGAGTCCCGACGCGGTCGGACGGTCACTCCGACTCGACGGCGTGCCCACGGAAATTGTCGGCATCCTTCCGAGCGGCGCGGATTTCGGCGTTCTGCAGATTCTCGGCGCCGCGGCATACTCGCGGGCATTCGCGGACCGAGTGGGGCGCACCACCGTGGACGTGTGGGTGCCCCTCCGGCCCGATCCGCGGATCTTCTCCCGCGATACGCATCCGATCTTCGTGGCCGGCCGTCTCGCCGCATCCGCCACCTTCCCGACGGCGCAGGAGGAGATGGCTGGGATCGCCGCGGAGCTGGAAGCCACGTATCCTGGATCGAACAACGGGCGGGGTGTCAACGTGGAGCCGCTGCTGGCCGTGGTGTTCGGGCCGGTGCGACCCGCGCTGTACATGCTGCTGGTGGCGGTGGGGCTCGTGCTCCTGGTGGCGTGCGTGAACGTTGCCAACCTGTTGCTCGCGCGGGGCACCGCACGTCTCCGCGACGTCGCCGTCCGTACCGCGCTCGGGGCCGGTGCGCGGCGGCTGGCTCGGCAATTCCTGGTGGAGGGCGTTCTCCTCGCGCTCCTCGGAGGCGCACTGGGTGTGCTGCTCGCCGTATGGGGGACCCAGGCGCTTCTGGCCCTGGCACCGCACGACGTGCCGCGCCTGGCGGATGTGGGCATGAACGTGCGCGTCCTGGGAGCGACGCTCGGGATTTCCGTTGTCGTGGGCCTGGTCTTCGGCATGGTGCCGATCCTCCAGTCGCGCCGAGTCGATCTCCAGTCATCGCTCAAACTCGAGAGCGGTGGGAGCGTGGCGGCGGGAGGAAGCGCGTCCGGCCGAGTGCGGTCCGCGCTCGTGGTGGCGCAACTCGCGCTCGCCGTGATGCTCGTGGTGGGTGCGGGTCTCCTGATCAAGAGCTTCTGGCGGCTCACGCAGGTCGACACGGGGTTTCAGACCGCGGGCGTGCTCAAGGCGGAGTTCCAGCTGCCGAGGAGCCGCTACCCCGTCGACTTCTCCGTGTGGCCGAACTTCCGGGAGATGCATGAATTCAATCGAGCGCTGTTGGACCGGGTCATGGCGCTGCCGGGTGTGGAGGCAGCCGCGATCGCGGGCAACAGTCCGGTCGATCAGGGGTTCACCAATTCCTTCAATGTCGTCGGTCGTGAAGCCGAGGCGGTCGACTGGCCTGAGATCGCCGTGCGCCGAGTGACGGCGGGCTATCTCAGAACGGTCGGCCTGCCCCTGCTGCGCGGGCGCGGCATCGAAGAGTCCGATCGCACCGACCCGCCGCTGGTGGCGCTGATCAACGCGGCGGCCTTGGAGCGTTTCTTCCCGGACGGCGAGGCGTTGGGTGAGCAGATCAACATGTGGGGCGCGGGGCGCACGATCGTGGGCGTTGTGGCAAACGAGCGGATCTACGGGCCGGACCGGCCCGCGCCGCCCGCCGTCTACTTCCCGCTCCCGCAGGCTCCGTCCGCAAACGGCGCGCAGGCGCTGCTGATTCGCACCAAGGGCGCTCCCGGCAGCATCGGCGACGGCGCGCGCCGCGCGATCAACGAGTTGGACGCCGAGTTGGCGGTTTTCGGGGTCGAGCCACTCAAGGAATCGGTCTCGCGCTCCGTTGGGCAGCGGCGGTTCACGATGCTGTTGCTGACGACCTTTGCCGCCCTGGCGACGGTGCTCGCGATGATCGGTGTGCATGGAGTGCTGAGCTATGCGGTCGCCCAGCGCTCGCGCGAGCTCGGGGTCCGCATGGCCCTCGGGGCGACGCGGCGCAACGTGGTGCAGCTCGTCGTGCGTCAGGGAATGCTACTCGCGGCGGTCGGTCTTGCCTTGGGGATGCTCGCCGCCTTCGCCACTACGCGACTGCTCCGGTCCCTGCTGTTCGGCGTGTCGGAGACGGATCCGGTGACGATGACAGCGGTGGCGGTCGCCGTTACCGGCGCGGCGTTCGTGGCGAGCTATCTGCCGGCGCTTCGTGCGGCGCGCGTCGATCCGATGGAGGCACTGCGCCATGAATGATCTCAAGTACGCCGTCCGCCAGCTCGGCAAGCGGCCGGGCTTCACCGCGGTCGTGGTGTTCACCGTGGCCCTGGGAATCGGGGCGACCACCGCGATCTTCTCGGTCGTAAACACCCTGTTGCTCCAAGACCTGCCGGTGACGGAGCCAGCGCGGCTCGTGTCCGTCGAAGAGCGGACGGAGAAGGCCCGCTTCAAGTCGGCGTATTCGCTCCCCGAATACCAGGAGTATCGGGAGCGCGCCCAATTCGCGGAGGTCGCCGCGCACCACCTGTCCGACATCATGCTCAACACGGGCGAGGCGACGAGTGCGGAGCTGGCGCTGGACGTTTCGGGAAACTATTTCCGCGTATTGGGCCTCGATCCGGCGAGCGGCCGGTTCTTCACGGAGGACGAGGCGCGCGGCCCTGGCGCGGCCGGTGTCGCGGTGATTAGTCACGAGCTGTGGCAGAGCGCCTTCGGCGGCGTCCCCGAAGTGATCGGACGGACGGTCATCGTCAACAGTCAGCCACTGACCGTGATTGGTGTTGCGCCAGCGGAGTTCCACGGAACGTTCCTCGGGGCCCGACCGCGCGTATGGCTGCCGCTTGGGCTCTACCAACGTCTCCATCCCCAGAGGCCCATCGCGGCGTGGGGGCAATCCACGTGGCTCCAACTGTTTGGCCGCTTGGCGGAGGGCGTGACGACGGAACAGGCCGAGGCACACCTCGGCGCGATCGCGCTGCAGCTGGCCGACGAGCACGAATACTGGGAGGGCGAAGCGCCGGTCGGGGTGCGACTGCGGCAGTTCAGCGCGTTGCCCGCGGGCTTGCGGGACGCCATCCGGGGTTTCGTCACCCTCTTGCTGGTCAGCGCCGGCTTGGTGCTCGCCATCGCCACGGTGAACGTGGCGGGCATGTTGTTGGCGCGAGGCGCCGAGCGTGGGCGCGAGATGGCGATTCGACTCGCGCTTGGCGCACGCGGCCGTCGCCTGGTGACGCAGCTGCTGGTCGAAAGTGTTTTGCTTGCCACGCTGGGCGGCGCCGTCGGCTTGGTGCTCGCGACCTGGCTTGCGGAGTTCCTGGCGACGGTACGGCCGCCGGGCGCCGGCGCGTTCCAGCTCGATGTCGGGCTCGACGGCCGCGTCTTGTTGTTTGCCGTCGGGGTAAGCGTCGTGACCGGGATCGTCTTCGGTCTGGCGCCGGCCTTCGCCGCAACCAAGCGGAGCGTGAATGAAACGCTCAAAGACGGTGCCACGGGTCCAAAGCGGCTGCGCGCGAGGGGAGCGATGGTTGCCGGACAGCTGGCACTTTCCCTCGTGCTGCTGGTGACCGCCGGTCTGTTCGTGCGGACGTTGCAGACGGCGCTGGACACGCAACACGGTTTCGATCCGGAGAACATCCTTGCGATCGAGCTCAATTTGCGGCTCAACGGTTATGACGAGTCCCGTGGTCGCGCTTTCTATGCCGAGCTGCTGGAGCGCGTGCGCATGCTACCGGAAACCGAGTCGGCGGCGCTGGCCCGCGTCGTGCCATTGGGATTGTCGTGGGACCAGACGCGCGCACGCATCCCGGGCGTCGATGCGCCACCGGGCGAGTCGGGATTCGTGGTCGGATTCAACGTCGTGACGCCGGACTACTTCCAGACCCTGCGCATGCCGCTCCTGGAGGGACGAGAGTTCGCCGACCGCGACCGCGAGGGTGAGACCCGGACCATCATCATCAACGAGACCTTCGCCCGCCGCTTCTGGCCAAACGAATCGCCCATCGGCAGACGGGTCTGGTTCAGCGGCGACGACGCCGAGATCGTTGGTGTGGTGCCGGCCGGCAAGTACCAGTCGTTTACCGAGGAACGAACACTGTTCGCCTACATACCGTTCGATCAGGCGTATGGGCCCGACATGACGCTGCACGTGCGGGTACGGGGAAGCCTGGCGACGCTCATGGGCTCGATCCGCCGCGAGATCCGCGCCATCGACCAGAATGCGGCACCCATCTCCGTCACGACGGTAGAGGACATCCTGGGCAGTTCGCTGTTCCCGCAGCGACTGGCGGCCGGGTTGGTCGGTGGGTTCGGGCTGATCGGGCTCGCCCTCGCCGCGGTCGGTGTGTTCGGACTGCTCTCGTTCACCGTGGCACAGCGCACGCGGGAGATCGGGCTCCGGATGGCGCTGGGCGCGAGACCAGGAGACGTGGTCCGACTCGTGATGGGTCGAGGAGTGGCGCTCGTCATTGTGGGGGTGGGTGTAGGCCTCTTGGTCGCGATGCTCGCCACGCCATTGGTGCGCGGCCTACTGCTGAATGTGAGTCCCACCGACCCGGTGGCGCTCATCGGGGTCGTGGGCCTGCTTGCGGCGGTGGCGTCGGTCGCGGCCTGGCTGCCGGCGCGGCGGGCGGCTCGCCTCGACCCGATGGGGGCGCTGCGCACTGAGTGACCTCCGGCAGCAGCCCGGGCTCCGCGCCCACCGCTAGCCCCATGATCCGGGGGCGCGGACTATAATAGGCATGAGGACTCGAATCGCTCGAGGAGCCCGTTGAGCCCCACGCCACCCGCAGTGCTCGTTGCCGACGATCAATCCGATGTGCTGGAGGCCCTCCGCCTGCTGCTCAAGCGGGAGGGGTTCGGCATCGAGACCGTGTCCTCGCCCGGCGCGGTCCTTCGTGCGCTCGAGCGCAAGCAGTTTGACGCCGCGCTAATCGACCTCAACTACACGCGCGATACCACCTCGGGAAAGGAAGGCCTCGACCTGTTGGGGCGCATGGGCGGCCTCGACGAGACCCTGCCCATCATCGTTATGACCGCGTGGGGCAGCGTCGAGGGCGCCGTCGAAGCGATGCGGCGCGGCGCCAGGGACTACATCGAGAAGCCGTGGGACAACACGCGGCTCGTGGCGACGCTCCGGACCCAGGTCGAACTGGGGCAGGCTCTGCGCAGGAGCCAGCGCCTGGAGGACGAGAATCGCCTCCTGCGGCGCGACGGCTATCCGGTCTTTCTGGCCGAATCGGCGGCGATGAAGCCGGTGCTGGCGCTGATGGAGCGCGTGGGGCCTTCGGACGCCAACGTCCTCATCACCGGCGAGCACGGCACCGGGAAAGAAGTCGTCGCGCGGTGGCTCCATGCCGCCTCGCCGCGCGCGCAGCGGTCCTTCGTGGCGGTGAACATCGGTGGTTTGTCGGAGACCGTGTTCGAGAGCGAAATGTTCGGCCACGTGCGCGGCGCCTTCACCGACGCCAAGACGGACCGCGTGGGCCGGTTCGAGCTGGCCGACAAGGGAACGCTCTTCCTCGACGAGATCGCGAACGTCCCACCGCAGCTGCAGGCCCGGTTGCTCCGCGTCCTCGAGAGCGGGGAATTCGAGCGGGTCGGCTCGTCGCGCACCACCACGGTCGACCTCCGTGTACTTTCCGCAACCAACGCCCGTATCGCCGAGGAAGTGGCAGAGGGGCGGTTCCGGGAAGACCTGCTCTTCCGGCTGAACACGGTGGAGGTCAGGCTGCCCCCGCTCCGTGAACGGCGCGAGGATATTCCGCTGCTCGCGGCGCACTATCTCCGCCGCCACGGGCCGCGCTACGGCAAGAGCCTGAACGGCTTCAGCAACGACGCTGTTCGTGCGATGCTCGAGCATGCCTGGCCGGGCAACGTCCGCGAGCTGGAGCACGCCATCGAGCGCGCGGTCCTCCTCGCACGCGGGAGGGAACTCACCGCGCACGATCTGGGGCTCACGGCCGGCGCCCACGGGGCGCCGCCGCTCGAGCACATGACGCTCGACGAGGCGGAGCAATTCCTCATCGCACGGGCCCTGGCCCGCCACGAGGGGAACGTGAGTGAGGCGGCCAAGGCCCTGGGCGTGAGCCGAAGCGCCCTCTATCGGAGGCTGGCGCGCCACGGGCTATGAGCCCGCGACTGAGTCACGAGAACCGCGTCTTCGCTCTGGTCTTCCTGGCCAGCCTGCCGGCCCTCGCCGTCGCGCTGCTGCTCCTCTGGTTGGGCGAGTTCTCCCTCAAGCTGCAGTGGACGCTGACGCTGATCGTTGCCCTCTGGTGGCTCGGGTTTGCGTTCGCCGCGCGTGAGCGCGTCGTCCGTCCGCTACAGACGTTGTCCAACCTGGTCGCCGCGCTGGCCGAGGGCGACTTCTCGATACGCGCGCGCGGTGCGAAAAGCGATGAACCGTTGGGACTCGCGTTCTGGGAGGTGAATCAGCTGACCGACGTGCTGCACGAGCAGCGCATGGGTGCGGTCGAAGCCACGGCGTTGCTGCGCTCGGTGATGAGCGAGATCGACGTGGCCGTGCTGGCGTTCGACGCGGAGCACCGCCTCCGCCTGGTCAACCAGGCGGCGGCGAGACTCTTGGGCGGCGCGCCCGGCGACCTGGTCGGTCGCGACGCCTCGGTGCTGGGCCTGGAAGACGCGCTGTCCGGCGATACCCCACGCGTCGTGGAGATGCCGCTCACGCGGGGCGGCGGTCGCTGGGAGCTCCGGCGTGGGACGTTCCGCCAGGAAGGCCGTCCCCACGAGCTGGTCGTGCTGGCCGACTTGAGCCGCACGCTCCGGGAGGAAGAGCGCCAGGCTTGGAAGCGGCTGGTGCGCGTGCTGAGCCACGAGATCAACAACTCGCTCGCGCCGATTCGCTCGATGAGCCAGAGCCTTGGCGACATGCTGGCGCGGGACGACGCGGTGCACGATCCCGATCTCGCGCGCGGGCTGGCGATCATCGGCGGCCGGGCCGAGGCGCTGATCCGGTTCATGCAGTCGTACGCGCGGCTCGCACGCCTGCCCGCGCCGGCAAGGCGCCCCCTGGACATCGAACCGTGGGTGCAGCGCGTGGTGCGACTGGAGACCCGATTGGACGTCGACGTGATCGGTGGGCCTCCGGCCGCGGTGCATGCCGATGCCGACCAGCTCGACCAGGTACTCATCAATCTGTTGAGTAACGCGGTGGACGCGGCGCTCGAGACCGGCGGCGGGGTGCGGGTGGGGTGGCGGAGCCGGAACGGCGGCGTGGATGTGTGGGTGGAAGACGACGGCCCGGGCATCGCGGACGCCACGAACCTGTTCGTGCCGTTCTTCACGACCAAGCCCAAGGGCACCGGGATCGGGCTGGTGCTGAGCCGACAGATCGCCGAGGGCCACGGGGGGACGCTCACACTCGAGAGCCGCAGCCAAGGGCACGGATGCGTGGCGCGGCTCCACCTCCCAGCGTAGCAGTCGGTCTGCGATCGACGGGTGAGGCGGCGGCTCGGTGCGTGCGATCGAGGGCTGAACCAGCGTTCCGCGGCGCACCGAGCGGGCTTGGACTCATCGCCGCACGCAGATGCTTGACCCATAACGATAAGTAGGTCATGCTCATGCTCATGAGTAAGCGTCTGCAAGTGCTCCTTGATGACCGGGAGCTTCGCGAGATCAAGCGGGTGGCCTCCCAGCACCACATGACCGTCGCCGAGTGGGTGCGGCAGGTGCTGCGCGCAGCGCGGGGCGGGGTTTCGACCGTACCAGTGGACAAGAAACTCAAGGCCGTCCGCGAGGCAACCTCCCACGCTTACCCGACCGGCGAAATTGAACGGATCACAGCGGAGATCGAGCGCGGGTACCGTGGGGACGCGGCGTGATCTTCATCGATTCGAACATTCCGATGTACCTCGTCGGGGCGGAGCACCCGAACAAAGCCGCCACTGAGCGCAAACTGGACCGACTGATCCGGCAGCACGAGCGTCTGGTCACGGATGTCGAAGTCCAACAGGAGATCCTCCATCGCTACACTGCCATCGAGCGACGCGACGCGATTCAGCCGGCCTTCGACGCGCTGAACGGGATCGTGGATCAGGTCTTCCCGATCGAAGCGCGGGGTGTGGAACGCGCCAAGGCGATCGTGCTGGAACGCACCGGCCTCTCAGCTCGGGACGCGATCCACGTGGCCATCATGGAGCGCTACGCGATCGACAACATCTTCACCTTCGACACGGGGTTCGACGACGTCCCGACGGTCCAGCGCGTGTAATCGCTCGTGGAACGTTTACACGCGGTGCCTCGGCGAAGCTGCGCTCCGGCACGTCGTGAACGACGATCGATTGTGCTTCGCCGAATATTCACCGAATCGCTTTGGGTCACGCGCGACACGGATCTTGTGACACAAGTCCTATCCAGCGGTCCGGCACGCGGGCATATTTGCGGTCCCTTGCCGAGCACGGTAGTGCCAACATGCTGAACCTGAGAATCCGCTGCGCCCGGCGCGGGGCGGCACACGGAGCTTTCGCGATGGTGCTTTGGGCGGCGGCGGGGTGTGGAATCGGCGATCTGGTCTCGGGCGACGACGGGGCCGCGACCCTGGCGCTCGTGCCTTCGGAGACGACACTCACGAACCTAGGCGATGAATTGTGCTTTCGCTGGACCGCCCGTACTGCTCGTGGCGACACACTCCCACGTATGGAGCCCGACTTCAGCGTCACGATCGATACGGCCCAAGCGGCCGTGGCGCTGTCCGGGGGGCGCGGCTGCGTGGTAGCCGTGAAGCGGTCCGGGAACACGCCCACCGAGGTCGTTGCGGTGGTTGATACGGTACGGGCCATTGCCCGCGTCAGGGTCCACCCGGTGACTCCGTAGGAGCGGCGCCTCTGATGTTCTGCCCCAACTGCAACGTGGGAGCTGCCGATCCCGGCGCGGAGGAGTGTCCGCTCTGCGGCTATTCGTTCACCGAATCAGCGACCCAGGTGCTGCCGGCCACCGACGAGCTGGCCGACAGCGTGCGGCGCCAGCTGGGCCGGGAGTTCCACATCGAGCGGCAGATCGGCAGTGGCGGTATGTCGTTGGTCTACTCGGCGCGGGATCTCGAGCTTCGGCGAACCGTGGCCATCAAGGTGCTACCGCTCCAGCTGTCGTTCGGACCCGACGGGGCCGAGCGATTCCGACGCGAGGCCACGATCGCGGCGGGACTCGATCACCCGAATATCGTGCCCGTGTATCGCAGTGGGGCGACGGCGTCGCTCCTGTGGTATTCGATGAAGCTCGTGAAGGGCGAGACGCTGGCTCACCTGCTGGCGCGGCGGGGATCGCTCGAGCTCGTCGCGTGCGTCGACATCCTGAGTCAGATGGCGAGCGCCCTGAACCACGCGCATCGGCGCGGGGTGGTGCATCGGGACGTGAAGCCGGCGAACGTCATCCTCGACGAGGATGGGTGGGTGCACGTCTGCGACTTCGGTGTCGCGAAGGCGTTCGGGGCGGTCGGCCTCACACGCTCCGGTGGCACCGTGGGGACGCCCTCGTACATGTCTCCCGAGCAATGTTATGGCAGCGACGTCACGAGTCGCGCGGATCAGTATTCGCTCGGAGTGATCGCCTACGAGTGCCTGACCGGCAAACCCCCCTTCGTGGCGGACTCGATTGGCGAGTACGTGCGCCTCCACTGTCTGGAGCCGCCACCGGACGTACGGACTCTCCGACCCGACATTCCGGACCACGTCGCGATGGCGGTTGCCCGCGCGCTCAGCAAAGCGCCTGAGGACCGGTTTGCGGACGTGGTGGACTTCGCCGCGGCGATCGGTGGCCGCACGTCACGCACCGTGGTGGGTGCGGAAACGGTGGCGGCCGGCGAGGGCACGCCGACCCCCGAGACGCGTCGGCCCCAGGCGGGTGGGCATCGTGCGCGGTCCCAGTGGCGCGTGAGTCCGCAGCGGCTCGGTGGGTACGGCCTTGCCGGTCTGGCCGCCGCGCTCCTGAGCCTGGCGCTCCCCGGGCCGGTTCGCCCCGCCGTCCGTCCGAGCCCGGCGCTTGCCGACTCGGCGAGCGTCGCCGAGGCCGGCGTGCTCGACGCGGGGGCTCCCAACGGCGGGACGCTCATGATCACGAGCCGCCCGTGGGCCAAGGTGTACGTGAACGGTGTGCACGTGGGTACGACGCCCACGGCCAGGGGGATTCGCGTCACCCCGGGCCGTCACGTGATCCGGCTGGAACAGGATGGGTTCGCGCCGTTCGAGCAGTGGGTTGAGTTGGCCGCGGACGACACCGTCAGACTCACGTCGATCGAGCTCACACCGACGCCCCGGTGATGCACTCCTCGCGGGGCGTCGGCGCAACCCTTGTCGTGCTCGCCCTCGCCCTTCCCGGCGTCGCTCCCGCGCAGTCCGCCCGAACACTCTTGGATCGCGCCATCCAGGCCTACAACGCTCTGGAGTTGGACGACGCCGCACGCGTGCTTACGGAGGCGCTCAGCGACGAGCGAGGCGCGCTCGCTCCGGCGGACCGCCTTCGCGCCCTGTCATATCTCGGCGCGACGGAGCTGTTCCGCGGGCGGCGTGAGCAGGCGGTCGAGGCGTTCCGGAGACTCACGATCCTCGACGCACGGTACCGGCCCGACTCGTTGATCTTCCCGCCGCCCGTTCAGACGCTGCTCGCCGAAGTGCGTCAGACGACGAAAGCGGTCGCGGTCGAGGTTCCCCGGGAGGCGACGATCACCGCTGGACGGGCCGGGTGGTCCATTCGCGTGACGCCAAGCTCGGCCCACGAGGTCTCCGTCGTCGTCGTGGCCTCCGACGGTCGTCCGGTCCGCGTGATCTATGATGGCACGGTCTCCTCAGCCGTGACGCTCGGGTGGGATGGTTTGGACGCTCGCGGCCTGGCGCCGCCAAACGGTCGTTACGAGCTGCGCGCACTCTCCCGCGTCACGAGGGAATCCGTCCTTCGGTCGGTACGCGTTCCGATGACCATACGGCGCGCGGCGCGCGCGGTCGCCGCCTCGCCAGGCGATGAGACGATGGTGATGCGAGCGCGACCGATTCGTCCCCAGGCGGCGCTGATCGCCGGCGTAGCCGCGGGGGTGCTCACGGCGGTGCTCCCCTATCTCGTGGCGGATGGCGCCGAGGCAACGCCCGCGCGCTTCGTCGTCGGTGGCTCGTTCGCGGTGGCCGGGATACTGGCGTTCGTGACCGGTCGGTCGCCGCCGGCCGCTCGACCGGAGACACCATCACGACCGGCGGCGCCCGTCACCGACGTGGTCGAGCTCATCATCGAGACCGGGAGCCATGTGTACGTCGAAGGGCAGGACGAATGAGGGCGGCCGCGGTGGGGAGCTTGGTGCTCGCGTTGCACGTCGGCAACGTCGCGACCGCTCGGAGCCAGCTGCCCACGCAGATCGAGGCGACCGGAGGGATCGGCCTCGTTCGGGTGCACAGTGACCTGGGTGCCGCGGAGGAGTCGCTCCGTGGTCCGGCATTTGCCGCCGACGCCGCCTTGGGATTCGGTCGGCTCGGCGTCCAACTCGGTTACGTTCGAGGCCGCCTGTCGGCGGCGGACTCGACACCGCTCCCGCGAAATGTCACCGAGGGGGCCGTGGCGATCACCTTCGCGGTCCATCGCCTGCTGACCGTGGCGGCCGGGCCCAGGGCGCGGGCGTACACGAGCGACGTGGGTACCCGCCGTTGGCTGATGTGGGAAGCCCGCGTGCACGGTGAGGCGCCTCTCCATGCGGAGGTGGCGAGCGTGTACGCGGAGCTCCGTGGGGCATTCGGGGGCACCACGAACACGGCAAGGGACTTTCGGGAAAGTCGTGGGGGCGAAGTCGGGATCTGGGTGCGCCTCTCGTCAGCGGTGCTGCGTATCGCCTACAGCGTCGATCGGACGCGTGGTCGCGACCCGGTGCATCAAGACATGATTGAGCGACTCGTCATTTCGGGCGGATTCGAACGGCGTTGATTCGCTCAACGCACTCCTTCGGGGCCACCGCGTTGTTGAACTGGCGCCCGCGTGAGGCGTCGTCGTGTCGTACACGCTGGTGGCGGAGCTCCCGAAGCTGGGCCAACTCTCTCGGCGGGAGATCGCGTGAGGGCAAATATGCGCCCCGATCTTTCCACGTGGTTTCCATTCAGAGGGGGGCGCATGAGTGTCTCATGCCGAATAATCACTGTGGCTTAGACACCGAGGCGCACCAAATGGTTGGCTCGGAGGGAGGCTGCGGCAATCTGCGGCCAAAACAGCGCGCTAACTTGATTGTCAGTTGCGTTCCGTCTCGATGGATCAGTCTACCGCCCCGCCCCCAACCCGTGCAATCCGCCACCGCCTATTCTGGATCGCCAATCCGCAGATCCGCCGGCTCCCCACTCGGGTGAATCAAACCTTAACGAGCTTGCCGTCCATCGCTTCGCTAAACCGGTTCTCCACACCAGATGTACTGGCATCGCTGTCCTGCAGTCGCTTCGCTCGCAGCAATCGGTGAACATCGCCCAGCACCAACTGCCTGATCTGCTGGGTCTGCGTGAATACGCTGGGGTTTGGCGTTGGTAAGGCGCTACCATCCGCAAGCAGTGCTTGTAGAAACGGGACGATGATCGCGCCGAGTTCCTCTACCGCACCTGCCTCGTCCGCCGCTTCTGCCATGCAGCCAGGCACTTCCTGATACCACGCAACCGCATAACTGCGGCCATCCGTACGCGACCCCACCCGCACCAAAAGGCTGTATCGTTGTATGGTGTCGCGAATCGACTCTTCGTTCACGTGTATCACTCTCCTATTTTGGCACGCCAGCGTCGGCGGATGTTCGTCGATGTCGGGCCCGTGAATGCCGTAACCAGCTCCGCTGACCTCCCAGTTCGCGCGTTGCGCCGAAGTTGCCTCCAGAAGTTTGGGGTACCAAGCCAATGGAACGACAATCGTCCGGCCATCCATGAGATCTACTGCGATGGTGTCTTCGGTGAAGTGAACGTCCTTAACCCGTTCACCAGGTTTAATGTCCGAACCGTGCATGCCACTTCTCCAAAAGCGCCGCTTCGTTTTCTGTCAAAATGCGCTGAATTCGCCGACTGATCATCGCGGTCGACATGTACGTGAGGTGGCTCATTGGGCTCGTGCGTATGGAAGTAGACAATGGCCCGGTTCGCAAGATCGTCGGCACGAACTCAGTATCTCACTGTTTCACGCAATGTTGAAGTTCGGTGTCTGCCCCAACCTCCACTTCACTTGTACCGCTTCCCCAAAGTGCCCTCCCATCCGCTCCCGTGCAACTGAAGTCCATATCGGCGCGACGAGGGCTCCGGCACCCTGAGCCCGTCAGGCGGGCTCCGCACGCCGAGCCCGCCACGGTTCAGAACATGCGTAAAGGTGGTTAGACAGCGGCGAGCAAAGACGATGTAGCCTCCGAGCGCGCAACCAACTGGCCTATCGAAAGCAACTCGAAGAAGACAGCGTTCTTCTGCTTGACTGCGGGCACTGCAGATACCGCCAATCGATCCGCCTGCTGGTCTAACGCTTTGAACTTGTTCGCGAGCTTGCCGCTGCGCTTCGCGTCAAAGTGAGCTCCACCTAGTTTGTTGGCCACGTAGCTCACGACTTCCGCGCGGCGGACAACAATGTGGTCGAGTACGATAGAGGCACTCCTACAGAATTCTCTGAAGTGGAAAGGGTGCTCCATCGGATTGGTGGCCTGAGCCAACTGAAGCGGTGTGTTGCCTGCGTTCATGAGGGCCAGGGCGCAAAACGCACCGGCATACTCACCCCCACCCGCAACTAGTAGCTGGATTCGGCCGCGCTGCGGGTGATTCAGAAAGAACTCGACACGAGGTGCCAGGACGGTCGGCTTGCCCCCAACGCCTGCGAGACGCCACGCTCTCATAAAGTCGCCCTGTAGAAGGCGTCTCACAACTGTGCTTCCGCGGCGCAGCTCTGGATCGAGCACTCGCGGATGCCACGCTTCGCGCAAGTACTCCAAGTCTTCGGCCACGGTCGAGACAAGGTCAGTCACTGCTCGGATCTAGCCGCTGCTCCCCAACGGCTCGCCGATAACCTGCGGGCGCCGCAGGCGACTGTCAGCTTCATCGACTTGTTACGCTCCCGCCCCCGACGCCTCGTAGGTCAGTCCGAACACCGTATCCGTCATCCAGCGACGGAAACCCTCGTTGTCCATGAACTGCTTGAACAGCTCCGTGTCGTCCTTGAGCACGGCGGTCATGACGCGCTTCAGGGCCTCGTCGTGTTCGATCTTCGCATTCTGCCGGTCGGAGTTCTTGCGAGCGTTCTGGTACCGCGGGTCCGCGGCCACACGAGCCGGGATGTCCTGGGTGATGAGCTTGTGCACGCGGTCCTTGTCGGTCCACGGGATGTTGCCGAACTGGTCGTTGAAGGTTTTCAGGATGTTCGACAGCCTATCGAGTTCGGGCTCGGGCTTGTGGCCGCCGCCCGTGGTCGGCACGGGCTCGATCTCCGCGTCGGCGTCGGCGAGTTGAATCTTGACCGCCGCCTGCTTCTCTACCCGGTAGCTGTCCATGTCGATCGCCTCGAGGATGCCCTTGGCGAGGTCCTCTTCGATCGGCGCCGGCAGCTTGGGCACGAGGAACGTGAGGAAGATCGAGAGCTTCTCCCAGTCGGCGTTGGTGTAGGGCAGGATCGACGAGAGGAACCCGTAGGCCCGCAGGAAGGCCTTGGCCTTGCCCTTGAAGTCCACCTGCCCGTCCTCGTCGAGCCGCTCCCGGTAATCGGCGACGCAGGCGTCAAGGATCGGGTCGAGCCGGTCCCGGTCCGCGCCGCCCAGGTAGAGCGCCACGAGGTCGTCCACCTGTGCCGGGGCGTAGACCTGGTGGCCGTCAAGCGCCGCCTTGAGGTCGTGCAGCTTGTTCGGGTCGGTCTCCTCCGCGAGGACCGTCGTGCGGTGGTAGTCGGCGAACGCCTCCTGGATTGTGTCCGCCTCGTTCATGAAGTCGAGCACGAACACGTCGTGCTTCTTCGGGTGCGCTCGGTTGAGCCGGGAGAGCGTCTGCACCGCCTTGATGCCCGAGAGGATCTTGTCCACGTACATCGTGTGCAGCAGCGGCTCGTCGTAGCCGGTCTGGAACTTGTCGGCGCAGACGAGGAACCGGTAGGGATCCTCCTGGATCTTGTCGGCGATGTGGCTGGACGGAAAGCCGTTGAGCGACGCCTCGCTGACCCTCGCACCTCCGTAGTCGTGCTCGCCCGAGAACGCCACAATGGCCTTGTAGCGGCTCTTGCGCTCGTCGAGGTAGTCGCGGATGGCGTGGTAATACTGGATCGCGCGCTCGATGCCGCTGGTGACCACCATCGCCCGCGCCGCGCCGCCGATCTTGTTCAGCGCCAGCACCTGCTCGTGGAAATGGTCCACCATGATCTCGGCCTTGAGCCGGATCGCGTGGTCGTGGCTCTCCACGTAGCGGCGCAGCTTCTTCCTCGCGCGCTTGGTGTCGAACTCCGGATCGCTCTCTACGGTCTTGATCAACCGGTAGTAGCTGTTGACCGGCGTGTAATGCCGCAGCACGTCCAGGATGAAGCCCTCCTGGATCGCCTGCTTCATCGTGTAGCTGTGGAACGGCCGGTGCTTCACCGTGCCGTCGGTCTGGGGCTCGGGCGCGCCGAAGATCTCGAGCGTCTTGTTCTTGGGCGTGGCGGTGAAGGCGAAGTAGCTGGCGTTGGGCAGGAGCTTCTTGGCCTCCATCAGCCGGTTGATCCTGTCCTCGAGGGTCTCGTCGTCCTCTTCGGCCCCCGCCGTGGAGAGCGCCATGGACAGCGCGGCCGAGGTCCGCCCGCCCTGGCTCGAGTGCGCCTCGTCGATCACGATCGCGAAGCGGCGTCCGCGGTGCTCGCCGCCGATCTCGTCGAGGATGAACGGGAACTTCTGCACCGTGGAGATGATGATCTTCTTGCCCTCGGCGATGAACTTCCGGAGGTCGCCCGAGCGCTCGGCGTGGCCGACCGTGGCCCCCACCTGCGCAAACTGCTTGATGGTATCCTTGATCTGCTGGTCGAGGATCTTGCGGTCGGTGACGACGATGATGGAGTCGAAGACCGTCGCCTCGTCCTTCTCGAGGCCGATGAGCTGGTGCGCCAGCCACGCGATCGAGTTCGACTTGCCGCTCCCCGCCGAGTGCTGGATCAGGTAGCGCCTGCCCGCGCCGCTCGCCCGCGCGTCGGCGAGCAGCCGGCGCACCACGTCGAGCTGGTGGAAGCGCGGCCAGATCTGCACCGCCTTCTTCCGGCCGGTCTTCTCGTCCCTGGTCTCGACGACCTGCGCGTAGTTTTCGAGGATGTCGGCGAGCCCCGCGCGGGTGAGGATGCGCTTCCAGAGGTAGTCGGTCTTGAGGCCGTTCGGGTTAGGCGGGTTGCCCGCGCCGTCGTTCCAGCCCTGGTTGAAGGGCAGGAACCACGAACCCTTGCCTTTCAGGTGCGTGCAGAATTGCACCTCGTGGTCGTCCACGGCGAAGTGCGCCACGCAGCGGCCGAACTCGAAGAGCTTCTCGCGCGGGTCGCGGTCGCGCTGGTACTGCTCGACGGCATCGGCGACCGTCTGCTTGGTCAGGCTGTTCTTCAGCTCGAAGGTGGCGACGGGCAGACCGTTGATGAAGAGGCCGAGGTCCAGCGCGCGCTGCGTCTCGTCGCGGCTGTAGCGGAGCTGGCGCGTGACGCTGAAGCGGTTCTGGGCGTAGCGTTCGGCAGCCCTGGCGTTGCCCGGCGAGGGCGTGCCGTAGAAGAGGTCGAGGTGGTGCGGCCCGTGCTTGAGCCCGTGGCGCAGCACGTCGATGGTCCCGCGCTTCGTGATCTCGCCCTGGAGGCGCGCCAGGAACTTGCGCCGCGTCGGCCCGTCCTGGCCGAGGTCGAGCGCGTCGGCCACCTCGCCTTGAGTCTCGCGCAGGAAGGCCGAGAGCTGGGCGAGGTCCACGCAGTACTCGCGGTCGTAGTCCTCGGGCGTGCCGCAGATCCAGCCCGGGCCATAGACGGCGGGTCGCTCGCGGACGGCGCCGGCCTCGGCCGCCCCCGGCTCGCAGGGCGCGCCGGTCAGCGCGGTGCAGATCAGCCGTTCGAGGCCGCGTTCGGAGGTGTCGGTGGTCATGCCTCCAGTTCCTTCGCGATCAAACAACCGTCAAGCAATGACATGCACCGTAAGTGCTTGTGGATACAAACGCTCGCGTCATGATGCCGCCCCCGAACCGCCGTTCTTATCAAGTACTCATCAAGCAACCCAGGCCTCAAAACTCCATGCAGGTGCGCACGGCCGCCTTTGTTTAGCCCTTTGCTAATCCCTTTGCTAAGCGAGGCTATCTCGCCGAGGTTTAGCAAAGAGCGTAAGGCACGGGCAGACAAAGACTTTCGCGCCCTCCAGGCGCCCCCGGGCAGCCACTCCGAGGCTGTTTGCGACCGTGTTCCGTCCGGATGCTCGACGACGCGCGTCTCGAATCCCGTGTTCGGTCGCAGCCCCGCCGCGAGCCACGGCAGCAGATCCTGGTTGCCCTTGCCCTTGGTCACGTAGGGGTCGAAGCCCGTGCCGGCGATCGCGTGCGTCCGGTCGTCGATGCCGAACAGGAGACAACCGCGCGGCTGGTTCGACAGACAGGCGGAGTTCGCGAGGGCAGACAGGTACTCGCCGAGGGCTTGCGGCTCGCAGCGGGTGCGCTTGAATTCGCACCACTCCGTCTCGGCCGGCAGCCCGCGCAGGCGGTCGATGAGTGCGATGTGGTCGCCCGCGCTCATGCCTCGGCCTCCTCCGGCACCTCGTCGGCGTCGTCAGCGCCTGCCTCGTCGGTGTCGCCCTCGGCTTCGATCCCGTCGAGCGGCTCGGGCTCCTCGGCCTCGTCCGGCAACAGCGCCGCCGCTTCGCGCACGTCGAGCTTGCCGGTGGCCACGTCGGCGATTAGGCGGGTGCGGTACTCGCGGAGGAGGTCGATCTCGCGGTGGGCACGGTCCATCGCCGTGCCAATGCCGGCGGTCTCGTGCTCTATCTGGTCTGCAATGCCCGCCTGCTCTGCAGTTGGCGGAACCGGCAGCCATAGATTCAGAACACGCTCAACGGCGAGCCCAGGTTGTGCGGCTGCGATGGAATACTGGTTGAGGTTCATCACCAACAAGATCGCACCGAACCAGTCCAGAATATGACCGGAGCGCAACGAAGCGACCACAGCATGCTCTGAAGCCCAGAAGCGCCCACGGGCAAGATGAACGTTCCCGCAGAGCGCTCCTTGGCGACCGATCAACGCGAACTCCCCATCGTGCGTGTAACTTGACGTATAGCCCCTCACTCCATTGCCACCATAGACCGGGTAGTCCCCGGCTGGCTCGATCGACATGCCGGTGATGCCGTCGCCACTCCTCATGCCGCACAGCGTCTTGAGCCGCCGCACATCCCAATGCTCCGGCACATCCCCCAGCCACTCCACGCCGGATGGCTTGAGGCGGACGTTGGGGTCGAGGCCGCGGGTGACGGCGCGGTGGATGATGGCTTGCTTCTGCTCCTCCAGCAGCTTGATCAGCTTCTGCTTGGCGCGGATGTACCGCCGGATGCGCCGGTCCGCGTGGTCGAGGAAGCGGACGATGGCGGCTTGTTCGGGGGCTGGCGGTCTGGGGAATGGTTCGCACTTCAGCAGCTCCATTGGTATGCGCATTCTGTGCGCCAGAATGCCATTGCCGATACGCACGAGGCTTTGCTGGAACGGTCTTGTCTGGAAGTACGCGTTCAAGTATCCGGGTTCATCTTCAGCCGTGCGGCGAGTGAGTACGTAGTACACGGGGCTCAGGCAGCCGGTGTACTTCGACAAGCCGACCGATCCGATGATGACGTTCATGCAATTTACGACGATGTCGTTTGGGCGTACGATTTTGTATCGGGTGATATCGTCAGACTTCTTGTTGCCGATGTTCCCTTTCTCTGCGTAAGGGATGACACCTCTCTCCCGAAGCACAGACAGCACGTCGGACACGCGTAGATCGTCGTTTGTCTCTCTTCGCTCGCGTAACAGAGCGCCGAGGCGGTGCACCTCCCAATGCTGGGGTACCTCCCCCAGCCACGGCACGCCGGAGTCCTTCATCTTGGGGTACGGCCTCAAGTCAGCGATCACCGCGTCTTCCAGTCATGAGTTACCGGCCTGTCAGCGGGTCCAGATCGGGCAACGTTCCCAGCCCGCCGGATACCCCATCGAGGGGAGGGGAACGTCGGGATACTCCTCGTACAGCTCCTGCAAACGCACCGGCCAACGGCTCTGGGGCGCGATCTGTGAGAGCAGGTACCTGAGGATCGTCCATATTCCGAACATCCGATCGCCCGAGACCTCCACCGGCCGGTGCCAGCGCTTGTCCTTGCGCGGAATCATGGGCCGGTATCCCAACTGTCGATTCCAAAGCCGGCCATGGTGCGCGCAGGTATTCCGGATGGCGTTCAGCGCACGAAGCCAGGACTCCATGACCACATCCGCCACACCGAAGTGACTCCCGACCTCCTGCTTGGTCGCGGTCGGCGCACCCCTGAAGAGCGTGAGCAGCATTCCGAAGGTCATGAGTTCCGTTACCATCCAGTATGGCGGATACGGGTGGTCGCCGCCGTACGTGGTGCGGAAGTGCAGGATGAACGCCTCTCGGCTTCGTCCGCACTCTTGAGCAATCTGATCCAGGAGCTTGGCGTGCTCGTCGGCCGAGAGATTGGGGAGGTTCGCGGCGCCCGAGTAGCCGAACGGCCCCTGCGCGTGTGCCAGGATGTAGACGAGCTCGGTCCGAATGCGGACCTCGACCCGCTCGATCGCATCCAAGGCCAGCAGTCGCAGCCGGCGATCGAACGTGTATCGTCTCCATACCTGCTCGAAGGTCGTGCCGGGCTTGAATGACTCGTCTGGGAGACGAAACGGATACCAGTAGCCGCTCAGGCGGTAGTAGCTGACGCTTTGAAGGCGGGTCACCAGCTCGTCGCGGTTCGCGATCAGGCCGCGGGCGAGTAATTGGTCAGCCTGTTGCTGGTAGGTGAGGGCCGGCTTTCCGTACTTCACTGCCGGCCCCGGCAAAAGAAAAACCCGCCAGAAGTGAGCGTGCGAGGCAGAGGCTTGGCGGGTATGCTGAACGCATGATATACCGCCACCGGTGCGGACGCAACCCGCGCTTGTCCGATGGCCGGCTGGACGCGCAGATCCCACCGATCCCAGCTACCGTTCACCCACGCCTCCGCGAAGAAGCTCGCCGAGAAGTCCTTCGGTCTCCTTCTCCAACGCCAGGATGTCAGCCCGGATCTCTTGAAGCGTGCGCAGCGGCCGCGGCTTGTAGAAGTAGCGAGTGAAGCTGATCTCGTAGCCGGTCTTGACGCTGTCCGGGACGTACCACGCGTCGGCGGCATGGGGCAGCACCTCGCGGCGCAGGAAGGCCTCGATGCCGCCTTCCTCCAGCAACGGGACCTGCTCGGTGTCACGCAGGTCGGGGTCGGGCTCGTACTCGACCACCGCCGGCTTGCCGCCGATCGTGGCCTCGAACAGGCCGCGCAGCCGCTCGGCGGGCGTGCCCTTCTTGTGGATCTTCCTGATGATCGGTGGCGCATCGTCCCTGCGCTCGGCGCTCTCCTTGAGCGCCTTGATCTCCTTAGCCGAGTAGGCGCGCTCGGGGTCGATGCCCGTGAGGCGGAGCGGCCGTTCGACGGTCACCTTCCAATAGCCGAAGGCGGCGTTCGGGAAGATTCTCGACTGCTCGGTCTCCTCGAACTTGAGGAACGTATCGCAGATGCGGGAGATGTCCTCGTCTGACAGCTCGCAGTTCTTCTTGCCGAGGTTCTTGCGTAGCGGCTTGTACCACTGCGTGGCATCGATGAGCTGGACCCTCCCCTTACGGCGGTCGGGCTTGCGGTTGCCGAGCACCCAGATGTAGGTGGCGATCCCGGTGTTGTAGAACATGTTGAGTGGGAGCGCGACGATGGCCTCCAGCCAGTCGTTCTCGATGATCCAGCGGCGGATGTTGCTCTCGCCCTGGCCCGCGTCCCCGGTGAACAACGAGCTGCCGTTGTGCACCTCCGCGATCCGGCTGCCCAGCGGCGTGCCCTGCTTCATCTTGGAAAGCATGTTGGCCAGGAACAGCATCTGGCCGTCACTCGAGCGCGTGATCAGCGAGTACTCGGGATCGCCGTCGTGCTCGATGATGAACCGAGGGTCCTTGATGCCCTTTTTGCCCCCCATGCGCTCCTGGTCGCTCTTCCAGCTCTTGCCGTAGGGAGGATTGCTCAGCATGAAGTCGAACTCGCGCGACGGGAACGCGTCGTTCGACAGCGTCGAATGCTCCGGCCCGCCAACGATGTTGTCCGCGGCGTCCCCTTCACCCTTGAGCAGGAGGTCGGCCTTACAGATCGCGTAGGTCTCGGCGTTAATCTCCTGCCCGTACAGGTGGGCGGACACCTGCTTCCCGTGCTGCTCGGCGATCTCCTTGAGCGTCTCCTCGGCCACGGTGAGCATGCCACCCGTGCCCAGGGCCCCATCGTAAAGCAGATAGGTGCCGGATTCGATCCGCTCGGTGATCGGCAGGAAGATCAGCTTCGCCATCAGCTTCACCGCGTCGCGCGGCGTCCAGTGCTCACCCGCCTCCTCGTTATTCTCTTCATTGAACCGCCGGACCAGTTCCTCGAACACGGTGCCCATGCCGTGGTTGTCGAGGCCCGGGTGTTTCACCGAGCCGTCGCCGTTCATGACGGGCTTGGGACTCAGGTTGATGGACGGGGACAGCAACTTCTCGATCAGCGTTCCCAGGGCATCCGCCTTGGAGAGGCGCGGGATCTGGTTGCGAAACTCGAACTTCTCGAGAATGTCCTGCACGTTGGGGGAGAAGCCGTTGAGGTACGCCTCGAAATCCGCCTTGAGCTGCTGCTGGCTGGCACGCGCCTTCAGGTCGCGCAGGGTGAACTTCGACGTGTTGTAGAAGGCCTGACCAGCGGCTTGGCGAAGTGCCTGATCTTGGTTGGTGATCTTGGCCTTGTCGAGTGAGGCTTTCATGTCGAGCACGGCCTGCTTCGTCGGTTCGAGCACCGCGTCGAGCCGGCGGAGCACCGTCATCGGCAGGATGACGTCGCGGTACTTGCCGCGGACGTAGAGGTCCCGCAGGACATCGTCGGCGATGCCCCAGATGAAGTTGGCGATCCAGCTCAGCTGGCCTTGCTGCATGTCACTCCACGGGTTTGTTGGGAGGCCTAACCACTAATCGACCTGCAAGATCTTCCCTCACGTTGCTTCAATAATGCGGAACTGTCCAGCGCGCGCTCGGACGCCCTCGAACCGAACACACGACGAGGCACCGGCTTACGGTCGCGCGTGGGCGGACGGCTGCGGGCGCGGCATCGTCTGGGGAAGTTTCTGCTGCGGCACGGGCGGCCCGCGCCGCAGGGTGTCGGGGCGTGGATGCACGGATACCTGGCGTGGGTGCAGCGGGACCTGTGCTTCGCGCAACCGGCACAGGAGGCGGTGCTCCTTGACCACGTGCACGAGGTTGAGCATGCGGCGGCCCGGCGGAGCAGTTGGACCAGGCGATCGAGGAGGCGGTGCATCTGGCACCAGCGCGGATGCGTGCGGTGATCGCGGGGCTGCGCACAGCGTACCGATCTCGAAATGAAGTCAGAGCACCCGCGGGCCGAGAATCGGTTAAACGGGACCACCCCACCCCCGTGTTGTAGAACTGCGCGAACTTGACAGCGGAGGACTTATCGGGGTTAGACGGCATCGTTGGCAGACCACTCACTATTGTCGGAGTGCCTTATCGCACGTCTCAGCTGGGTAGCAGACCACGGAGACCCACCAGCGCTCGCTGTAGTGCTCCAGCCGCTCCAGAAGTCGGCTGTGCTCTTTCTTGGCTTCGGCCCAGAATCGGGGATCGACTCCGCCAAACGAGCGCATTGTGACAGGCTTCATCTCCTCCATGTATTTCATTCTCCAGTGGTATCTCATTAGAACGCGTGCGAGATCCTCTGGCAACGACTCTGCTAGTTCCCTGAACATGGAATCGAATGTCTGCGACGAGAATCCGGCGAAGTTGGGCTGGTTCGTTGGTCCGTAGAAGTTCACTGCTTTCAGTTCCTCCCAGAAGGCCACACAGAGTCCCTTCGCAGTCCGCGCTCTGCGCACTTGACGGGTCGCCAATTGGCCAAGGAGGGCGATAATGGCGCCCACCAAGCCGGCGATGACCTGACGGAGCTCAAGAAGGTCGCTCAGGATCTCTCCTCGGCGCGCAAATGAGGATGCTGGCTTAACCAATAGGGTTGAGCTGCAAACGCTCAGACGAGACGCGTTCGCGCAGCGAACGCTACCGCAATCAAATGGGCTTGTCAGCTCCAACCCATGTTAAGAAGACCTGGCGCCGATAAACGCGTGCGCGAAGCGCGAGTCATGGCGCGACACGTGACATGAAGTCAAGGACGCCTTGGTGCATGAGCCGCACCTGGTCGATGGTGAACTCGGAGTATTTGCCGTGTGCCGCCTTGTTTCGCAGGTCGAGCCAAGCCGTCGCGCTCTTTTGGTCAAGCTTGCCGTAAACGTCCTTGCCAGCCAGGTCTGCATTGATCGCGTCTGCCTTGCGGGGGACTGGGGTACCGGACTTGATGCTGGTCACGCTTACGCCGTTCTTGGCCGCAAGCTGCCGAAGATGCTCCTCCAGCACGCTTCCGGTCATCACGGCGGCTGCGTCCTTGTAGCCCTCCGACAGCAGGTATCCCGCCATGTCGAGAAAGTCCGCGAATAGCTCAGCGGCAACGAGGCCGCGTGCGGTGATGACCCACCCGCCTTTCAGTTCACCGAGGACGGCCACCATTATGCCGCGGCCCGTCCGTGCATCCTCTGGGCGCGCATTGACGACCCCTCTGTCGAACTCGGAGAAGTAAGGATGCTCCCTGCCGAATACTCGTTCGATGAACGATAGGGAGGCGGAACGAAACCCTGCGAGTTGCTCGCCGTCGACCCAATCGCCGAAATCGCTCGGGTGCTGAGTCGCGAGAAGCGCGTCTGCTTGTAGAATCAGCTCTTCAGCGCGTTGCGACAGTTGCTCGAGTTTCATGAATGGCGATGATGCCGGCGGTTGCTCCTAACGGTCAGGAAATGACGCGCGAGCGACTCGGCTGTTCGCATCCGGACCTCGAACGAAGCGAGATAGCATCTGGCGCGCAAAGCAACGGCCTCCTTTAGAAACGTTCGCGCTCGGCGCGTCCATTTCGAGCCTGTGTGAAAACTCGTTGATGTGGAGAAAGAGGGGGTCCGCCGATGTCTCGCCGAGTCTCGATCGGCGTTTCTGAGCGAAATACAAGCGTCGGTTTTCTGAGAGCCCGTGATCGCCGCCAGTTTTCACACAGGCTCTTTCCTTGTTAGACAGCGTGCTACCCGCCCTTCTTGGGAGGAGGAGGAGGAGGAGGAGGAGGAGGAGGAGGAGGACGAATCCCCTCCTTCCGCACCGGGCCCTTCGGTTGCGGCGGGGGTTTCGGTGGTGGTGGCGGCGGTCTAGATGGAGTCTTCTTGTCATCGGGCATGAGATCACCCCAGATTGGCTTGCACGAAGAACGTGATCGCGAACAGTCCAGCGATGAACAGCAACCCTCCGGCTGCATTCAAGACGGTAACCGCAGTGTCGAACTTCCCGCCAGGTCGCTCACCAGCGATGGTACCCGCGTCAACCTGCTCGATAGCCTTCCGAATAGCCAGCGTGCTGAAGTAGTGGGAAAGGAGCACCACCGCAAGACTCGCGATCCAACACGCCCATGCGACAAGGAGCGCGCCCGGGCGTGATGCGACACCTTCACCCACAAACTGCCTTACGAACGCGAACGACACGCCAAGAGCTCCGCCAGCTAGGCTCAAGAGCGTCTTGTCGAAGGTGGCCTGTGATTTCTGCTCCGTCTCGAGGAGCTGCGCCCGATATTCGTTCAGTGATTTATCCATGTGCCTTGTGCCGATGGTGAAAAGGCACGCTGTCTAAGGCTCTGCACGGGTTACACGGCCCCTACTGACGAGATAAAGCCATGACGCCCGATGCTTCGCAAGTGCAGCGCTCCGTGAACCGCGGTACTCTGCCGCTGTTTTGACGAGCGGGATGATGCCGAGACCACCAATTTCGGTGCCCAGGGTGGTGAGGCCCGCAACTGGGGCGGTCATCGCGCCTGCAAGGATGAGAGCCGAGACCGCAACCTCCTTCGAGAAGAGCGCCTTGGTTCCGGCGAGACGCAGCTCGCGCCTGAGTTCTTTCAAGTCGTGACGCAACTCCTGCTTGAATTGGCGGTTCAGCTCCCGAACATCGGCAGGCGACCGCGCCTCCGTAGCGACGCGAGCTACATGCTCCTGGAGCGACGTGATATATCGGTGTCTGAAATCAGCGTACTCGCTTCGCCCGCGATGTTCTCGCCTGCGCATCGCGACGAGTGAGCGCATGGATACCGCCCTGCCGTCGAGAACCTCCAGCGATATGGTCACAAGCCGATCATGGTCCGGCGCGACCTGGCTTGCATCCAAACCGCTAACAAGCTGGGTTCCGAGCAGGCGACCCGTGACTTGAGAAAGCCAGGAGTAGGCTTCGATCTTATCTGTGACACGTTGGACGCTCCGGCCGCTACAGGCGGCCGCCAAGACAGACATCATCAGCAGTGCGACCGCTGGCGGAACACCGTAATCGGCGTCTGATAGGTCCGCGTGCGCAAGGTTGGCGTCAGAGAGAGCACGCCAGGTCTCCCACAAGAACTTCTCGTGGTGAATCAGGCGATGGTGCCCTTGCCAGACCGAAGGGCTCTGCTGAACCATGGCGAATAGCAGGCCCGACTGGAGCAGGGACCTGAGTTGTTTATGGGCCTCGCGTCGCTCGGACTCATTCGGAACCCGATGACTGATGATCAGCTCAGCGGCTTCGCGAGTTGCCTTGTTCCAGCGGTCCCTATTCGGCCGCCATGTCGGATGAGGGACGATCGTCTCCACCGTGTCCCAAAGAAGCAGCGCATTCTTCAGGATGACGGGACTGACAATGTCAGTGTGGGGATAGTACAGGGCGTTCAGAATCGGCATCGTATTCGGGCCTCTTAACGCATATAGAGCCTGTGTGAAAACTCCTTGCCATTCCATATATTGTGCGTCCCGCAGTTTGGCCAGTGCTCCCTCAGCGCGGAGCTCGACCCGTGGCCTACATCGCCGGTCCCGATCGCACCCAGGCCGTACTCCTTCCCGAGGTCCTCGACGACTACGTCGGCGCGGACAATCCGGTCCGCTTCCTCGACGCCTTTGTGACCCAGCTTGATCTCGGTGGGCTGGGTTTCCAGCGCGCGGTGCCGGCGGAGACGGGGCGGCCGGGCTATGATCCAGGGATCTGCTGCGGCTCTTACCTCTACGGCTACCTGCACCGGATTCGGTCGAGCCGACGGCTGGAGCAGGAGACACACCGCAACGTCGAGTTGATGTGGTTGCTGCGGCGGCTCACGCCCGACCACAAGACGATCGCCGATTTTCGCCGGGATCACCCCCAGGCGGTGAAGGGCGTGTGCCGGGAACACAGCCTCTTGCCCAGTTAGACGGCTGCTATTGTGGTTCGCCTCGCCGTCCTGGTAGCAAGCGCCTTGTCAAGGCGGTCAGCGAGGTCCCCGTGGCCAACGCCACGGAGCTGGTCGGGAAGCTCGGGCCTCGAAGCAGGAAACACTCCTGCCTCGGCCAAGGCAGCCCGAGCCAGATGTGTCAAATGAGGGGCTTCAGACATTCGTGTGGGTTCTCAGTGCGGCTGGGTAGAGATCGAGCCCGCCGAGATGGAAGTAGATAGCGTTGCGGAAGCGGGCGCGGCTGCGGTAGCCGCAAGCGCGCCGTTTGATGCCCTGGATCTTGGCGTTCAGTCCCTCAGCACGGGCGTTCGTGATTCCCAGCATGATCGCGTTCAGAATGCCCCAGAGGTATTTGCGGATCGTTTCGGCCACCTTCCGCATGGGCCCCAAGCGACAGCGCAGGGCCCAGCCCAACCACCGCGTCCACGCCTTCTGCGCCCACCCCCGCCGGACGTAACCCCAGAGCGACATGGCGAGCTCCTTGATTGCCCACGCCCGCGCCGTCTTGAGCGCACTCGCCCGCAACGCGCCAAACTGCCGCCACCGCACCGCATCCATCCGTGCGGGATTCGTCAACCACCAATACCGCGTGCCCGCCAAGCGGGCATCCCCCGCGACCCGGAGCCGCTTGTGCTCGCCGCGCCGCACCCGGTCCACGGCGTCGCCCAACAGCCGGGCCACATGAAACTTGTCAAAGGCGATCTTCCGATCGGCGTGCGGCACATACCGCCGCGTCGAGGCGATGTAGGGCCGCCACATGTCCATGCACACCGCTTCCAGCTCGGCCCGCTGCGTCTCGGACAACCCCGCGGAGAAGCCGTCGAGGCTTGCCTCCCGACGATCGTCCGCCACATACAACACCCGGTCCCGCCCGAGGTCACTCACCACCGTCACATACTCGTGGCGCCGCTGGAACGACGTCTCATCCACGCCCACCCGGCTCACCGGCTCCACCTGCCGCCGGGCCAGGCCCCGCTCGACCGCACGCTGCAGGATGCCATCGACCTCATCCCAACTCAGCCGCAACCGCCGCGCCACCACCGCCACGCTCGCCGCCTGCAGCCAGTCGATCACCAGCGCCTCAAACAGCGCCGTGAATCGCGCGCCCACCTCGGCCCACGGGAGCGCCACCTGGACCACCCCATGCTCCTGACAGCGCACCCGCGGCACCGTGGCCTGGACGATCGTGCGGTACTGGCAGGTGTCCAAGTGCCGCCACCGCCGCTCCCGACTGTCGTAGCCCGGCGCGACCTCCGCACAGCTCGGGCACCGCAACACCGCCCGGTCGCTGCCTACTCGCACCCGCACCTCGCCAGCCTCGAGGTGCAATTCCACGTGCTCCACATGCCAGGGGGACTGGATTCCCAAGATCCTGGCGTACAAATCCGTATCGTGCATGCCCCGAACATACCGCCGGAGCGCTCAGTTGCTTACACTCCCACCCACACGAAACCCTGAAGCCCCTCAAATGAGAGACACTGAGATCAATGACAGCATCGGCATCTCCCGCCGCGCGCATGGCCTCCAATTGCGCTCGGGCCCTCTCTGCTCTGCTTCTCGCGACCGACACATCTGGCAGGGGAAGACGCCCCTTCCACCGGTGAACCAGGTCCGCCCACGCTCCACTCGGATCGTATAGAGGCTCGCCGTACCGAAGGGACCATGTCAGAAGGTCTTGGCCTCTGCGCACGTCGCCTTCGATCCGATCGAGATCAAAGGGCCGCAGATCGACTTCGATCGGGGCTTTTTCACGCAAGAGCCTTCGATCACGGCAGATCACGACCAAGTCGAGGTCATCTGAGGGAACCGTCGAACGGATTGCCGACCCTACGACCACCACAGCCACTACGTTCGGATCCTCGCGCACGCGGTGGAGAAACGAAGCCAGCCACTCTCGAGAGTAGGTGGTAGGCCATCGTTGGATGACGCGGTCGGCCGCAGGTGAGGTTGAGATCATCGTGCGACCGTCATTTCGCGAGGATCTGGCCGACTGCGTCTATGAACGACTCGATCGCAGAGGCTACCTCCTCTGCGTCCAATTCGGGGGCCAGCACATCGCCGTAAAGGAAGGCTGTGCTGGCGATGCAACGTCTTTGCGGCTTCGACGCGCGCCCAGTGATTCCTCTGGACGTTCATCCCGTGGTGTAGGGATGCCGCTCTACGGCAGCCTCAAGGGCGTAGAACCCGTAGAGCGACAGGTCGGCCCAATCTGGGGGATCCCAGGCTGCCTGTACGCGCCCAAGGTGGCGCCGGGCCAGCTCCAGCTTTTCGTGTGCCTCTTGCATCGGGCTACGCCTCAGATCCGCAGTTCCCCGTCCGTCGAATCTAAGGACGGGTTCCCACACGCGTCAGCCCATCCCGCTCGCGAGATGAAAGGCTGGGACTACGACGACATCGCGCACCTCATGGGCGTGTCCAGGGCCACCCTAGGCAGCTATCTCACACGCGCGCGCAAAGACCTCAGACGGAAGCTGCAACCCTTCCTCGACTCGCCGCCGACGGATCTCCCCTAAGGCGCCCCGCCCCGCCCCCACACGGCCCGCATCACCCGATTTCCCGAACGCACACCGAACCGTCAACTCACTTCCGCAGAACAACTTACACCGCGAAGTGCAAGAAAATCGGCTCCCCATCGTACAGGATATGTAGGGACCCGAGGGTCGGCAGGCACCCGCCGCCGCCACTGCGGTCAGTCAACGGGAGGAACCGATGAGCATGCACGTCGACCGGACCCTGGAGCTTCCGGACACCGAGTACTTCGCCGAACCGTGCCCCAAGTCCGGCATCGCGCTCCACTACTCCGTGGCCGACCACGCAGCTCGAGAAGCCGCGGTTCAAGCCGCCGTCCGCGCTTGGACTGGTCGGCGCGGTAGGGATCGGGTCCGTCGTGGGGGCGGTGGTCCGACGGCGGGTGCGCGGACCGCATTGGGAGGAGATATCGTAAGCTCTTGGTGTTACTACAGTTACGCCATTGTATGGTCAGTCTGCATGGGGCGCGTGCAGACTTACATGACCCCCATGCAAACTCGCATGACGCCCATGCAAGTTCGCGTGACCCCCATGCGGGTCTGCACGGGCCCCATGTCGATTCGCACGACCCCCACGCGAATTCGCACGGGCCCCATGTCGATTCGCACGACCCCGACGCGAGTCCGCACGGGCCCCATGTCAATCGGCACGACCCCCGAGCCAATTCGCATGAGCCTCGGGTCAATCGTCATGACGCTGCCGCGGATCGGCACGGGCCGCGCGCGGACTTGCATCACCCCCGCGTCGATCGACGTGGGCCCCGTGCCGACCGTTCGTTCGTCGTTGTTCACTCACCTTCACTCCCACAAGGAGGTTTGTATGGAGTTCCCCCGATCGGAGGCCGACATCGCCGCGCTCGCCGAGCTCGTCGTGCAGGGCCTCGAACAGGCTGCGGACGATTTTCCGTCCCCACCGGTACCCGCGCCGGACCTGCGGGCCAAGATCACCGCGGTGCAGGAGGCCAGGGCGGCAGCCGTCAACGCCGAGAGTGCGTTCAAAGAGCAGCACGCGCACAAGGACGAGGTTATCGAGGACCTGGTCGACAGCCTGAAGGCGAACCTCAAGTACGCCGAATTCGCCGTCCGCGACGAGCCGGAGAAGCTCAGCAAACTGGGCTGGGGCCTGCGCCGCGATGGCACGCCGCTCCAGCCGCCGGGCGAGGTCCGCGACATCGCCATCAAGGCCGAAGGCGACAACTGGGTGATCCTCCAGTGGAAGAAACCCGTCGACGGAGGGGCCCCCGGCGTCTACAGGATCCAGCGGAGACGAGACGGCACTCCCTGGGAAGACATCGGGATTTCGACGGACCTCGAGGAGCTGTGCAGCAACCAGCCCGAGGGTGTCGAGCTGTACTTCCGCGTGTTCGCCGTGAACAAGGCGGGCACCGGTCATCCGAGTGCCACCGCTGCGGTGGTGCTGTAGGCGTGGAGGAGCAGATCGAGGGGTCGCCGGCAACATGCGGCGGCCCCTCGCGGCGCTCAAGCTCCGCGACAGCGGCGCCCCGGTGGAGACTCGCGGCGGGCGCCGAGGAGGATCACGGTCGCGAGCAGCTCAAGTGTGGCGGTTGCCATCCCGCAGAGGAATCCGGCTTGGAATCTTCTGCAACTCGTCCCAGATGGACCCTTCCCCAGGTCTCGTATCCATCCACTTGGGGTCAAGCTCCAGCACGCGGCGGTACGCACTCTTGGCGACATCGATCTTCTGCGCGCCGAGGGCAGCGCGTGCAAGTACCGCCCACGCCTCGGCATTTGTTGCAAACCGATCGGTCACCTCCTGTCCGAGCATGTAGGCACTCTCAAAGTCCTCTCCAGTGAACAGCAGGCTGGTCAGTCGATCGTACAAAGGCACGACAACGGAATCCGGCGCGTCAGAGTTACGTAGCAGGTCGAGCGCTTCGTCGAATTGGTCGAGTACGGCGTGCGCATAGATCAACGCCGCGCGCGGGCTCCACGCGGCGGGATCCAGTTTGATCGACCGCTCCAGGTATGGGAGGGCCTCCTCGTACCGTTCGCGGCGGTACAACAGCCGGCCCAGGTTCGGGTTGGCGAACTGGTCTAGAGGATTCACGGCGAGTTGTCGTTTGAACGCCGCTAAAGCGGAATCGGTCGCCCCGAGCCGCTCGAAGGCCAATCCGAGGTTGTTGTGGGCGAACTCGTCGTAAGGGTTGATCTGCGTCTGACGGCGGAACGCCGCCATCGCAAGGTCCAAACTGTCGAGTCCGAGATATGCACGACCGAGGTTGTTCCACGCATACTTAGTGATCGGGAGCCAGCTCCACCACTCGACGCAGGGCTGGTACCGCGCTGGTATAGTCACGACGCTCCACCGCGTCAAAGCCCATGTCAAACAGGGCCTCCACATCGGTCTCCTTTCGTACGCCGGTCACCCCGCTTCGACCAGAGCGTTCCACGGCAAAGCGTTGAGCGGCATCGGCCAGTAGCGCCCGCCGATACGCCGCGTAGTCGTCACCCCATTCGTTACCCAACTGGTGTGCTTTGAGCCGAAGCGAGCGTGCCGCCGCCACGCGTCTTCCTTTGACTTCGTAGGTCGACGCATATTCGGCATAGTCGCGACTCATCGCGATTGACGCCGGCTCGGACGCGCGGATGTTGGCCGGCAGATCGACAGAAGCACTCAGCTCGATCACGGTCGCGATGCCGAAGGCGGTCGAGTCACCACTCGCGAGGCCCGCCGGCAAGTTCAGTTGCGGGAGGGGTGCGGCAAGGGTCGCACCCGGGCCAGTCCAATCCGCCCAGTCCGCCACATCCAGGTCGAAATCGATGCTCAACGGATCGCGAGTCGCCGAGGGATCTGAGGTGGTCACGTTTTCAGCCCGACCGCGGAAGCCGAGGATATCGCCCCATTGATGGGCGAACGCCTCTCGCTCCTCATTCGACGCGCGTCGTAGCACCGACCGAAGCACGATCTCCGTGTCTCCGCGGTACTCCTGGTGAACGTGAGCCGTCAGCCGACCCGCAGCGTTGAGTTCGCCATGCAACTCAAACCGATACTCGTTTGGGAACGGCGGGTCGACCGGAATGGCCACGATCGTGCCCCCCCCGGCCGCGACGGCCAGCCCGCGCGCCCCACGCAGGTTTGCCGTGAGGAAGCCCAGTGGCGCTACCTCCGTTGTCGTGTCCAACCAATACACGTCACCGTCGACTTCGACACGCGTGATGACATGGTTGAACTGACCGGGGCTGGGGATCTCGTCAGTCACGGCGCGCCACGAGTTCACCAGCACCGGCGTGGCCCGAATCCCGACCGACGCCAGCATGGCGCTCAAGAGTGTGTGCTTGTCCTTGCAGTCACCGTATCCGTTGGCGAGGACATCGGCAGCGAAGTGGGGCTGATACCTTCCAACGCCGAGCGCAAGTGCCACGTAGCGGAACTCTCCCGCGACGTAGTCGTAGAGTGCGGCCAACTTCTCTCGGGGACTACTCAGGCCCCGCGTCAATGCCCGCGCCTTCTCTCGTATCGCCGATGTCGCAGAGTCTCGGCCCTCGACCAGGCCGGAGAACCAGCCGCCGACCTCGTTCCATGTCGCAAAGGTCGTCGCCCACACGTCGGGCGGCGGCGCCAGGTGAAACGTGCCATCATCCGGTGGCGCTTGGGGCGAGCCGTGATTAATCCAGCGATAGATTCTCCGCCCGTCAATCACCTCGACGCTGGCCTCACGATCACCACCGCCCACGAGCAACTGGTACTCGGCATCGACGTCCAGGATCAGAATCTCGGTTTCCACAGCCTCCGTCGTGTTGAAGGTGTATTCCATCCAGACCTGACCCGGAGCCGACGGTCGCGTGGAGCTCGTGACGGTCCGATACGTCACAACGTCCCCAACCTCGACGCCCGGCACGGTTACGTGGAGCTCGCGCATATCGCTGTAGATCGGAGCCTCGATCGCGATCGGGGCGGACCGGCTGCGCATGTCTGCGGCCGAGACTTGCAGCGTGCGCCCGTCCGGCTTCAACACGCGTACATAGTCGATTTCCAACCGCTCGTACCCGGAGTCGTACGGAAAAGCAAGCTGGCCGAAGAAGTGGATCCCGGGCTGACTGAGCATACGCACGCGCACCTGCTCCGTGCGTCTCACCGACCCATCGGATTGGACGTCATACCGCGTGAGTAGCGTGTCGATCACGTAGGGCGCTTCCGCCTGCAGACCCGGGGCGTCTGCCGGACGACCCGTCAGCAGTAGACCCATGGGGAGCACTGCCCTGAGGATCGCAGTTCGGAACAGCCGCGTGGCCCTGCAGCCAACACGCAGATCGACACCGAGCGATGGCTTCTCGCATCGGAGGTGTTGTGAACTACCCGAGACGTTCATCGTAGTAACCCTCGCTCGCAACGCCCGACACCCACGCCGCCAGTACACGGGAACCCGGGACTGCCGACCCGGTAGCCGACATCGTCCTCGCCATAGAACCCGATCACGTCGGTGGCGATGAACCTGACAACTCCTCATCCCCCAGTTGCGCGAATCGCCACAGGGAGCGCAACCGACCCATACGGAAGACGCGGCCGTTCGGGCCGCGCCCCGGCACCCCTCAAGAACCCGGCGTGACGTACTGCGGCCGCGTGTGGTCGCCCGACGGCAAGATAGGGTCAGCGGCCACGCCGCCGGCCAGCCGGTTCGCGCGCTTCATGAGCGCCACACCACCGACGAGTCCTCCAATCAGGCCCGCGGCCGGCAAAAGCAGCGGCAGGAGTCGCCAGCCAAGCCACCAGTCGAGACTCCCACCGCCGAGCAGCGCTCCGGCACCGGACCCGACAACCGCGATCACGCCGAGCATCGCGGTGCCCGGAAGCAGAACCCAGAGACGACGGCGCAACGTCGTGGCGCACCGCGGACACACGAACAACCCCTCCGCGAGGAAGAACTCGAGCCCCGCACTGACGTGGGCCCAAGGCCTCCCGCAGCGACTACAGCACCCGCTGCGGTTGCGACGCCTCCCGCGCCACCGATAGCCGGCACGCAGCGCGTAGACGAGCGGCGCCGCGGCGGCGGCAATGATCGCCGCCGCGCCGGGAACGAAAACGAGGGCTAGTGGATCCATCTTCGTTCCATCCTTGTCGAACGCTATTCCGTTTCGCGGACCCGATACCGCACGATATAGGGCACGCCGAGTTCGTCGTGCTCGGAGCCCCACACCTGCATCCCGCGCGCGTACATCATCATGAAGCCCGAGGGCAGTCGGACAACGCCGACCGGATCGCCGGAAGCCGACATGATCCGCCACCGGGCGACGGGTTCGCCCAGTTCCTCAGCCCGCAGCCATAGCTGCCCATCCGCACCCATGATCAGCGCGCTCACGGGCGGGTGGTACGCCGGCAAGTACAGGCCCTCCCGCGCCCACCCGACCGCCTCGGCATATGTCGCGCGCCCCGCCAAGAACTGCAAGTTCGCGACACTCTCCGCGAATCCATTGACGATGCTGTCGACCATCGCCGTCCGGAGCGGGATCGGATCGTACGCGAACGCGCGGGAAAAGATCGTGTCACCGTCGATCTGCGTAGCAGTCACCGCGAACGTCGCCGCGCCCGCGTTGTCCGGCGAGCCACGCGTTATTCGCACCACGACCATCGCATAGTCCGAAACGCCGACAATCTCCGTGTCGCTGAACGGTTGTAGGCGATACGAGCCGAACCCCCGCGGGCCTTGTTCGTGATTCGAGATCTCCCACGTCGTGTTCACGAGCGAGTAGCGGACAATCGTGTCCCGCGCCGTTCCCGCCGTGTCCATCCGCACGATGACGTTCTCGGTGATCTCGCCGCTGGCAACGAGCCGAGAGAATGCGGGTGGTGACCCCGTGATGGTGCCGTCGCGCAGCAGACCGCGCGGCCGCGGCGGCAGGTTCGTGCGCGTCTCGCCCAGATCGATCGGGATGCGCCGGGTTCCGAGGAACTGTCCTTCGAGATCGAAGAACGAGAAGCGGTACAACCCGTCGTCAATGACCCACAGCGTGTCACCGACGATCGCCATGGTCCCTACCCCCGTGAACTCGCCCGGCCCCTCGCCTTTCCGACCAATCGTGCCGAGGAACCTCCCCGCGGCATCGTGCATCCGGATCTGGTATTCCTGTGGGTGTCCCGTGTAGATCGTGCCGTCGGGGCCGACCTCGAGTTCCCGAAACCAGGTGAACGCTGTTTCCGGATCATCGGGACTTCCCACCCGAAGTTCCTCGGTCGCCACGAGTGCGACGCCCGCAAACTCCTCGGTCTGGCCCGATCGTTCTGCACAGGCCAGGCAGGCGAAAAAGAGGATCCACACTCTGCGCACCCCGCCCTCCCAGCGCTCGGCACCTTTCCAACGTGCGGCCCGGAGCGATTTTGAGCAAGGAGAGCCCCTCGCGGCGCCAACTCGATCGGCCGCGCGGGCGCTTGAGCGTCCACCCCCGCGGACCACGTTACGTCGGAGCCCCGCGTGCTCGCAGATACTCGGCGATCGCCGCGCGGCCCAGGTACGTCGCCCAGCCCAACGGAGTGCTGTGGTAGATGGTGTCCCGAATGTCGAGCCGCGCGCCTCGCTCGACAAGCAGCGTCACCACGTCCGCACGATCGGACGACACGGCCTGGTGCAGCGGTGTCGCGTGCGAGTGGTATCCGTCGGGGTTGTACCGATCCGCGTCCTCACCGGCATCGAGCAGCAACTCCACGATCGCCGGATGGCCGAGCTGAGCGGCGAGCGCGAGCGCGACGTGTCTGGCGGCCGGATCGGCTCCCGGAAGGAGCCGAACCGCGTCGTCGAGCCGTCCCAGGCCGGCTGCGGCTGGAAGGGTGTCCGCCGGCGCACCGCGCTTCGCGAGCGTTTCCGCGGTGCTCAAAAACCCGAACGTGAGCGCGGTCATCAAGGCGGACTGCCAGTTCGAGCCGGGGCCTTCGAGCGCCGCCCCGTAATCGAGGAGGGTTTCCGCCAGCGCGGCCTGGAGGCCGGCTTCGGCCGGCGGACTGCTCGAGACCAACATGCTCATGGTCGTACACTTCGCTTCGTACATATCCGCCAGCGCGTCCACTTCCGCGCCGGCGTCCAGTAACATCCTTGCGACCTCCACGCCGTTGGCCGGGGTCTTCTGCCGCGCGCCTTCGACCCCGTTGGCGGCGACGTAGTGCAGGAGCGTCGCGCCGTGCCGCCGCATCGAGCGGGCGCGCACGAGCTCCGGGTGCGCCTGAAGCATCGCCCCGAGGGTCGCCACGTCTCCGGATACGATCGCCTCAACGGCGGTTTCGAATCGGATGACGGAGACCTCGTGCGTCACGGCGTCGGCGAAGGCCGCGAGGTGCTCCCACGTCGCGAACCCATACATGCGTGCCACGACGATACGCGCGTCGCCCGGTCCGAGGCGCGCGGTGTGTACCTCATCCACGCTCTTCCCGCGGAACCGTGGATGCTCCCACTTGAAGCACCACTCGGCGTCATGGTTGCCGGCCCGCAGCGCGTCGAGGAGGGCGTCGGCCTGACGCTCGTATGCTTCGAGCGAGGCGTCGAATGGAAGCGGGTGCTCACCCATCATGTCGGCGTCCCGCAGGCCTCACGAATCCTTGAGATCGCTGACGATGCCGGACCACCGTTCGCCGCGTTGCTCCGCGGTCGTCTCTTCGATCCGTGTCGCAACGGTCCAGACGTGTCCGGACGGATCCATGATCCACGCGATGCGGTCGCCCCAGAACTGGTTCTGGGCCGGAACCAAGACCCGAGCACCGCACGCGACCGCCCGCTCCACGGTCGCATCCACGGCCTTCACGTAAACGAAGATCACCACCGGTGAGCTGCCGTCCGGAACGGGCGCACGACTGGTCAGGGTGGGCCACTCGGCCTCGATCATGATCATCGCGGGCCCGATGGTCAGCAAGGCGTGCGCAACCGCGCCGTCGGGGCCCGGCCGCCGGCCGAGCTCGACGGCGTCGAACACGCGCACACAGAAGTCGATCGCGGCCGCGGGGTCGCGGCATACGAGTCGTGGGATGACGACCGACGAATTGTCGGGGATGCCCTTCACGTCGTCCGGCATGAGTCCCTCCGAAGCCCACGTGGCGGCGTGCAACGTGCAACGTGCAACGTGCAACGTGCAACCTGCGGCGTGCAGCGTGCAGCGTGCAGCGTGCAGCGTGCAACGTCCAACGTGCAGCGTGCAGCGTGCAACGTGCGGCGTCTGGCGTGCAGCGTGCAGCGTGCAACGTGCAGCGTGCAACGTGCGGCGTCCAGCGTGCAGCGTGCAGCGTGCAACGTGCGGCGTCCAGCGCGCGGCGCGCGATCGCGCGTCGTTACGACCCCGCCCGATACGCGCTGGGTGAGCGCCCGAACAGGTCCCTGAACGCTCGCGAGAAGTGACTGCGACTCGCGAAGCCGGCCCGCCCGGCCACGACGTCGATCGGCAGCTCTGAGCTGCGCAGCATCTGCGCCGCCTCCCGTAACCGCACCTCCCGCACGTACTCCATCGGCGTCCGGTCAAAGGACGCGCGAAATCGCGCGGCGAACGCGGAACGGCTCATCGCCGCCTCTCGCGCCAGCGATTCCAGCGAATGCCCCCGGTGAGGGGCGCTGAGGATTACGCGCAGCGCCCGCGCCATTCGTTCATCTTCCAGTGCGTTCAGCCATGGCACGTTACAGTCGTCGCGCGCGCAGATGCGCCGGAAAAACTCGACCAGGCACTGCCGCATCAACGCGCTCACCATCTGCGCACGACCCGGCGCTCCGGACTGTTGTTCCGCCAGCAACGCGTCGAAGACCGCCCGCATGTGCGGCGTATCCGAGAAGTCCACCACCAGGGGGGGCATCCAGGGCGTCGAACAGGCCGCGAACACCTCCCCAGGTTGCGCGGATCCGACCGCACGCCACGAGGAGGCTCACGTCGCCGTCCGGTCCGGCGCGCAGGTGCGTGAGACCGGGCGCGCCGCGCGGCGACGTCCGCTCTTCGGCCAGCGCCCCCACGCCCACGAGCAGCTGGTGCGGCAGTCCAGGAGGGACCACCGCCAGGGAGTGCGTCGGAAGCGCCAGCGGCGCGGCGCGTTGCCCGCCAAGTGCCCCATCACCCTGCAAGACGAAATGCAGGGTCACCAGCTCCCCCGCGGGAAGCCGCAACCGCCAGCCGGGTGCGACACCGCAGGTCGCGAAGGGTTCGACGTCCAGTCCCAAATTGTCGAGCAGCCGCTGGAGGAGCATGCCCAATCCTATCGGTAACGCCCGCAGGGATTCAAGACTTCCGGGCACCGAGTCCGGACCCCGGAGCACGGAGGCCCCCCTATCGTATGGGCGACCAACGCAGGGACAAACCCTCACAAGGAGCCTCCCATGGAAGTCGATCCCCGCACCACGGCCGTCGTCATCACCGACCCCCAGAACGATTTCCTCAGCCCGCAAGGCGTGACATGGGGATTGGTCGGCGAGAGCGTGACCGAAAACCGCACCGTAGAGCATCTCGTCGAGCTGCTCGAGGCCGCCAAGGAGCACGCCGTGCCGGTCTTCATCTCTCCGCACTACTACTACCCGACCGACAAGGGCTGGCAGTTCGGTGGCACCGTCGAGAACCTGATGCACGAGATCAACATGTTCGGCCGCAGTGGGGCCCTCACACTGGAGGGCTTTGCGGGATCGGGCGCCGACTGGCTGGAGGTGTTGAAGCCGTACCTGGAGGATGGTCAGACGATCATCGCGAGCCCGCACAAGGTGTACGGTCCCGAGAGCGACGATCTCTCGCTGCAGCTGCGCAAGCGGGGCATCCAGCGCGTGCTCCTGGGGGGCATGTCAGCCAACATCTGCGTGGAAGCGCACCTGCGCCAGCTGCTCAAGGACGGGTTCGAGGTGACCGTGATACGCGATGCGACGGCCGCGGCCAAGCACCCGGAGTTGGGCGACGGCTACCGGGCGGCGATCACGAACTTCGGCTTTCTCGCCTCGGCGGTGGTCACGACCGCCGACGCGGTCGAGTCGATGCAGCAGGCATCGGCGGCAGTCGGTGGCTGAGCGCTGACGAGCGCCAAACAGCAGCGAGGGCCCCTCTTCACTGGGGGGCCCTCAAGGCGTCGCAGGTATCCCCCACGCCATATGCGTTCACGTTGCCCCGGCGTGCTTCACCCGGGGTTCACCGCGTGTTCACTCCGGCCGTCCCACAGTCAACTGGGACAGTCCACTAGGTCTTGAGCCAGCTCCAGTTTCTTGAGACCTAGGGCTGTCACACGCGGCCCGCTGGGTGCGCGTTGACTAGGAGTGACCTTCGATGGCGAAATACAGCTTGCGATTACTCTTGCCACTGCTGGTGATCGGCGCGTGCGCGACCCCGACTGGGGTTGACTGGGACCGGGTCTCCCTGTCCACTGACTTGACGTCGTACGCGATCGGGCAGGATGCGGTAGTGACGTTGACCAACGCCAGCGGCCAGACCGTACGGTACTCGTGGTGTCTGCTTGGGCTGGAGCGACGCGTTGAGGGTGAGTGGGAGCGTGCCGCTGGTGCATCCCTGGACCGGTGGGTGAGTGAAGGGTTCTTCGGCCCGACCGCCACCGACACCGATGGTCTTTCCGACGTGTGCAATTTTCATCCGCTCCCTTGGCTGGCAAGCGTCGCGCAAATCCTCCCGACGCCCCCCTATAATGCGAACCTCGTGCCGGGGCCGGAGTACCGGTACATGATCGGCACTATGGGCCCGAACTTTGAAGAACGCGCGGTCGTCTATTCAGCCAGCTTCGCGATCACTCCGTAGCGGCGTCGGGAATGCAACTGGCGCCGCCCGCCAGGAGTTTGGTGTCGCGGGCGGCCTTTGCCGCGGATGAGCGTACCCAGGTCTGGATGGTCAATCGGCTCCAGATCATCGGCGAAGCGTGCGGCGTGCGGCGTGCGCGCGCCTCCCTGACCCCTGGAGATCGATCATCTCGGTGCATAAGTGGCCGTTAATATCAAGTGCACATTGATATTACATCATAAGCAGCTTATGGTACGACCCATGAAGAACGTTCACCGATACCTCGCCGAAATCGGGGCTCGAGGGGGCCGGAAGAGCCGCCGCGCGCTCGATGCGCAGACGGCGCGCACCATGGTGCGTGTCCGCGAGGCGCGAAGGGCCTTCAGGCGCTTTCGCCACACCTGTTTCTGGTCGTGCCGACCCGACCTGGTCATTCGTGCCGAGGATGTCCCTTGGGTCGCGGAGCAACTCATGAAGCACGGGAACCGCGAGGCGTGGCGCATCGGGGCGAAGCTATGCCGCTAACGGAATTTCAGCGCCTGCTACTCGCCGAACTCGCCAAGGCGCCCACCGACGAGCGATACCTCGCCGGTGGGGCCGCGATGCATTTCACACCGCATTCGGCACGCTACAGCGACGACCTCGACTTCTTCCATGACCGGGAGGAGCGCGTCGCGAGCGCTTTCGCGGCGGACCGGGCGCAGCTCGTTCCGACGGGACAATCCCCCTCGGTCGTGAAGGGCTGGGTCGGTATCTATTGAGGATCCCAGCGCACCGGTAGAGGTGCGCCGCGGCTCAGTTCAACAGATTCTATCCGAAATCCCGCTCCTCACGCGGTCCGCTCTGTCGCCTCGCGCCGGCATGCGTACGCCGGCCGCGAGCGCTCCGGATACGATCTTGTACGGTATGCTCACAGAGGTAAGAGCAGATGAGCGATCGCCGAATTGATGGCTTCTTCTATGGGCTATTCATGGACCACAAGATCCTTCGCGCAACCGGCGTGGAACCGATCAACCCGCGGCGCGCCTATGTCGAGGAGTTCGCGTTACGTATCGGCCAGCGTGCCACGCTGATTCCGTCCCCCGGAGCTCGCGCCTACGGTATGCTCTTTGCTCTCAAGCACTCAGAGCTCGACCGGCTCTACGCCGCTCCAGGGCTTGAACTGTATCGGCCGGAAGCGATACTCGCCCAGCCTCTGGAGGGAACGCCCACGCCGGCCTTGTGCTACAACCTGCGTGAAGCACCGCGACCTCATGAACGAAACCCTGAGTACGCGGTGCGGCTTCAGCGTATTCTCACCATTCTCGACTTCCCGGCAGAGTACGTTGCGTCCGTTGATGAGCTGAGCAACCGGGGACATAGCTGACAGAATGTCCGGGGACATGGTTAACACTTTTTCTTGAGGGACGGGGCCCCGGTGATCGTGTGGGTGTGTTCGTCGAAGCGGCCGAGGAGCGTCTCGTGTTGACCCGAGTGCAGGCGAAAGGGGCCTGCCCTGCTCACGCGTCGCACTTCCACTGTAGCAATCGACCCTGAGACCGAGCGGGTGAAGGCTCACTGAACCCGAGCGGAGTACGGCGTGGGCTCAGGACTGTTCGGCGGGTCAAACCCGCCGCTCGGCGCCTGCGGCGACCCGCCCTGAAGGGCGGCGCGGTTCGTCGTTCACGACGCTTGGGCGTCGTAATCGCGAACCGGGGCAGCCACCCCGCGGACGGCGTACGGCGCACGCCGCACCCTCTGCACGTTGTACGTTTCACGTTTCACGTTACCACCTTCCCGCGCTCACCGCCCTCCGCCCCCCCCGCGCTCGCTTGCCCCGACTCGCTCCGCACGCTGCAGTGCTCTCCGTGGCGAGATCATGACCGGGCAGGGCACTGACGCGTGCATCCGCGAGTCGGGTCGGCGCTCGCCTCACCCTCTGCACGTTGTACGCTGCACGCTGCACGTATCCCGTATCACGCATCGCGTCGTACGTTGCACGCTTCCCCTTCCCCCCCCCCCGCGTGCGGCGCACAGCGCCCCGCGCACCGCGTTGCACGTTGTACGCTGCACGCTGCACGTTTCCCGTATCCCGTATCCCGTATCCCGTATCCCGTATCACGTATCCCGTTTCACGCATCACGCATCACGCATCACGTACCACGTATCACGTTTCACGTATCACGTATCACGTTTCACGTATCACGTTTCAAAGGGAAATCGATCCATCCCGAAAACTCGTCGTGCCGATCAGCGCGTTCACCAACACCGGTCGCCCAACCGCGGCTTCTTCCTTCGCGGTCGCGAGCACGGTGTCGATCTCGTCGGGATGCTCGATCCGCAGCCCCACACCGCCATAGCCCTCGGCCACGCGTTCGTAATCGGTACGCCGCAGCTCGGTGCCCACCGCGTCGCCCAGCATGTCACGCTGCCCGCGCGCGATCTGCGTCCATGCGCCGTCATTGCCGACCACCGCGATCACCGGAATCCGGTGCCGCACCATCGTGTCGAACTCGGCGATGCTGAACGCGGCGGACCCGTCGCCATAGAGCAGCCATACCAACCCGTCGGGCCGGGCGGCCGCGGCGCCCAGGCGAGCCGGACGCCGGGCTCGGCAACGCACGGACGGCCGCACTGCCTACGAGCGTGACACGGTAGTTGACTTGGCTATGGAAGAGTCGGGCGAGTCGGCTGACAACAATCCCGCCCAGGCCATCCACCCTTCGCTTCAGCCTGTAGACATCGTTCCCACTGAGCCTCAGCGCGAGGCCGGCACGAGCCATCGAAACGGCGCGGCAATCCGATACACAGCGCAGGTGCTCGTGAGTCAGCCAGTCAAGCAACCTCTTCGGTGGCGGCTGACTGGCCAATTCGCAACGGTAGTGCACGAGGCTTTGGATGGCTCCGCCCATGATCGCCACGCGGCGGACGATTCGGCAAGCGTGTCTGCTGCCGCTGCTTGGGGGTGGTGCCTGGATTCGCATTCGCGGGGGAGGCTACCGGCGTAGGCGCCGGATACGATAGCGTACTAGCCAAGGTACGTCGTCCGGGTCCAGCTCAACTCCCCAGGCAAACTCGCGAGAGACTTCGCTCACGATGACGCCGGCCGGACTGCGAATCGACGCGACGCGCACTCCGACCGGATCCACTACGTCCCATTGCTGGCCAGTGCTGTCCGACGTACGGAGGATCCAGATCATACCGTCAAGGCCCGCGAGCACGGCTCCCGTGTTGGAGAGACCGCGTCCAGAGTTCGGAATGGCCGGTGGAAACTCCGGAACATAAAGATGCTCGCGAACGGCGCTCCTAGCAGAAGACGCACTCGGAAACGTACCGCTTCGGACCAGACCAGGGGTGAAAGCCGAAAGCCATTGCTCCACATGGGCGTCCGTCAACGGCAGCGCTTCATCGTTGATTGTTCTGCCGAATAACACCGATGCTTTTCCGTCCATTACCTTGATCCGATACCGACCGTCCCTGGTGCTTGTTGCTGCGGGGCGCTCCACCAAGACGATTCTGTCGCCTGCGCGCGATACAGCGAGTATGTCAGAGTGATGCCACGGCTGCCGGACCTGAACCAGACCGCCCCTTGGTGTCTCGATCAACATGAGCGCATTTCGAATGGCCAGCTGCCCGAGAGTGTCGAGGGCCTCCCCGTCGGGAGACAATTTCAAGAGCGGATACCCGCTGGCGGCGAGTCTAGTATACGTCGTGAAGTCCACAGCCTCGGTCATCAGGAACGAACCGTCGACGAGCAAGGAGTGTATCCGATACCGCCGGTTGGCTCGGGCATCCACAATTTGCGGCGTCGGTGTCTCTCTGATCAGTCGCCCTGCGGGATCGAAAAAGGTGATCCGCTGTAGTGCCTGATCCCACGCCCAGAGCATGTCCTGGTGCAACCCGATGGTCCCAATGATGCGAAACTCGCCCGGTCCCCAGCCACGCCGACCGATGGTCGCCTGGTAAATGCCAGCGGTATCATACATGAGGATTGCGTCCTCCCGTATGTCCACGACGTAGCTGCTGCCGCGACCGTCCACGGCGAAATGCTGTACCTCGGTAAGTAGAGCCGCCGTATCCGCCGCGTATTTGACGTCGGGCACCAGAGTCCACCGATCCTGGGCGAACGCGTTACCTCCATCTAACAGGGAAACAGCTAGGCCGCCGACCGCTGCTGAGAGCCTGCATCGGGAAACGATCGTGGTCATATCGGTGGCGCTGGCAGACTTAGATTTCACTTCATATCTTCAGTACAGCAGTAGACTGCCGGATTCGCTCGCCAGCTGCGACGGTGTACGACCGCCCGACGACACGTCCGTCGCACCCAAGAACAAACTGGGATCCCGGCGCGCCGAACACCACGTCGTCCGTGGTGCGCTTGCCGAGGGCGTGCACAAAGGCCGGCCCCGTCCAGCGTTCGAGGACGGTGCCGTCGGCCTGCCGGAATTGCCACCGGCCGAACCGCTCGATCCCCAAGGATTCGAGCACCTCGCCAGGAATCCAGGACAATTCGGCGTCGCTGTCGACGAGGACGGATCGCAGCGCGCGTCGTTCGCCCGGGCGCGCCGGATTTTCTATCTCGATGTCGATGCGCAAGGTTCCCATGGTGTCGGCCATGATAGCTCCAGCCATGCTGCCGAGTAGTACCACCCCGGTGCGCGGCGTGTCAATGTGTCGCGCGGTCGAGCGGCAGTGCGACGAAACGGTCAGGTTTGTGATGCGTCTCGCCGGGTGCCACAGGTCGACCACATGGAATTCGTCACCGACGAAGGGGTCACGTCGCCCTGAAGGGCGGCGCGGTTCGTCGTTCACGACGCGTCGGCGCGCAGCGCCGCCGAGCCGACGCTTGAGCGTCGGAATCGCGAACGCTGCCCGCTCCCGCTTCCCGCCCCCCGCTCCCAGGACCCCGTATCACGTTTCACGTTTCACGTTTCACGTTTCACGAATCACGTATCACGAATCACGTTTCACGTTTCACGCTACACGCTGCACGCTGCACGCCAGCCCCGCGCACCGCGCACCGCGCCCCCTTCCCGGCTCGCTTGCCCCGACTCGCTCCGCACGCTGCAGTGCTCTCGGTGGCGAGATCATGAGCGGGCAGGGCACTGACGCGTGCATCCGCGAGTCGGGTCGGCACTCGCGTCACCTCTCCGGCGCCACGCTTCTCCCTCCCCCCGCGTGCGGCGCACAGCGCCCCGCGCATCACGTTGCACGCTGCACGTTTCCCGTATCCCGCATCACGGTTCACGTATCACGCATCACCAACTCCCGCACCCAACCATTGGTCAAAGGGAAATCGATCCGTCCCGAAAACTCGTCGTGCCGATCAGCGCGTTCACCAACACCGGTCGCCCGACCGCGGCTTCTTCCTTTGCGGTCGCGAGCACAGTGTCGATCTCGTCAGGATGCTCGATCCGCAGCCCCACACCGCCATAGCCCTCGGCCACGCGTTCGTAATCGGTACGCCGCAGCTCGGTGCCCACCGCGTCGCCCAGCATGTCACGCTGCCCGCGCGCGATCTGCGTCCATGCGCCGTCATTGCCGACCACCGCGATCACCGGAATCCGGTGCCGCACCATCGTGTCGAACTCGGCGATGCTGAACGCGGCGGACCCGTCGCCATAGAGCAGCCACACCAACCCGTCGGGCCGGGCGGCCGCGGCACCCAACGCGAATCCTCCTCCCACCCCCAGCGTGCCGAACACGCCGGGGTCGAGAAAACTCAACGGCCGGCGCGGCGCGACAACGTAGGACGCCGTGGCGACGAAGTCGCCGCCGTCCAGCACGAGGATGCTCCGGTCGTCGAGCGCGCGATCGATACCCGCGCACAGCGCGATGGGGTTCACGAAATCCGTGCGCTCGCTCGCCAGCCGGGTGATCTCCTCATCCCGCGCGCGGTCGCGCTCGAGCAGCCGGTCGCGCCAGTCGAGCCACCGCGGCATCCCGTCGGTGCGCTCGCCCAGCCGCTCGAGAAAGAGCGACGGATCGCCCAACACCGCGACGTCCGGCGCGCGGTTGAGTTGCAGGTCCCGCCCGTCGCGGTTGACCGCGATGACGGTGGCCTTGCGATTCACCGCGCCACCGTATTGCAACCGGAAATCGAGCGGCACGCCGGCCAGCAGCACCACGTCCGCCTCGCGGAGCGCCGTGCCCCGCGCATGGCGTCGCAACAACTCGTGGCCCCGCGGGAACACGCCGCGCGCCATCCCGGAGCAGTAGGTCGGGATGCCCAACCGCTCCAGCGCCGCCCGCACGGCGGACACGGCCTCCACGCGCAGCATCGCCTGGCTGCCCAGCACGGCAACCGGACGCTCGGCCCGCGCGATCACTCCCGCCGCCTCACCCACCATGCCCGCGTCGGGCGGCATCACGAAATACGGTTCGGCGTCCGTCGACTCGTTGTCGCGGGCGGCAAACAACCGTTTCAGGTGCCAGGCGACGTACCGGGCGCGCACGCGCGCGGCCAGGCCGCGTTCTCCGGAGCCCATTCCTTCCTCGTAAAACGCGCGCACCGCAGCCTCGCCGTACAGCACGTCCACCGGACACTCCACGAACACCGGACCGGGCACGCCGTCGCGCGCCGCGGCAAACGCACGCTCGAGCGTGGGCTCCAGATCGCGGAGCCGCTTCACCGCCCGCGCCCACTTCACGTGCGGCCGCACCGCCGCGAGCTGGTCGATGTCCTGGAGCGCTCCCCTGCCCTTGAGGATGGTGGCCGCCGCACCGCCCAGCAGCACCATCGGTGACTGGGCGAGCCGCGCGTTCATCACCGCGGTCAACGCGTTGGTGACTCCCGGCCCCGCCGTCACCGCCGCCACGCCCGGGATACCGGTGAGTCGCGCGTAGGCGTCGGCGGCGAACGCGGCGGACGCCTCGTCGCGCACGTCGATGACGCGGATGCCGCGCCGCTTGGCCTCGACCAGGATCGGCGAGATGTGGCCGCCGCACAGCGTGAACAGCGCTCCCACCCGGTGCCGCTCGAGCACCCGCGCCACCACCGCTCCACCGTTCATCGTGCCTCCGCGATCCCGCGCGCCACGTGGTCCGCCACCGCCATGATCGTGAGCATCGGGTTCACGCCGCTCGACGTCGGGAACGCCGAGCCGTCCGCGACATAGAGCCCCTCGATCTCATGGGTTTGGCCGCGACCGTCCACGACACTGGTCGCCGGATCCCGGCCAATGCGCGCCGAGCCCATCTGATGGAAGCTGATGTATGTCATGCGTGCATGGCGATACCCGCTCCGGTCCATGCCGCTGCGCAGCTCGTCGCGCCACCCGCCACGCGACGGTGCCACGCGCACGGGCGGCGTGTGCAGCGAGAAGATCTCCTCGGCCCCCGCGGCCGCGAGGATCTCGGCGACCGCCAACAACCCGCGTCGCATGCGACGCGTGTCACCCCGCGAGATTTCGTAGTGGGCACGCGGCCGTCCGTCCGACCCCACCACCACGCGGCCCGCGTCGCGGTCCCGCAGGAGCACACCACCCACCATGGTGTGCGCGAGCCGGGCCACGTCGGCGCGATGGCGCAGCGCGCTTTCCCAGCCGAAGCCGCTCGCCGCCAGCGCGAAGTGCACCGGTCCCGTCTCGAACCGGCAGCCATAGCCATCGCCGTCCATGTTGGCGAATTCGTCCGAGTAACGCGCCTGCAACGCGCCGGCCCACGGATCCACGCGCTCGGGGAACACGGCACCCAGCGCCGTGACCGGATGCAGGTGCAGCCCGCGACCGATGGAGACGTTGACCAATCCCGAGCGGCGGAGCACGCCCGGCGTGTTGATCGCCCCCGCGGCGACCACCACCACCTTGGCGCGGACGGTGAGCGCCACCGCCTTCCCGTCGGGGCTGCGCGTCACGGCCTCCACCCCGGTCGCGTGCCCGCGTTCGATCAGGACGCGTTGCACCACGCAGTGCGCGACGATCCGCGAGCCCCGTTGCACGGCGTCGGCGAGATACGTCGTCGCCGTCGAGTTCTTGGCGCCGCGCCGGCACCCGTAGCCGCAGAAGCCGCACTCCTCGCCGCCCGGGCAGTCGGTCACGTTGCGGGGCTGAGCCGCGACTCGCCAACCCAGCACGCGACATCCACGCTCGAGGATCTCGTCCCGCCGGCTGGGTTCGGTGGGCGCCGTCGAGACGCGCGCTCCCGCGGTCACACGCGCGAACGAATCGGCGAACCGGCGGGACGAGAATAGATCCAGGCCGGACACCTCGTCCCACTCCGCTCGCGTGTCGTCGGGCAGCTCGAGGCTGGTCGTCCAGTTGATGGTGGTGCCGCCTCCCACGCAGGACCCGGCCAGAATGGGCATGGAACCGTTCTGGGTCATGAGGAGCCCGCCGTCGAGATAGAGCGACGACAGCATGTCACCCTCGATCTGCGTCATGTCTCTCGCGCCGACGCTCGGTCCCTTCTCCAGCACGACCACGTCGAGACCGTGCGCAGCCAGCACGCCCGCCACCACGCCGCCGCCCGCCCCGGAACCCACCACCACCACGTCGCACTCGAAGGTCGTGTCGCCCTCCACGGAAACCGTCGGCAGCGCTTCGACCGTTGTCGGGGGAGGTGCGAGCGGCCCGGGATATCCCACGGCGTCCCACGCGGGATGCCCACCGCCGGGCACGGGCCAGCAGTAGTAGGCAACGTGCGCCAGGCGCTTGAGCGCCTGGAACGCGGCCCGCTTCGCCGGGATCCACGATGTCGCCCACGCGCGGAGCACCTGCTCCCGCTCGGCGATCGGCAAGGCGGTCAGCGACGCAAAGCAGCGGCTCAGCATGAAGTTCAGCACGGGTGTGTCCAGGGCGCGCAGCACGAGGCGCAACCGCGCGCGATCGCGGGCATCCGGCAGTTGCTGCGCGAGGGCCACGGCCCGAGCCGGCGTCCCCGCCCCGTCCGCGCCGCAGGCAAAGAGCCCGCCGGGGTCGTTCACACGGTACAACTCGGGGAGCAACGCGTCGCAGATGGCGGTGAGCGTGGAGCGCTCTCGGGTGGTCAGGCGGTCCGAGGTCATTGCGTGTGCCCCCAACTTATGAGAGGTTCCGGCGGCCGCCAGCGCCGCGCAACCTGGCCCATGTGACCGGCTCGTCGTAGCTTAGCGTCCCCACCTCCCAAGGAGATCCGTTGCCGGACGACACCCCGCACTCGCGGCGCCCCGCGAGCGACCACGACGCACTCGTCCACCGGCAGTCCGCGCTCATGCGTTTGCTCACGGGTATCGCCGCGGCGCATGATGAGGACGGGATCTGCAAGTCCGTGGTGCGCGGGCTCCAGGACGAGTGGCTGGGCTATGACTTCGTCGGCGTGTTTCTCGCCGAGCCGGACACGGGTGATCGGATCATGCGCGCCGGCGTGGGATGGGAAGATATCCCGGACGACCTCCGGCTCCCCGCGGGCAAGGGGCTGAGTGCGCGGCCGCTGCTGGACGGGCAATTGCACTACACGCCGGACGTGACCGCCGTCCCGGGCTACATCCCGGGGCTCGCGACGGGATCCGAGGTGGATGTCCCGCTCGCGATCGACGGTACTCCGATCGGCGTGCTCGTCGTCGAGAGTGAAACTCCGAACGCGTTCAGCTCCGAGGATCTGGAAATCCTGAGCGCGGCCGCCAACCAGGCCAGCATCGCCATCGGCCGCGCGCGGCTGCTCGAAGCGCAGGGGGAGCTGCTGGTCGCGTCACAGCAGCGTGCGAACGAGCAACAGGCGCTCCTGGAAACGTTGGGCGACCTCTCCGCCGAGCTGCAATTGTCCAAGCTCCTGCAATCCGCGCTGGAGCGTGCGGTGGCCTTGCTCGACGTGTCCGCCGGCGAGCTTGCCATCTTCGATCGGGAGCGGAACGACCTCGTCATTGTGGCGAATCACAACACCGGGAGCGTTTCGACGGGCACCCGGCTCGCGATCGGCGAGGGGGCGATGGGTCAGGTCGCCAAGACGCACGAGCCGCTCATCATCGAGGATTACGGGGGGTGGATCGGGCGGTCCGCGCAGTATGCGGACGTCGAGGCCCACGCGGTGCTCGTGCTTCCGCTCCTGATCGGCGGACGGCTGGTCGGGGCCTACAGCCTGTGGACCACGGACCCCCTGCGGCGGTTCGGCGACGCCGAGTTGCGGCTCGCCAATCTCTTCGCGCCGCAGGCCGCCGTCGCGATCGAGAATGCCCGGCTGTTCAGTGACGCGCGACGGCAGCACCAGTATTTCGCCGAGCTCGTGCGGAACAGCCCGGTCGCGATCGTGACACTCGACACGGACCACAACGTGACGTCGTGCAATCCGGCGTTCGAGCGCCTGTACGGATACGCGCTCGACGAGGTGCGCGGGCACAACCTCGACGACTTCATCACGACCGACGAGAGTCGCGCACAAGCCGTGGCGTACACGTCGGCCGCGAGTAGTGGCGCCGTGCAAGGGATGGGCCGCCGCCGGCGCAAGGACGGCACGCTCGTGGACGTCGAGGTCCTGGCCGTGCCGGTGATCGTCGACGGTGAGCGCGTGGGGATGATGGGCTTGTACCACGACGTGACCGAGTTGCTGGCCGCGCGGCGCGAGGCCGAGCGCGCGAACAGCGCCAAGAGCCAGTTCCTCGCCAACATGAGCCACGAGCTGCGCACGCCGCTGAACGCCATCATCGGGTACAGCGAGATGCTCCAGGAGGATGCGCAGGACGCCGGGCACGACGATTTCGTGGCCGACCTGTCCAAGATCCACTCGGCGGGGCGCCATCTGCTTTCGCTCATCAACGACATTCTGGACCTGTCCAAGATCGAGGCCGGCCGCATGGAGTTGAACCGCGACACGTTCGACGTGGCCGACCTCGTGGAGCAAGTGGCGGTGACCGTGCGCCCATTGATCAACACGAACGCGAACACGCTGGTCGTCGAGACGGTCCCCGAGCTGGGGACGATGCTCTCCGACGCCACGCGGGTACGCCAGGTGCTGCTGAACCTCTTGTCGAACGCGTCCAAGTTCACGGACCATGGGACGGTCACGCTGACGGCCACCCGGGACAACGCCGCGGGAGCCGAGGGCGATTGGATCACGTTTCGCGTCGCGGACACCGGCATCGGCATGACGGCGGGGCAGTTGAGCAAGGTGTTCGATGCATTCGCGCAGGCGGAAGCGTCCACGGCCAGCCGCTACGGCGGCACGGGTCTCGGACTCACGATCTCCAAACGTTTCTGCGAGATCATGGGAGGGGACATCGTCGCCGAGAGCGAGCCGGGCCACGGAACGCGATTCACGGTGCGGCTCCCCGTGCGCGCGCCTGGCGGCGTCGAAAGCGTGAGTGTCGCGGATCCATCGGCGGACGCCGAGGGACACGCGCGGGGCACCGTTCTCGTGATCGACGACGACGCCGCGGCGCGCGACATCCTCGCCCGCACGCTGCGCAAAGAGGGGTTTGAGGTCGCGCAGGCCGCCGACGGCCACGAGGGCCTCACGCTCGCGCGGGAGCGGCGGCCGGACGTCATCACGCTCGACGTGCTCATGCCCGGCATGGATGGGTGGGCGGTGCTCACGGCGCTCAAGGACGACCCGGACCTGAGCGGGATTCCGGTCGTGATGTTGAGCGTCGTGGACGAGACCAATCTCGGCTTCGCCCTCGGGGCGTCGGACTATCTCACGAAGCCGATCGATCGGGAGCGGCTCACGCGGGTCGTGGCTCGTCTGGCCGGCGATCGGGGGCAGCCGGTGCTCGTCGTCGAAGATGACGCCGGGGCGCGTCAAGCGCTGCGCCGCACCCTGGAGCGGGACGGGTGGACGGTGACCGAAGCCGAGAACGGGCGGGAGGGACTCGAGGCCGTTGCGGCTCGCCTCCCGACGCTGGTGCTGCTCGACCTCATGATGCCCGTGATGGACGGCTTCGAGTTCTTCGAGGAGTTTCGGCAGCGGGCGGACACCCGCGACGTGCCCGTCGTGGTGCTCACCGCCAAGGAGTTGAGTGACGACGACCGGGCCCGACTCGAAGGCGGGGTCGCCCGAATCGTGCAGAAGGGCACGTATAACGGCACCGACCTCGCCGCGGAGTTGCGCGCGATCGTCGGTGCGCGAGGAACGGCGGCCTGACGCGGTGAGCAGCAAGCGTCGAGCGCCACGCACCACGGACCGCGCGGATGGGTCGGCCCGTCGGGAGGCGGCGCTGCTGCGTCTCGCGACGACGATCGCGGCCGCCGATACCGAGCGGGACATCTGCGACGCCGTGGTTCGCGGGCTGTACGACGAGGCGCTGGGCTACGATTTCGTGGCGCTTCTCCTGGTGGACGAGGACACGGGCGAGCGTGTCCTCACGGCGAGTGCCGGCTGGAAGGACGCCCCGAAGCACCTTCGCATCGAGCCCGGAACCGGGCTGAGCGAGCGACCGCTGCTCGACGGCCGGATGCACTACACCGCGCGGGTCACGCGCGACACGCGCTACCTGCCGACGCGAAACGAAGGGTCGGAGGTGGACGTCCCACTCCTGGTGAACCGCGAGTTGGTCGGGGTGCTGGTCGTCGAGAGCAGTCGGCCCGACGCGTTCGGGGAAGCCGACTTCGAGATCCTCACGGCGGCCGCCCATCAAGCGGGCACCGCCATCGGACGCACGCGGGCGCTGGCGGCCGAACGCCGGCGCGCGGACGAGCAGGAAGCGCTGCGGGCCACCATGGCCGACCTGGCGGCGGCCATCGAGTTGTCCGAGGTGCTGCAGGCCGTGCTCGATCGCGCGGTGGCACTGCTCGGCGTGAGCCACGGTGAGCTCGCCATCTACGATCAGGTTGCCCAGGAGTTGGAGATCGTCGCGAGTCACAACGTCGGACGACGGGACACCACCGGCATCAGGATGAAGGTGGGCGAAGGCGCCATGGGGCAAGCGGCGGAGACGAGAAGGCCGCTCATCATCCCCGACTATCGGGCGTGGTCCGGCCAGTCCGGCCAGTACGCCGACGTGGAGTTCTACGGGGTGATGGTCGCTCCACTGCTGATCGGACGGCAACTGGTCGGCGCGATCGCGTTCATGGACAAGGATCCCAAGCGGCGGTTCGGCGACAGCGACCAGCGTCTCCTCAACTTCTTCGCGCCGCAGGCGGCGATCGCGATCGAAAACGCGCGGTTGTTCGCGACCGAGCGCCAACGGGCGGAGGAACAGAAGGCGCTCCTCGACACGATGAAGGACTTGTCGAGCGAACTCGAGCTCGGGAAAGTCCTGCACGGCGTGCTGGCGCGGGCGGCGGCGCTGCTCAACGTCACCGGCGGCGAGTTGGCCACGTACGACGAGGCGCGGGGCGACCTCGAGATCGTGGCAAGCTACAACATGGGAACCGACGCGGTCGGGTCGCGGATGCGTTTGGGCGAGGGCGCCATGGGTCGGGTGGCCCAGACCCACGAGTCGCTGATCATTCCACGCTATCAGGAGTGGGCCAGCCGATCCGCCAGCTACACGCAATCAACCGTGCAGTCGGTGATCGCCGCGCCGCTGATGATTGGCAAGCGCCTGGTCGGTGTCATTGCCTCCGTGCATTCCGATCCCCAGCGCGAGTTCGGCAAGGAGGACTTGCGCCTGCTCGAGCTGTTCGCGCCGCAGGCGGCGATCGCCATCCAGAACGCGCGGTTCTTCGCCGAGGCGCAACAACAGCGCAAGTACTTCGAGGAGCTGGTGCAGAACAACCCCGTAGCCATCCTGACGGTGGACGTCGACCGGCGGGTGACGTCCTGCAACCCGGCGTTTGAGCAGTTGTTCGGCTTCACGGCCGCCGAGGTGATCGGACACGACATCGACCCGCTCATCACGACGGAGGCCACCCGTTCGCAGGCCGAGGCGTACACGCACGAGGCGTACGACCGGCCGGTGCACGGCATCGGGCAGCGCCGGCGCAAGGACGGGACGATCGTGGACGTTGAGGTGCTCGCCGTCCCCGTTGTCATCGACGGACGGCTCCTCGGCCTGATGGCGCTGTACCACGACATCTCGGAGCTGCTCGCCGCGCGCCACGAGGCCGAAACGGCCAACAGCGCCAAGAGTCAGTTCCTCGCCAACATGAGCCACGAGCTGCGCACGCCCCTCAACGCGATCATCGGCTACGCCGAGATGCTGCACGAGGACGTCGCGGAGTCCGGCGAGCCCGAACTCGTCGCCGATCTCGAGAAGATCCACCGCGCCGGGCGCCATTTGCTCTCGCTCATCAACGATGTCCTCGACCTCTCAAAGATCGAGGCGGGGAAGATGGAGCTGAGTGTGGAGACGTTCGACGTGCAGGCGGCGATCGAGGATGTGGCGGCGACTGCGCGCGCCCTGGTGGAGCGCAACGGCAACACCTTCGTCGTGAACGCGTCACCGGATCTCGGGGCGATGACGTCGGACCGGACTCGCACCAAGCAGATCGTGCTCAACCTGCTCTCCAACGCGGCGAAATTCACCGAGCACGGAACCATCGCGTTGGACGTGCGCCGCGCGAACAACTCCCGCCGCGCCGACGAGCTGGTACTGTCCGTTCGCGACACCGGCATCGGTATGACGCCCGAGCAGCTCGACCGCGTATTCGAGGCGTTCGCCCAGGCCGAGTCGGCTACGTCCGGAAAGTACGGCGGCACCGGCCTGGGCCTCGCCATCAGCCGGAAGTTCTGCCAGATGTTGGGCGGCGACATCTCGGTGACCAGCGAGGTCGGATCGGGGTCCACGTTCACCGTCCGGCTGCCCGCGGAGGCCCCCGCCGCATGATTCGCGACGCGTCCCCCACGCTGGCCGCCGCCCAGATGCGCTCCGCGTTGTTGCGCCTCAGCACGCGCATCGCCGAATCGAGCGACGAAGGCGACGTCTGCACCGGCGTCGTCGAAGCGCTCGGCGACAGCGCGTTCGGCTTCAAGGGCGTGGCCCTCTATGTGGCCGGCAGCGACGCCTTCGAACCCGCGCTCGCCGCGAGCGCCGGGGAGTTCGTGCCGCGCGGTGACGTCGCGGAACTCAAGCGGCCGCTCCGCGTGGGGCAAAGCGCAATCGGCGAGTTGGTCGTGCAGCGGGAGGGTGGCCGCGCGTTCGACAAGGGTGACGTCGAGATACTCTCCGCCGCGGCCAACCAGGCGAGTATCGCGCTCGGCCGCGTCCGCCTGCTCGCCGCCGAACGCACCCGAACCACGGAACAGCGCGCCCTGCTCGACACGCTCACGGACCTCTCGAGCGAGCTGCAGCTCGACCGGCTTCTGCAAGCCGTGCTGGAACGCGCCGTCGGGCTCCTGGGTGTCACGGGCGGCGAGCTGGCGATTTACGAGGCGGAATCTGACGCGCTGGTCATCGTCGCGAGCCACAACATGGAGGTGAACGCGGTCGGCACGCGGATGCGGGTCGGCGAGGGCGCCATGGGATATGTCGCGCGCACGCACGAGCCGCTCATCATCCCGCGGTACCAGGACTGGGAGGGCCGGTCGGATAAGTACACGCAGAGCACCGTGCAGACGGTGATGGCGACGCCGCTCCTCATCGGCCCGCGGCTGGTGGGGGCCATCGCGAGCATCCACTCCGATCCCGGCCGTCGCTTCGGCGAGTCGGACCTGCGCCTGCTCAACCTGTTCGCCGCCCAAGCGGCGATCGCAATCGAGAACGCGCGCCTGTTCACGTCGGAAAAGGAGCGCGCCGTGGAGCAGCAGGCGCTGCTCGACTCCCTCCAAGACCTGTCCGCCGAACTCGAACTGGGCCGGCTGCTGCAGGCGGTGTTGCGACGGGCCGTGGCGCTCCTCGATGTCACGGGCGGCGAGCTCGCGATTTACGACCAGGAACGGCGGGAACTCGAGATCGTCGCGAGCCACAACATGGAGACCGACGCCGTGGGCATGCGCATGGCCCTCGGCGAGGGCGCCATGGGAAGTGTCGGACAGACGCTCGAACCGCTCATCATTCCACGCTACCAAGACTGGGCCGGCCGGTCCGACAAGTACATCCAGACCTCGGTGCAGGCCGTCATGGCGGCCCCGCTCGTCATCGGCAATCGGCTGGTGGGCGCGATCGCGAGCGTGCACTCGAATCCGGATCGGCAGTTCGGCGAGCGTGATCTGCGCCGGCTCATGATGTTCGCGCCCCAAGCGGCGATCGCCATCGAGAACGCGCGGCTGTTCGCCCGCGAACGGCAGCAGGCCGCCGAACAGGAAGCCCTGCTCGAGACCCTGCAGGATCTCTCGGGAGCGCTCGAGCTCTCCGGCGTGCTCCACCGCGTGCTGGAACGCGCCGTCACGCTCCTCCAGGTGACCGGCGGCGAGCTCGCCACCTTCGACGAAGCCCGGAACGAGCTCCTGATCGCCGCGAGCCACAACATGGACACGGATGCGGTGGGCACCCGCATGGCGGTGGGCGAGGGCGCGATGGGGCAAGTGGCCGAAACGCACGAGCCCCTCATCATTCCCCGCTATCAAGAGTGGATGGGCCGATCGGACAAGTATGCGCTGGCCACCATCCAGTCGGTGATCGCGGCGCCGCTCCTGATCGGCAAGCGCCTGGTCGGCGTCATCGCCGCCGTGCACAACGACCCCGACCACGCGTTCGGCGACGACGCGCTGCGGCTGCTGTCCCTGTTCGGACCGCAGGCGGCCATCGCGATCGAGAACGCGCGCCTGTACGCCGAGGCCCAGCGGTACTTCGAGGACCTGGTGCTCAACAACCCGGTCGCCATCGTCAATCTCGATGCCGACAACAAGATCACCACGTGCAATCCCGCCTTCGAGCGGATGTTCCAGTACGCACGGGAGGAAGTCGTCGGCACCAATCTCGACGAGCTGGTGACCACCGAGAATACGCTCGACGATGCCCGGGCGTACACGGAAGCCGCCAATGCCGGACGCACCGCCGCCGGCACCGGTCGCCGTCGCCGCAAGGACGGCACGCTCATCGACGTCGAGATCTTCTCCATTCCGATCGTCGTCGGCGGGACCCGCGTCGGGATGATCGCGCTGTATCACGACGTGACCGAACTGCTGGCGGCCCGCCGCACGGCCGAGAGCGCGAACGAGTCCAAGAGTCAGTTCCTGGCCAACATGAGCCATGAATTGCGCACGCCGCTCAACGCCATTATCGGCTACAGCGAGATGCTGCAAGAAGACGCGCAGGAGGCCGGCCTGGAGGATTTCGTAGCGGATCTCGCTAAGATCCAATCGTCCGGCAAGCATCTGCTCTCGTTGATCAATGACGTCCTCGATCTCTCGAAGATCGAAGCCGGCAAGATGGATCTCGTGGTGGAGCAGTTCGACGTGGCGGCCATGATCGAGCAAGTCACGACCACGGTGCGTCCAATGGTGGAGAAGAACGGCAACACGCTTCAGGTGCGGATTGGCGAGGGGGTGGACGGGATGTTTGCGGACGCCACGCGCCTGCGGCAGGTGCTCCTCAACCTCCTGTCGAACGCTTCGAAGTTCACCCACAACGGCGTGATCCAACTCGCGACCACCCGGCAGGCAGGGCCGGACGGCCAGCCGTGGATTCACCTCGCGGTGACCGACTCCGGCATCGGCATGACGCCGGAGCAGGCCGGGCGCGTGTTCGAGGCGTTTGCGCAAGCGGAGGCGTCCACCGCGAGCAAGTACGGTGGCACCGGGCTGGGTCTGCCCATCAGTCGCAAGTTCTGTCAGATGATGGGCGGCGATATCGACGTGACGAGCGAGGTGGGCGCCGGCTCCACGTTCACCGTACGCCTTCCCGAGACGATGACCGTCCAGCAAGCGGAGACCACCGGAGCTGCCCCGGTCGGGTCGGGCGTGGCGGGAACGATTCTCGTGGTGGACGACGACCCGGCGGCGCGCGACATCGTGCGGCGCACCATCGCGCGCGACGGATACCGTGTGATCGAGGCGGCGTCGGGTCCGGCCGCGCTCCAGCTGGCCCGCGAGCATCGGCCCGACGCCATCACGCTGGACGTGCTGATGCCGGGGATGGACGGATGGTCGGTGCTGGTGGCGCTGAAAGGCGACCGCGAGCTGGCCGAGATCCCGGTCGTGATGGTGTCGGTGGTGGATGAGGCCAACCTCGGCTTCACCCTGGGGGCCGCGGAGTATCTCACCAAACCGCTCGACCGCGATCGGTTGGGAGCCGTGCTCGCCCGCTTCGTCGACGGCCGCCGCAACCAACCCGTGCTGGTGGTGGAGGACGACGCGGCGACCCGCACCATGCTCCGCCGCGCGCTGGAGCAGGATCGCTGGACCGTGGTGGAAGCCGAGAACGGGCGCGCCGGGCTCGAACGCGTGCGCGACTCGGTGCCGGCGCTCGTGCTCCTGGATCTCCTGATGCCCGAGGTGGACGGCTTCGCATTCTTGCAGGCGCTGCGGTCCGACGAGAAGACCCGGGATGTCCCGGTCATCGTGATCACGGCCAAGGACCTGACCGACGCCGACCGCAGCCGGCTGAATGGGGGGATCGCGCAGATCGTGCAGAAGACCGCCAATGACGGCGCTGGGTTCCTCCAGGCCGTACGGCACGCCATCGGTGCGCGTGCGCGGGGAGCCGCGTGATGGGAGCCAAAGCCCGGCGCCCCACACCACGCGTCAACGGTCACGCGGCCCGGCGGCAGGCCGCCCTCCTCCGTCTGTCCACGGCTATCGCATCGGCGCACGACGAACGCGAGGTGTGTCAGGCCGTGGTGGAGGGCCTGCATGACGAGGCACTGGGATACAACTTCATCGGCGTGTTCATGATCGACTCGGCGAGCGGCGATCGTGTGCTCCAGGCGAGCGTCGGGTGGGAGGACGTGCCGGAGAACTGGCACGTTCATCCGGGAGAAGGCCTGAGCGAGCTCGCCGCGGCCAACGGTTCTCTGCACTACACCCCCGACGTAACGCGCGAGTCACGCTATCTCGCGAGTCTCGCGAGCGGGAGCGAAGTCGATGCCCCCCTGATCGCGGACGGTCAGACGATCGGCGTGCTGGTGGTCGAAAGCCGCGAGCCCAACGCCTTCGGCGCGGAGGACTTCGAGATCCTCACCGCCGCCGCCAACCAGGCCGCCATCGCGATCGAGCGCGCGCGCCTTTTGGCCGAAGAGCGGCGCCGGGCCGACGAACACAAGGCGTTGCTCGACACGATGGCGGATCTGTCTTCCGAGCTTGAGTTGAGCCGAGTTCTCCAGGCCGTGATCGCCCGCGCCGTCACCGTGCTCGGCGTGACGGGCGGAGAGGTCGCCATCTTCGACGAGGAGACCCGGGAGTTGGTCGTCCTCGCCAGCGAGAACATCGGCAAGGACTCGACCAACACGCGCATCGCCCTGGGTGAGGGCGCCATGGGCACGGTGGCCCAGACCCTCGAGCCCCTCATCATCCCCTCGTACCACGAGTGGCTCGGTCAGTCTCCCAAGTACGCCGACGTGATGGTGCACTCCGTGATGGCGGCGCCGCTGCTGATCGGCCGCCGATTGGTCGGCGCGATCGCCACCGTGCATTCCGATCCGGACCACATGTTCAATGCCGACGACCTCCGCCTGCTGAACTTGTTCGCTCCACAGGCGGCCATCGCCATCGAGAACGCCCGTCTGTACACGGCGGCTCAACGGCAGAAGCAGTACTTCGAGGAAGTGGTCGTCAACAGCCCGGTCGCCATCGTGACCCTCGATCGCGACCACAACATCGTGTCGTGCAACCCGGCGTTCGAGACCCTGTTCGGGTACCGGCAGGACGAGACCATCGGGCGGAATCTCGACGAGCTCATCACGACCGAGTCCGCGCGGTCCGAAGCCGTCAGCTACACGAGGCAAGCGCTCGATCGGCCGGTGCGCGGCATCGGACGGCGACGGCGCAAGGACGGGACGTGGGTCGACGTGGAGATCCTGGGCGTGCCGGTCTTCGTCGAGAACGAGCGCGTTGGGCTGATGGGCCTGTACCACGACATCACGGAGCTGCTGAAGGCCCGCCAGGAGGCCGAGGCGGCCAACTCCGCGAAGAGTCAGTTCCTGGCCAGCATGAGTCACGAGCTCCGCACGCCGCTGAACGCGATCATCGGCTACGGGGAGATGCTGCAGGAAGAGGTCGAGGAACTTGGGCAGCCGCTGCTGACCGAGGATCTGGGCAAGATCACCGCGGCGGGCCGACACCTCCTGCGCCTGATCAACGACGTCCTCGATCTCTCCAAGATCGAAGCGGGCAAGATGGAGCTCCACCTGGAGACGTTCGACATCCAGGAAATGCTCGAAGACGTGCTCAATACGGTGCGGCCGCTCGTGAGCCGCAACGACAACCTCTTCGAGACGGATATCCCCGCCGACCTTGGCACGATGCGCGGTGACCTCACCAAAGTGCGACAGATGCTGCTCAATCTCATCTCGAACTCCGCCAAATTCACGACCGGCGGGCGGATCGGCTTGTCCGTCGCCCGCGAGGAGGAGGACACGATCGTGTTCCGGGTCCGCGACACCGGGATCGGCATGACGGACGGGCAACTGGGCCGGCTGTTCGAAGCGTTCTCGCAGGCGGAGTCCGCCACGTCGGCCAAGTACGGCGGAACCGGGCTGGGGCTCGCGATCACCAAGCGGTTCTCGCGCATGATGGGTGGCGACGTCACGGTTGAAAGCACCCCGGGCAAAGGCTCTATCTTTACCATCCGGCTCCCCGCCCATGTGGTGGCGGCGGCGAGCGAACACGAGGTACCCGAATGACCAACGGAGACCAATCCATGGCCAGGATCCTCCTCGTCGAGGACAATGAGATGAACCGGGACATGCTGTCGCGCCGGCTCACGCGGAAGGGATACGACGTGGAAATGGCGGTGGACGGCCAGCAAGGGATCGACATGGCGAAAGCCGGCAAGTACGACCTCATCTTGATGGATATGAGCCTGCCCGAGGTCGACGGCTGGGAGGCCACGCGGCGCCTGCGGGAGGATCCCGCGATGAGTGCGGTCCCCATCATCGCGCTCACGGCACACGCGATGTCCGGCGACCGCGAGAAGGCGCTGGAGGCGGGCTGCAACGACTACGATACGAAGCCGATCGAGCTGCCCCGGCTGCTGTCCAAGATCGAGGCGGCACTCCGCGCGGCCCAGTGACCGACGCGACGCGTCCCACCACGGTCTCGGAGTGGCGCCATGAGCTGCGCACCCCGGTCAACCACATCATGGGGTACGCGGAGATGCTGCTGGAGGATGCCGTCGACAGCGGCGCCGAGACCCAGGCGGCGGCCCTGCGGGACGCGGTAACGGCCGCGCGCGACGCGGTGACCCTGATCAACACGACGCTGCCGCCGGAACGCACGGACATCACGGACGCCGAGTTGCTGACCCTCGCGGACAGCCTCCAGGATCCCAGGGATCGCGTGGCGCAGGCGATGGAGCGCCTCGTGGCCGGCGGCGCAACGGGCGCGGGCGCGAGCTTCCACGACGACGTGCGCCGCATTTTGCGCGCGGCCGACCGCCTCCTCCAGGTCGCGCGATCCGTGGCCCCCGCACCCGTCGAGCCGCAGGTGGCGGATGCGACCCCCGGTGATGCGCCACCCGGGGCGGCGCGGATTCTGATCGTCGACGACATCGAGGAGAATCGCGACGTGCTGCGACGCCGGCTCGAGCGTGAGGGGCACGCGGTCGTGAGCGCCGAGAACGGCCGGCAGGCGCTCGACCTGCTGGCGGCGGGCAGCTGCTGCGACCTCGTACTCCTGGACGTGATGATGCCGGAGATCGACGGCTTCGAGGTGCTGCGTCGGTTGAAGGGAGACACGTCGACCCGTGATATCCCGGTCATCATGATCTCGGCGCTTGACGATGTCGAAGGCATCGGACGCTGCATCGAGGCCGGCGCCGAGGACTACCTCCCCAAACCGTTTGACCCGATCCTCCTGCGCGCCCGCATCACGGCGTCACTCGAGAAGAAGCGGCTCCGCGACCAGGAAAAGGAGTATCTCCACCAGGTGAATCGGGTCATCGCCGCCGCGACCGCGGTCGAGACCGGCGCGTACGAAGGCGGCGCACTCGCGGAGGTCGCGCGTCGCGAGGACGCCCTCGGGCGTCTCGCGCGGGTGTTCGACGGCATGGCCGCGCAGGTCAAGGCGCGCGAGGACCGCCTGCGCACGCAGGTGCGCGACCTGCAACGGGAGATCAAGGCCGCCCGCGATACGGCGGAACACGCCACGCCCCACGGACTGGACGATGGAAAGTTGGCGGTCGGCGATCTGCTCGCCAATCGCTACCAGATCGAGGCGGTGATCGGCGCCGGCGGCATGGGGACCGTGTACCGGGCCCGCGACACGGAGCTCGACGAGGTCGTGGCCATCAAGACGCTGCGCCCCGAGTTCGTGTCCGATGACAAGCTGGTGGAGCGATTCAAGAGCGAAATCCGCCTGGCTCGCCGCATCTCGCACCAGAACGTCGTGCGCACGCACGACCTCGGCGAGTGGAAGGGACTCTACTACCTCACGATGGAACTGGTGGAGGGTCTCACCGTGCGGGAGCTCCTGGACCAGCGGGGCCGCCTCGAAATCTCATCCACCATCGCGATCGGACGCCAGCTGGCGGCCTCACTTGCCGTGGCCCATGAACAGAGCGTGATCCACCGCGACATCAAACCGCAGAACCTGCTGCTCGACGCCTCCGGCGTGCTCAAGGTCATGGACTTCGGCGTCGCCCGACTGGCGGAGCGCTCGGTCAACCTGACCGAGGCGGGGCTCATTCTGGGCACGCCGGCCTATATGTCCCCGGAACAGATCATCGGGGAAGAGATCGACGGTCGCACGGACCTGTACGCCGCCGGCGTCGTGCTCTACGAGTGCCTCACGGGTCGACTCCCGTTCGATGGGCATTCCGTGGTGTCCCTCATTGCCAAGGTCCTGAACGACGAGGCGCCCCCCCCGCTGGAGGCCAACGCCGACATCCCGCCGGCGCTCTCGGGTCTGGTCCAGGGCCTGCTCGCCAAGGATCCCGCCGACCGGCCCCAGTCGGCCGCCGAACTCGCCACCCAGCTCGACCGGCTCGGGTAGCGCCTCCCGCCGCACGTGCGAGTCCGGCTTCATACCGACCACGTCCACTCTTCACGTGCATCGGCTAGAGTTGGGGCGGACGTTCCACCCGCGAGAGAGATCATGCCCGACCTGATCCGACACGATCCGGATGCCATGCGGTTCACCCTGGAGATGGGTGGGGCCGAAGCGTATCTGCAGTACGGCGAACTCGACGCCGGAGCGCTGGATTTCCGCGTCGTGTACGTGCCCGACGCCCTCAGAGGAAGTGGCGTGGCTGCGAAGATCGTGGCGCATGCGCTCGCCTACGCTCGCGCCCAGGGTCGGGAGGTCGTGGCAAGTTGTGGCTACGTCCGACGCCACCTCGAACGCGAGGCCCAAGCCGCTTCGCAACGCTGAACGGCTAGGACAAAAGGACTGCGAACTGAATGCGGTCTCCGCTGTGACGGCTCAGTGGATCGGCAAGACGATTGAGAGCCGGTGTGTGGTGATCCGCGGGATCGGCGGTATGAGGGATCCCGATAGAGTCGCTAGGACGGCCCGACTGGCATCCGGAACGTTAGGGTTGTAGTTCCCGTCCCGGTGCGCGCCTTGGTAGTGCAGGCGGAGCTCGCGCGTACCAACAGCAATGCCCCACGTCAGGGTCCATTCCGCCCACCGCTGATCCTGATGGCGGTAGCTCTCCATCACGTGGTTCCACTGGTCCAGTCCGTAGTCCGTGAGCTCGACACGCAACCCCATTTGGAAAGCGACCGGCCCGGCGTGTTGGGTCAGCCCCATTCGGGTCTTGACGTTCGAAAACACGAATCGATTCTCCACGGTCTTGCCGCCGACGCGGATGTTTTGACCGCTCGTCGTCGTCACCGGAGCCTCGGCTTCTGCCCACGTGTGACTCCATGCGGGTTCGAACGCTAGGTCCATGCCCACCGCCAAGCGCGCTTGCGGAGGGCCAAAAGTCCTCGACACACCCAACCCGATATCGTACGCCCAGGTGTGGCCTGGGTCGCGCGGGATCCGAGCCAAGACCTCATTGATCTCGTAGGTGGGGATCTTCGGATGGGTCTTCCGGTTCCCGGTCAGGATGGCGCCAACACGCCAACCGTGCGATCCGAGCGGCTGTTGATACGCCAAGTGGAGGCCCCAGGTTCGTGTTGCCTCGACGTTGTGTTCGTCACGAAACTCCACCTCCTCATCCCCCGTCAACGAGTCCGTCACAAACTCGCGGTACGTGACGTCGTACGTCATGTTCACTTGTTCGAGCAGCAGCAGAGTTTCGAAGAAGCGTGTTCCGTCAAGTTGGACCAGTGTTCCGAGCCGAAACTGTTCAGTATGGCCCGACTGGTTCACCGAGAAAGGCTCACCGAAGTACCACTCGGATCCGTCCATGGCGCGCAGGTTCGAGAGATAGCCGCTGCCTCCGACCGCCACCTTGTCGCTCAAAACTCGGCCGGCGGAGATAAAGGCGTATTTGTTCGTCGTAGAAACCTCTCCCGCAAGCCTGTTCCTTGGGACATTGATGGTTTGCAGTGCTCCGGCTCCCCCGCCGAACCAATCCCCCGTGCGCGTGATGCCTGCCACGGGCAATGTCCAGACGCTCCCACGACGTGTGTCAACTGAGTATACGGTGGGCGTAATCGCAAACAGCGGGTTGGTCGATCGGACCCCTTTGGCCGGGTTGACGAACGGGTCCAGCAACCCGTCTTCAAGCGCGAATGACACACCGCCCATGCCGAAGTTCTGGGACGGGAAGATCGCGAACTGATCTCCCGAGGCTAGCGGAATCGTCGTGAGAGAGATGGCTTGAGCGTGCGCGTGCGAGTGCGCCATCATCACAAGGGCCAAGCAGGGCACCGACCACCGCGCAGACGTCATACGGGCATCCTCGTCAGCGAACCGCCCGGGGCGCACCCACGGACACTTGGTCCGCCAGCTCTGTTAGGCATACCCCGCCCGGCTTCGGTGGGTCACGTCGACACGGTCGCACGCAGCCCGTGACGGGAATCTCTTTGTCGGACATCGCGCGATGCCCTCTAGCGCCCGCCCCGCACGAGCCGGTAGGCGCGGATGTGTTCTACCCCGTACGCGTCCTGCCACCGACCGATGACATAGTCGGCGCCGATGTCCTGGACCTCCAGGCCCAGATGCGTCGTCACCCTCGCAAGCATGGTCCCGGACGCTGCGAACACGCGCCAACTGGTTGCGGCATCGCTCCGGAACGTCGTACTCCCGCACCCAGATGTCCGCAAAGGGAACCGTGTCGACGTGCCACGTCGGGGCTTGGGCGTCGCGTATGCCTACGATCCAGATCCCCGAGCTGTCCCGAACCTCGGTTGAGGCGCCTCTGACGGCGTCGGTCCCGCAGGCGACGCACCACGCCAGGAACGCTAGAGTGGATAGGCGACTCAGCCGCTCCAACACCCGGACCACGACACGGGCCGACAGTTTGGTCTGACGCGTCAACTCGGCGCTCCCTTTCGTTCGCGCCACCCCGACACTCCACTATCTTACTCCGTCCCGGCACTCCGACAACCCAGCCGACTCCCCGCGTCTCCCACCAGCTGGCGCGCACGCCGCTCAGTACCCCAGGCCATCCTGAGAAGAGGCCCCCAGCACTCGCCCCAGCCCGGGCCGACCCCCACCGCTTGGCTCACAGGGCAGCCCCCGGTTATCTTGGGTGGCTCTTATGGCGGACATCTCGTTGGTGAGCAGCAAGATGCTCCTCATGGCGGGGACGGCCAACCGGCCCCTCGCCGAGGAGATGGCGACCGAGTTGGGGCAACCGCTGTGTCGGGTGACGCTCCGCCGGTTCGCCGATGGCGAGATATTCGTGAAGATCGATGAGAACGTCCGGGGACAGGACGTCTACATCATCCAGCCCACGAACCCGCCGGCGGAGAATATGATGGAGCTGCTGCTCCTGATCGACGCCGCAAAGCGGGCGAGTGCGGCGCGGGTCACCGCGGTCATCCCGTATTTCGGGTATGCCCGGCAAGACCGCAAGGATCAGCCGCGGGTGGCCATCAGCGCCAAGCTCATGGCCAACCTGGTGGCGACGGCTGGGACGGATCGGGTGCTGGCGATGGATTTCCACCAGCACCAGTTGCAGGGGTTCTTTGACATTCCGGTGGACCACCTGTACGCCGCCCCGGCGTTCGTGCAGCACTACCGGAAGAAGCAGCTGCATCAGCCGGTGATCGTGGCGCCGGACGTCGGAGGCGCCAAGATGGCGCGCGGGTTTGCCAAGCGGCTGGACGCGTCGCTCGCGATCATCGACAAGCGGCGGCCGTCGGCCAACATCGCTGAAGTGCTGAACGTGGTGGGCGAAGTGGAAGGGCGGGACTGCTTGATCGTCGATGACATGATCGACACGGCGGGCACCATGTCGGAGGCGGTCGGCGCGCTCAAGCGCCTCGGGGCACGTGAAGTGTACTGTTGCGCGTCGCACCCGCTGCTATCGGGTCCGGCGGTGGAACGGTTGCAGGCGTCACCGGTCGCGGAGGTGGCCGTGACGAACACGATTGCGGTGCCCGAATCGCGCAGGTTCGACCGCCTGAAGGTGCTGTCGATTGCCTCGCTGCTCGCGCAGGCGATTCGGTTCACTCATAGCGACCAGTCGGTGAGCTCGCTCTTCGACTGACGGACCTTGGAAGCGTAGGAACACACGATGAGCCAGACATTGAAACTGCTTGCCACGCGCCGCGTCGCCTCGGGAAAAGGCGGCGCGCGACAGACCAGGCTCCAGGGCCGCGTCCCCGCCGTGATCTACGGCCATGGGCGGCATCCAGAGTCGCTGGCGCTCGCCGCCCCGGATTTCGACAAGCTCCTCAAGGCGGGGGCCACGCGCGCGACGGTGGTGGAGCTCGACGTCGAAGGCACGCCGGTGCAGACAATCATTCGAGAGATCCAGCGGCATCCGGTGCGCAAGCACGTCATGCACGTGGACTTCTATGAGATCCACGCGGGCGAGACCCTCACGGTGCGCGTGCCGCTCCGGCTGGTGGGGACGGCCGAGGGCGTGCGCAATCAGGGCGGCGTACTCGAGCAGTTCCTGCGCGACATCGAGATCGAAGTGCTCCCGCGGCACCTCCCGGACCATGTCGACGTGGACGTGACCGACCTGAGTGTGGCGCACTCGCTGCACGTGAGTGACATCAGCGTCCCCAATGCCGAGATCCTCGAGGACGCGGACACGACCATCTGTACGGTGGTTCCGCCCCGCGTCGAAGTCGAGGAGACGGCGGCGGTCGTGGAGGAAGCGGAGTCCGCGGAACCTGAGCTGATTCGGAAGCCGCGGGAGGCTGACGAAGAGGCTGGCGAGGAGTAGCCGCTGCGGGCGATCGTCGCGCTGGGGAATCCTGGACCGGCGTATGCGTTGACCCGGCACAACGCGGGGTTCATCCTCGCCGACCTGTTGACGGACCACTGGGAGTTCCCCCCGTTCCGTCCTGACGGACCGGCCGCGGTGACGACTGGCCAGGTTGCGGGTCTCGGCGTGCTGGTCGCCAAACCGCGCACCTACATGAACCGCAGCGGTCGGGCCGTCGCCGAGATCGTCGCAAGCCGGCAGCTGGACCCGGTGCGCGACCTTCTCGTGCTCGTCGATGACTTCGCCTTGCCGATCGGTACCTTCCGGCTTCGCGCTCGGGGGTCGGACGGCGGGCATAACGGCCTTCGCAGTGTGGAGGCGGCGGTCGGATCACCCGACTACGCCCGGCTGCGAGCCGGTGTGGGGCCGCTGCCGGAGGAGAGGGAGGACTCCGCGGACTTCGTGCTGGAGACGATGTCCCGCAACGAGCTCAACGTGTTGATGGACGTCGCGCCGGAAATCTGCGATGCCGTGGAGTGTTGGATTGTCGAAGGGATCGAGGTTGCGATGAACCGATTCAACAGACGAGGAGTCGCCGAGTGAGTGATTTCGGATTCATGCCCATCACGGCGATGGTGGCCGGCGCCACCGGGCTCGCCATTGCACTCCTGACGTTCTTCTACGTGAAGCGCCAGCCACCCGGCAACGAGAAGATGCAGGAGCTCGGTCTCGCGATTCACACGGGTGCGATGGCCTTCCTGAGGCGGGAGTACGTCTACCTGGTGCCGTTTCTGATAGTGGTCTCCGTGCTCCTTGGGATCGCACTCAGCTGGAACACGGCCGTGGCCTACCTGTTCGGAGGCATTTGCTCCATCCTCGCCGGGTTGTTCGGGATGCAGTCGGCAACCGCCGCGAACACCCGAACGAGCGAAGCGGCCCGCACCGAAGGCCAGGCCAAGGCGCTGCGTGTGGCGTTTAGCGGTGGCGCCGTGATGGGATTGTCGGTCGCGAGCCTCGGCTTGCTGGGTATCGGGGCCGTCTTCTCCCTGTTCCTGCGCGACACGTCCGTGAGTGCTGACTGGGGCGCGTTCTCCAGCATCATCACCGGCTTCGCGATGGGGGCTTCGTCCATCGCGCTGTTCGCCCGCGTGGGGGGTGGGATCTACACCAAGGCCGCCGACGTCGGCGCCGATCTGGTCGGGAAAGTCGAGGCCGGCATCCCCGAGGACGACCCCCGCAACCCGGCGACGATCGCCGACAACGTCGGTGACAACGTGGGTGACGTGGCCGGGATGGGCGCCGACATCTTTGAAAGTTACGTCGGAGCGGTGATCGCGACCGTCGCCATCGCGGCGACGAGCCCGAGCATCACCAATCGGGCCGCCGCGGCCGCGCTCCCGGTGCTCTTCATCCTGGGGGGCCTCGTCGCCAGCGTCGCCACCATCGTGATCTTCCGGATCCTCGAGCGCTCGAGTCCGGCGCTCGCGCTCCGCCTGGCCGGGTTCATCGCCGCGGGCCTCTTTCTGATCATCGCCTACGTGCTGAACAACCAGGTCGATCTCGGACTGCCCAATGCCCTCGGACCGTTCTGGGCCGTGGTCGCGGGCACGCTCGCCGGCCTGTTCATTGGGCTGGCGACCGAGTACTACACGGCGGCGAAGCCGATTCGCACGATCGCGGAGGCCTCCCTGACCGGCCCGGCCACCAACATCATCGCGGGCCTGGCCATCGGCATGCGCTCCACCGCCGTACCGATGCTCCTGATCTGCGGTGCCACGTGGGTGGCCTACTCCCAGGCCGGACTGTACGGCATCGGCATCGCCGCCGTGGGCATGCTTGCGACCGTGGGCCTCACCATGTCGGTCGACGCCTACGGGCCCATCGCCGACAACGCCGGCGGGATCAGCGAGATGTCCGGCTTGGGACCGGAAGTGCGGAAGATCACGGACGGGCTCGATGCGCTCGGCAACACGACCGCCGCCATGGGCAAAGGGTTCGCGATCGGCTCCGCGGCCCTCACCGCGTTGGCACTCTTCAGCGCGTATGCCAATGCCGTGACACCGGTCGGGTTCCCTCCCATCATACTCGACATCGTGGATCCCAGGGTCGTGATCGGGTTGTTCCTCGGCGGCATCATGCCGTTCTTCATCGGTGCGCAGACCATGACGGCCGTGGGGCGAGCGGCGGAGGGGATGGTGCGGGAGGTGCGCCGCCAGTTCAAAGAGATCCCCGGCCTCATGGAAGGCACCGCCAAGCCGGACTCGGCGCGATGCGTGGACATCTCGACCAAGGCGGCACTGCGGGAGATGATCCTCCCTGGGGTCACGGCCATCGTGGCACCGGTGTTCGTCGGCAAGGTCTTCGGTGTGGCGACGCTGGGAGGCATGCTCGCCGGCGCGACGCTCACGGGCGTGATGATGGCGCTGTTCATGGCGAACGCGGGCGGCGCATGGGACAACGCGAAGAAACACATCGAGAGCGGCGCCCATGGCGGGAAAGGGTCCGACCCGCACAAGGCGGCCGTCGTCGGCGATACCGTGGGTGACCCGTTCAAGGACACCAGCGGCCCGTCGCTCAACATCCTGATCAAGCTGATGTCGGTGGTGAGCCTGGTCCTGGCGCCTTGGTTTCTGGCGTAGGGTGCGACGAAAGTCCACGGCCCAACGCCGAACATCGCGAGACGAGTGTCGAGCGATCGGTATTCGTCATTCGCGACTCGACATGGAGTATTGATCGTCCCCCATGCTCCGTCTCGGCATCGTCGGTCTGCCCAACGTCGGTAAGTCCACCCTGTTCAACGCCCTGACCCGGGCCGGGGCCGCCGCCGAGAACTTCCCCTTCTGCACGGTCGATCCCAACATCGGGGTGGTACCCGTTCCCGACGTCCGGCTCGATCGGCTGGTCGCGACCGTGCGTCCCAAACGCACGGTCCCGGCAACCGTCGAGTTCGTGGACATTGCCGGGCTCGTCGAAGGAGCCAGCCGCGGCGAAGGACTCGGCAACCAGTTCCTGTCCCACGTCCGCAACGTGGACGCCATAGTCCACGTGATTCGTTGCTTCGACGACCCGGACGTGACGCACGTGATGGGGACGGTGAACGCGGAACGCGACCATGACGTGATCACCGCGGAACTGGCCCTCGCCGATCTGGCGGTGGTGGAGCGGCGACTCGAGAAGGCGGTGAAGACGGCGCGGTCCGGCGACGCCGATAGCAAGGCCGAGGTCGAGGTCCTCCAACGCGCGCAGACCGAGCTGGAGGCGGGCCGGGGCGCGCGCGATGCGGTGCGGACCGCCGATGATCGGACAGTCCTTCGCCAGCTTGGCATGCTCACGCTGAAGCCCATCCTCTACGCCGCCAACGTGGATGAGGACGATCTCAGCCGGACGGATCTTGACGCGCTGGATGCGCTGCGCGCCACGGTGCGATCGCATCATGAAACCGCGGAGATCGTGGTCTTTTCCGCGAAGATCGAGGCGGAGCTGTCGGAGCTGGACGGCCCCGCTCGGACGGAGTTTCTCACCAGCCTGGGCATGGAGGAACCAGGACTCGATCGCTTGATCCACGCCAGCTACCGTCTCCTCGGGTTAGAGACGTTCTTCACCGTGGGCGACAATGAGGTCCGCGCCTGGACGATTCGGGTCGGGTCCACAGCGTTCGATGCGGCGGGCCAGATCCACTCGGATTTCCAGCGGGGCTTCATTCGTGCCGAGACGGTCGCGAGCACAGACTTCGTCGCGGCAGGCTCGTACAAGACGGCCCGGGAGCAGGGATTGGTGCGCGGTGAGGGCCGGGACTACCGGGTGCAGGACGGCGATGTCCTGCTGTTCCGGTTCAACGTGTGACCAGGCCTCGACGCCGCCTTGCGCTGCGCGACCGCTACCATCCCCCCGCCCGACCCGCTATCTTGACCCGCCGACAATTCACCTGCCCCTTCCGGCACCGGGAGGGGCCTCACGTCCAGAGGATGGTGCCATGACACGAGCGTACGAGATCGTGTACATCTTTGACAGCGCGCTGGAAGAGTCGCAGATCGACGAACGACTCGCGCGGCTGCACGAAGTACTCAAGTCTCCCGACAACCCCGATCCGATCACCGCGACCAGTCACTGGGGTCGGCGCACACTCGCCTACGCCGTCAAAGGGAAGGAAATCGGGCATTACGTCGTCGTGCAGTGCGACGCGCCGCCCGAGGCCTTGGCGAAGTTGGAGCGGCTCATCAAGCTGGACGAGAGCGTGCTGCGTCATCTCACCGTACTGAACGAAGGGCTGGCTCCGGTCCCGGTTGCGGTCAGCGTCCCAGACGAACCGTCGGAGAATGACGCGGAAGGAGACCACGAATGAGGCGGCGACGAAAGACGTGCCCGATCTGTGAGGCGAGCGTCCGCCAAATCGACTACAAGGACGAGCGCATGCTCTCACGGTTCACGACCGAGCGTGGCAAGATCTTGCCAAGCCGGCTCACTGGCATGTGCGCCCGCCACCAACGACAGATGGCGACCGCGATCAAGCGGGCGCGCTACCTCGCCCTGCTCCCGTACATCCGGGGTTACGCGCGGTAACGGTGGCACAACCGCGCGGCCGCGCGGGTCGGCACATGGTGGTCGGAGCGGCCACGATGGTGGCGGTGTTCGTGGCGATCGTCGCCTATCAGGTCACCGTTCCCCTCGTGGCCGTGTGCGCCCTGCCACTGGCGGTCCTCTTGGTGCTCGGCAAGCCCGCGACGTGGGCGGCACGGGTCACTTTGGGCGTCGCCATAGGGATCGGGGCACTGTGGCTCACCCAGCCCGCGGAACCGCCCGGCTACGCGATGCGTGCGGGAGCCCTGTGGGCCACCGCGACCTTCGTCGCGCTCACGCTCACCACCGCGCTCTCGGTAAGCGCCCGGGCGCTGATCGCCCTCGGCGCCACCTTGGTCGGGGTGACCGCGACGCTGCCGTTTGTGGGCCTCTCCTGGGCCGAGTTACACTGGTGGGCCGAGCACCAACTGGGGCTGGGCGCACGCACGACCCTGGGGCGGTTCTGGATCGGAGTGGACCTGACGGGGGGATCGGGACCCGGCCGGCCCACCGACGTGGCCCAACTCCTCGAGGGATCCGTGCGTGTGATCGGCGCGATCGCTCCGGCCCTCGCCGCCCTGGCGATCCTTCTCGGGCTCAGCGTGGCCGGACAGTTCTACTATCGGTTGGCGGCCGCACCGCGGGGGACGCCGCCAAAGCCGTTCAAGACGTTTCGCTTCTCGGAACACCTCGGATGGTTGGCGATCGCCCCGTTGCTATTCCTGGTGATCCCGCGGTTTGCGGTGCTCAAACCGCTTGCCGCCAATGTGCTCGTGGTGCTGGCTGCGCTCTATGGGCTGCGGGGAGTGGCGGTGGCGGCATTCTTCCTGCCCCAGGTCACGGGAGCAGGGTTCTTGCTCTGGCTCCTCATCGGGACGATCATTCTCCTGATGCTGCCGGCCGTTGTGGGAGGCGCGATCGCCCTGGGGCTTCTCGACGCGGGACTGCAGATTCGCACACGCTGGAAAGCGGCCACACGATCCTGAAGGGGTTGCACTGCGCATGGATGTCATCTTACGGAAGCCTGTCGAGAACCTGGGCCGCGCCGGTGAGATCGTGAAGGTCAAGCCCGGATACGCGCGCAACTACTTGATCCCCACCGGCTTAGCGTACCAGGCAACCGAAGCCAACAAGCAGCGTGCGGCTGCCGAGGCGGCACGGGTGGCTCAGCGACTGGCATCCACACGGGAATCGGCGGTCGCGATGGCGGCGACACTCGCGGCCATGGAGCTTCGGTTCACGGCCAAGTCGGGCGAGGGCGACCGATTGTTTGGGTCGATCACGTCGGCCGATATCGCCGCGCGACTGGCCGAGTCCGGCGTCGAGATCGACAAGCGGGTGATCGAGTTGGAAGCACCGATAAAGGCGATCGGCGTGTATGCGGTGCCGATCCGCCTGCACCCGGACGTGCACGCCGAGCTGAAAGTCTGGGTCGACAAGGCGGAGTGACCCCGTTGGCGGGGGGGATCGCCTATCTGGACGGCCCGCGGCTGCGCCGGTCGCTGCTGGCGGCGGCGGACTGGGTGGACTTGGGCCGCGAAGAGCTGAATCGAATCAACGTCTTCCCGGTTCCGGATGGGGATACGGGAACCAATTTCGCCATGACCCTCCGGGCCGCCGCGGAAAGCGTGCGCCCGCTCCGCCGCGCGCGCCTCGCGCAAGTCACCAAGACGATGGCGGAGGCCTGCGTGTTTGGAGCCCGCGGGAACTCCGGGATGTTGCTCTCCCACTTCCTGGTGGGCTTCCGAGAGTCATTGGGCGAAGTGACGGTCGCGTCCCCCGAGCACGTAGCCGAGGCCATGCGCGCCGGTGCGGATCACGTGTACCGGGGGTTGGATGAGCCCGTGGAGGGCACCATTATCACGGTGGCACGCGACGCCGCCGAGGCGGCGCGGGCGGCCGCGAGAGCCACACGCGACTTCCGCGACTTCATGCGGCAGGTCCTTAATCGGGCTCAAGCGTCTCTCTCCCGCACCCCCGAACTCCTCGCGGTGCTCAAGGAGGCCGGCGTGGTCGACGCGGGCGCCAAGGGATTCGTCCGCCTGTTGGAGGGAATCGTCCGGCTCATGGACGGCGACCCGATGGTGGCCCTGACCGACACGCCGGCCGTCACCCAGCCCGATGCCGCCGCAATGGCGAGCGTGACCGCCGACCAGGATTACCAGTATTGCACTCAGGTACTGGTGCGCGGCAACGCGCTGCCCGCGACCACCGTCGTCCGAACCAGCCTGCGCGAGCTGGGCGGGTCGATCGTTGTCCTGAGCACGAGCGACCTTTTGAAGGTCCACGTGCACACCGACCATCCGCAGCGCGTGACGGAACTGGCCCGTTCCTGGGGGGCGGTCGAATCGTCGACCGCGCAGGACATGCGCGAACAACACCGCGAACGCGCGGTGACGCAGCGGAGTGTCGCCGTCGTGGTGGATTCGACCTGCGATCTCCCCGACGAGCTGGTGGATCGGCACCGAATCGTGATCGTGCCGGTGCAGGTCATCGCGAACGGCGAGGCGCAGCTCGATCGGGTGGAGGTGCAAGCCGAAGACGTCTACCGGAGGATGCGAGCCGGGGAGACGTTCACGACATCGCAGCCGCCACCGGGCACTATTGTCCGGGCCTTCCAGGATGCGTTGTGCGAAGCCGATCGCGTCTTGGCCTTGTTCCTCGCCGGCAAGCTCTCCGGCACGTACCAGTCCGCCCAAACGGCGGCGGGCGCCGTCGAGGGACCCGTGACCACCTTCGACGCTCGTACTACGTCGCTGGGACTGGGTCTCTTGACCCTGCGCGCAGCGGAACTCGTCGAACAAGGGCGGCCGATTCCCGACATCGTCGCCGAGTTGGATCGCGTGCGGGACAGGTCCGGCGGGTTCTTCACGGTGGATACGTTCGACAATCTGCTGCGATCCGGCCGCGTGGGGCGCGGGAAGGCCTGGCTCGGAACCCTCCTGGACATCAAGCCGATCCTCGAAGTCACGAAGGAAGGGCGGGTGGCGCCGCTCGACCGCGTGCGGGGCCGTGACGCCCTTGTTCCCCGCATCCTGGAGCACTTGGAGCGCGTCCTGACCCCGCGTCCGCGACGCCTGCGCATGGGTGTGGTGCATGCCGACGAACCGGACGTTGCCGCGATGTTGCGGGACGAGTTCCAGCGCCGATTCGAACCCGAGGACGTGCTGGTCCATCCGGTGACGGCGGCCATTGGTGTGCACGTGGGACCGGGCGCTTGGGGTGTGTTTTTCCAGATCGAGGAGCCGGCGGACACGGCGTGAGTACCGGTCGGCGCACCTCCCGTGGCACGAGCGGACGCCGACAGACTCGTGCGGCGGCGGCGGCGCTCACCCGCCGTGAGCTCGCGCTGATCGTACGGGCACTACAGGCGCGCAAGGCGATCGATCTGCTCGTGCTCGACCTGGCGGGGGTGAGCGAGGCGGCCGACTACTTCGTTATCGCCTCGGGATCGTCGGACACGCACGTGCGATCGCTCGCCGAGCACGTGCTGGGCTCGTTGCGGGATGCGGGGGTGCGGCCCCATCATGAGGAGGGCGTCGCCGGCGGTCGGTGGGCCCTTCTCGACTTCGTGGACTGTGTCGTTCATGTCTTCCACCCAACGCTGCGCGACTACTACCAACTCGAGCGTTTGTGGGCGGATGCGGCACCCGTGGCGCTGGAGCAACTGGCCACGTAGCGCGCTCGCCGCCCTCGCCTGGAGCACGGCCGTTCCCGCACCAGGCGCCGCACAGTATTTCGGCCAAAACCGCGTTCTTCGCCACGCCAGTGACTTTGCGGTCATCGAGACCGAGCACTTCGAGGTGTTTTACCCGCGAGCCTACCGGCGCGAGGCGCTCGAAGGAGCGCAGTTCGCGGAACGGGCCTACAACCGGCTCGCGCGGCTCCTCAATCATCGGTACCGAGAGCGTCAGCCGCTCATTCTCTTCGCCTCCGAGGCGGAGTTCTACGAGAACAATGTGACTCCCGTCGGTGAAGGAACCGCGGGAGTTACCGAGCCCTACCGGCATCGGGTGCTGCTGCCGTTCGCGACCACGACCAGTGAGTTCGAGCACATTCTCGTGCACGAGCTGGTCCACCAGTTCCAGTTCGACGTGTATGCCGGGGGACGGATCGGCGCCGCCATCCCGGGGTTGATGGCCACTCGTCCGCCGCTGTGGTTCCTCGAGGGCATGGCGGAGTACCTGTCGGTGGGTCCGATCGATCCCCAAACCGCGATGTGGCTGCGTGACGCGCTGCTGCGCCATGCCCTGCCCTCCGCCCAAACCCTGATGCGCGACGGCGGGCTCGCGCCGTACCGATTCGGTCACGCCCTGTTCGCCTACATCGGCGAGCGCTGGGGGGATGCCACGATCGGCGAGCTGCTCCAGGCCACGGCGGTGAGTGGGGTCGAGGCCGCGAGTACGCGGGTCCTTGGCCGCTCCTTGCAGGCACTCGTCGACGAGTGGCGAAGCGCGGTCGCCGCCGCCTACACGCCGCAGCTCGCCTCCCTCGAGCCTGCGCAGGCTTTCGCGACTCCGGCGCTCGTGCCCGGGCAACGGGGCACGCTGCGCATCGCTCCAGCCCTCTCACCGGACGGGCGCTATCTCGCCTATCTGTCGGAAGGCGATTCGTACTTCGTCGATCTCTACCTCGCCGACCCGCTATCCGGCCGCGTCCTGCAACGCTTGGTGCGCAGCGCGTTTCGCGCCGATTACGAGAGTCTCCGGTTCATCTACTCCGCGGCCGCTTGGTCGCCCGATGGGCAGCGGCTTGCCATGGCGGTTCGGCACGAGAACCGCGACGACCTCGTCATCATACGCGTGCCCGACGGCACCGAACTCACCCGCATAGCGGCGCCCGTGGCCACCATCAGCACGCCCGCGTGGTCTCCCGACGGCAGCGAAATCGTGTTTGCGGGCCAAGACGGCGGGGCCACCGATTTGTTTGTCGCCACGGTGAACGGGAGCGCGATCCGTCGGCTCACCGACGACCGTTTCGCCGACCTCCACCCCACCTGGTCTCCCGACGGGCGCACCATCGCGTTCGTCACCGATCGCCCGGACACGGCAGGTGGCCCGAGCAGCCCGCTGGCCATCGCGCTGTTGGATCTCGCGTCGGGCACGATCACTCGTGCTTCCGGCATGACGGGGAGGAACACGAACCCGCAATTCAGCCCCGACGGTCGTACGATCGCGTTCGTGTCGGATCGCACCGGGATCCCGAATGTGTTCTTGCTCGATCGCGGGCGTGACACGGTGTGGCAGCTGACCAACGTCGAGACGGGCGTCGCCGGGTTGACACCGTATTCTCCCGCGATTTCGTGGGCCTGGCGCGCCGACCAACTGGCCTTCAGCTATTTCGGGGCCGGCACGTTCGACCTGTACGTGGCCGTGGACCCCCGCGCGTTGCGCGACAAACCGTTCCCCGCGACGGCGCCCCCGCTTGCGATCGGGCGCCTGCTGCCACCGACGGACACCGCGACGGCGCCGCCCGCCGCGGTCGCCGAGCCCTCCCGCGACGAACCTCCACTCGGATACCGGACCGTGCGGGAACTCATGGCGGCCGACGACGGGCGTCTCCCCGATACGACCACCTTCCGGTTCCGTAACTACCGGCCCGGATTGGCGCCGGAGTATGTCGGCGTCGCCTCGATCGGTTATGTGCGGGACAACTTCGGGAGCGGGGTCTACGGCGGGACCGCCATCGAGTTGGCGGACATGCTGGCAACCCACCGCGTGGTTGCCGGCTTGGAGATCAACGGTCGCATCGAAGAAGCGAGGGTGCTGGGGATGTACGCGAGTACGGGCAAGCGGATCCAGTGGGCCGCCGGCCTCGCACAGTACCCCGTCTTCTACTACACGGGGAGCGACGTCGGGCAGGACCCGCAGGGGCGCCCGACGCTGGAGACGCATGTCGAACGCCTGATCTATCGCGAGGTCTTCGCCCAGGCCGCATATCCGCTCGATCGGTTCCGCCGCCTCGAGTTGCGTGCGCGGGGCGTCCAGGTCCGCCGCGACGTGCTGGAGTTCACCGAGCGATTTGACGACGCGCTCGGCCGCTACGGCTTCGATCGACAGACACTGAGCCTCGGCTCCGGCACCTTCACCCAACCCGCGATCGCATTCGTCTTCGACAACGCGCAAGGGTTGGCGGTCGGACCATTCTTCGGCCGGCGCAGCCGTTTCCAGTATGCCCCGGCGTTCGGCGACCTTCGCTTCCACGAAGTCCTGCTGGACTACCGGCGATACGACAACCTGACGAGCTGGCTGACCTTCGCCTCCCGCCTCTTCCTGTTCGGGCGGTATGGCGAAGCCAGCAACCAGTTTCCGGTCTTCCTCGGAACGACGGAACTCGTGCGCGGCTACACCGCCGGGTCCCTGCGCGCGCACGAATGTCGCGAGGCCGCGCGCCAAGCGACGCGGACAGGATGCGCCGCGCTGGACCGGCTCATCGGTTCCCGTGTTGCGGCGGTCAGTGCCGAGGTGCGCGCGCCGATCGTTCGGGGCGAGCGCGGCCCGCTGCCACCGGCCGAAGCCGCCGTGTTCGTCGACGCGGGCATCGCGTGGGACCGCGGATCGGCATTGGCGTTCCGCCCCGGAACCGATGGGACCGCCCTGACACGGTGGCCCGTGGCATCGTGGGGAATGGCGATGCGGGTCAACATGTATGGCCTGTTCGTCCTGCGGGCGGACCTCACCCGCCCCCTCTCACGACCCCACGACAACTGGTACGTTACCCTGAGTCTTGGCCCGACGTTTTGAGGCGTTCAGCCGCGCTTGCCTGACCTCTCCCACGCTCCTAGCTTCCGCGCGTGCATTCCCGAGTCTCCCTCACCGTGCTCCTGGCGCTCACGACCTCCTGCGGCAACGGCGCGCGGTCCAACCCGGTCAAGGATGCCCTGGCGGCGACCCGTCCGCCGGGCGAGTCCCAGATGTCGGTCGCCTTCCGCCTCCCCGGCTCCGGGCGGAATACCGGGCTGTACCGGCTTCCGGCGCTGGCCCAGGTGGCCTGGCGTTTCGAGGCGGCCAGCGCCGCACCGGCCGCCGTCGTGGGATTCGTTTCGGACGAGGACCTGGTCTACGCGCTGACGCAGCGCCAGGAGCTCGTGGCGCTCGATTTGGGCAGCGGACTGGTGCGAACCGTCGACAGTGCCGTCGCGCGTGCCGTCATGTCTCCGACGGGGGCGTTGCACATCGTCCGGACGGACAACTCCGTGGCGCAGGTGTCGCGGCGGATCGTCACGGAATGGAATGCACGTTTTTCGGGGATCCCGGCAGCGATGCACGGCGCCGTCCGTGATCGGCTGGTCGGCGTCGTCGATACGGGAGGATCGCCGAGACTCGAACTCCTGTCGCCAGGACAGGCGTCCGGCACGACCCAACCGCTTCCCCGTGGGGAGGTCGCCTTCGCCCCGTGGGGGGACGCCGTTGCCGTGGCGACGGAGACGGGGGTCGCGATCCTGGATCCCACCGGTGATGCCGCCCCTCGACACTTCGACACCTCGACACCCGCACGTCACGTCACGTTTTCGCCCTCGGGCCACCGGCTGTACGTCACGGACGGTGAGGCACGCCTGATCGTGGTCGAGCGTTTTGAGCTTGACGTCCTCGGCACGTTGCCGCTTCCAGAGCCACCGGCGGCGCTGCGACCGGATCCCCACGGACGATTGCTGCTCGCCGCCGGCAGCGAGGAAACCGTGTACGTGATCGATCTCGTCACGCTGTCGGTCGTCGGTCGTGTCCGGTCGCGCTGGGGAGACGACCTCCCCAGCGTGGCCGGTGAGGGCCTGGTGCTGGCGCAGCTCGACGACGCGGTGCTGGCGGTCGACGCACGGTCGGGAGAGGAGCTGGGTCGGGTCGAATCCACTACGCGCGACCGCTGGCTGATCGCCCAATGGGATCCCCGGCGCCCGGTGCTGGAATTCGCCACGGACGTGGCGGAGACGCCGACGCCGGCCGGGCAATTGGTGTACGTGCAGGTGAGCTCCTCGCACAATCCGGAATGGGCGCGCGACTTCGCCGAGAATCTGCGTCGCGCGGGGGTTGCCGCCACCGTGCTCCCCCCGGGGTCGAACGACGAACTGCACCGCGTCGTCCTGGGACCGTACCGGTCGCGGGACGAGGCGGAGTCCACCGCCCGGCGACTGGGACTGCCGTTCTGGATCTTCACGCAGGACACAACGAGTAGCGACACGACGGGAGACGGACGTTGAACGGGAACGACGACGCTATACGCAGGGGACGCCCATGAAGCTCACCCGGCTCGAGCTGTCGGGCTTCAAGTCCTTTGCCGACCGCGCCGTTCTCTCGTTGCAGGAGGGGATCACGGCCATCGTCGGACCCAACGGATGCGGCAAGTCGAACATCTCCGATGCCGTGCGCTGGGTCCTGGGTGAGCAACGCGCACGGCTGCTCCGCGGCAGCCGAATGGACGACATCATCTTTCAAGGGTCGATCAAGCGCCGGCCCATCAACATCGCCGAGGTCGGATTGGTCTTCGACAACGACGACGGATCGTTGGCGCTCCCCTACGGCGAGGTGGTGATCACGCGCCGGCTCTCGCGGAGCGGACAGAGCGACTACCTCCTCAACAATGACGCGGTGCGCCTCCGCGACCTTCAGGACCTGCTTCGCGGTACCGGACTGGGAAGCGATGCTGGTGTCGTCATCGAAGCCCAAATGATCGATCGCCTGCTGTCGGATCGTGCGGAAGAGCGACGCTCCCTGTTCGAAGAGGCGGCGGGCATCGGCCTGTATCGCGACCGCAAGGAATCGACCGAGCGTCGGCTGCAACGGACGGCGGAAGACCTCCAGCGGCTGGACGACGTGATCTCCGAGATTCACACGCAGGTGCGCAGCCTGGCCCGGCAGCGCGGGAAGGCGGAGCGGCATGGTCAGTTCGTCTCCGAGCGCTTCGCGATCGTCATGACCCTCGCGCGCCACGACGTCGCCGGGTTCGATCGCGAGCGCGCGGCACTGGTCGCCACGTCCGCCGAACTCCGGGCCGCCCTCCCCACCTCACGGGACGCCATCCGCACCCGCACCAAACAGCGGGAGGATCGAGTCCACGAACGCGGCGCCGCCGAAGCACGGCGTACGGAGCTCGAGCGTCGTCTCGCGCAGGTCCGGATCGCGCAGGGGTCGCTCGAGAGCGATCTGCACCTGGCGGCGGAGCGGCTGGAGGACGCGAGGGCGCGGCGCGAGCGGGCGCTCAGCGAGCGAGCGGATACGGCCGGGCGCCAGGAGCGCGCCGAGGCCGAACGCGAGGCGGCGGTCGCGGAGCGCCGGGGAGCCGAAGAGGCGCGCCAGGCCGTGCAGATGGAGCTGGACCTCCGGTCGGCCGGCGAGCACGAGACGCGTGAGCGACTGGAGCAGCAGCGCGCCGCCGTGCGCGAGCTCGAACAGGCGCTCCAGCAGCGCGCCGAACGCAGTCGCGCGCTCCAAGGTGAGCGTGCCACGCTCGAGCGGGACATCGACGACCTCACGCAGCAGGAGGGCGTGGCCGCCGGTCGGCTTGGGGAGGCCGGGCGGGAACTCGCGGCCGCGGCGGACGAGCAGCGGCGGCGGGCGGCCGACCTCGAGGTGCGATCGCGAGAGGCGCACGAGTCCGAGACCGCACGCGAGGAAGCCCGTGAGCGCCTGCACCGTGCGCGCGAGCACGAGGCGGAGTCGCGCGCGCGTCTGCGGCGCCTCGACGAACGGCTCGCGCGGGCACAGGCGCGCCGCGAGGCCCTGGAGGCGCTGGAGCGCAACCACGAGGGCCTGGCGCCCGCCGCGCGCACCCTGCTCGAGCATCGCGAGCGATTCGACGATGGCGTCGTGGGTCCCCTTGCCGACTTCATGCGCCCTGACGCGCAGCAGGCGCCCGTGATGGAACGCCGGCTCGGGGAGTGGCTCCAGGCCGTTCTCGTCCGCGACTCGGCGACGGTCCACGCCATCGCGACGTGGCACGCGGAGGTGCAGCCCGGACCGCTCCTGCTCCTGCCCATCACCCCCGGGCCGCGAGGGTCCGGCTCGCGGCATGTCCACGGTGTGGCCGTGACCGAACCGGCGACCCAATGGCTCGCGGCGCTGCTCGAGGGTACGGAACCGCTCGATGGCACGGCCACGGCCGTGCGACGACCGAACGGTGCGGTGTTCCTGTCGGCGTCCGATGTGAGTGGCCCCCTGCAACGCCGAGCGGAATTGGACGCACTCGTGCGGGAGCTGCAGGACGGCGCGACGGCCCGGGCGGATCTCGCGACCCAACTTGCACGCGCGGAGAACGACCACGCGGCGGCCGAGGTTGCCCTCGCCGCGGCCACGGACAAAGCTTCCCAGACCAAACAGGCCTTCCGCGACGCGCAGGGACAGGCGGACGCGGCGAGCCGCCGCATGCTGCGGGCTGAACGCGAGCACGGTGAGGCAGAGGTGCTGTTGGCGCGCCTGCGCGAGCGACTGAGCGAACGCCAGGGTCGCCTCCGTGGAGCGGCCGAGGAGTTCGACGGCTCGGATGCGGAACGAGCGCGACTGGAGCAGACGTTGCAGGCGGAGCGGAGCGGGCTGGCGGATGTCGAGGCAGCGCAGGAATCGGCACGCGAGCGCCGGGTGCACTGGCAGGTGGAGGAAGCGCAGGTGCTCGCGCGCGAGCAGGCGGCACGCGAGCGCGAGGAGCGTGCGCAGCGGGAGCTCGAGGCGACGCGAGGAGAGCAGGCCGCGTTGGACCGTGAGCTCCAGGACATCGACGCGCGGGTGGCCGAACTGAGCCGCCAGCAGAGCGAGTGGTCGGACAAGATCGCCGAGCATCGCGTGACGACCCAGGAACTGGAAGCCGCCGTGCAGGAAGCCGAAGCCGCGGTGGCGGCGGCGGAATCCGCCGTGGTGCAGGATGAAGAAGTGCTCGAACGGAGCCGGGCTGAGCTCGACGCCATGAGCGAGCGACTGCACGCACTCGAGGTCGAGCTCACGGCACTCGACGGGCGCCGCGGCGCGCTGACCGAACGGCTCGAAGCCGAGTGGCATCAACCCATCGATCGTCTGCTTGCGGAGGCCGGCGCGGTCGAGGGCGACCCAGAGATGCTGCGCGCCCGCGCCGCCGAGTTGGCGGAGGCCATCGAGCGGCTCGGGCCGGTGAACCCGTTGGCGGTGCAGGAGCACGCGGAGGAACTCCAGCGGCTGGAGTTCCTGACGGCACAGCGCGAAGACCTGGTGGCCGCGAAGACCTCGCTTCAGCAGGCGCTGCGTGAGATCGACGAAACGGCCCGCACGATGTTTCTCGGGACTTTTGGGGCGGTCCGTGAGAACTTTCACAAAGTGTTCCACACCCTCTTCGAGGGTGGCGAGTGCGACCTGCACTTGGCCGATGAGTCGGATCCGCTGCAGAGCCCCATCGACATTCACGCCGCCCCGCGGGGGAAACGGACCCAACGTATCCACTTGCTCTCGTCGGGGGAGCGGGCGCTCGTGGCGATCTCGCTCCTGCTGGCCATCTACCTCACGAAGCCGGCGCCGTTCTGCCTGCTCGACGAGGTGGATGCACCGCTCGACGACGCCAATGTCATGCGGTTCGTGCGACTGCTCGACGAATTCAAGGCCGATACGCAGTTCATCGTGATCACGCACAACCCGCGCACCATGCAGGTCGCCGACGCGGTGTACGGCGTGACGATGCAAGAACCCGGCGTCTCGACGATCGTTGGCGTCCGCCTCGGAGAGGTCGTCTCGGCAACAGCGTGAGGCCTTTCGGCGCGGCTCTCCTGCTCGCCTGCAGCCCGGGCCTGGCGTGGGCTCAGGGGCCCGTGATCGCGCGGTCGGCCGAACTGGCTCTGGCGGACGGCCCCGCACCCCTCTGGGTCTTTGGGACGGAGGCGACACCGCTCGAGGTCGTGGCGCAGGCCGTTCAGGATGCCGGGGGAACGGTGCGGTTTCACAGCAGGTGGCTCCATGCCGTGTCGGCCGACCTTTCCGCCGCAGCCCTGCAAGTGCTGCAACACGACAGACGCCTGCGGCGGCTCCAGGCCGTCGCGCGCTACCCGTCCGCGCCGCCGCCCCGACCGCCCGAGGCGGTCTTCGGCACCTCGGCAGACGATTCCACCTATGGGCCGTCGGTCACGGGCTTGCGCCGCATGAACTTGCTCCCGCTCATGCGGCGCGGGGCCAGAGGACTTGGCGTCAGGATCGCGATCCTCGATACGGGCTTCGAGACCGAGCTACCGGCGTTCGCCAATGCCACCATCGGGGCGGCCACCGACTTTCTGCACGGTGACACGGTAGTCGCCAACGAGCCGATCGACTCCCCCGGGCAGTCGGCACATGGCACCCTCGTCTGGTCGTTGCTCGCGGCGGATGTGCCGGGCACCATCGTGGGTATCGCCCGCGGGGCCACCTACCTCCTGGCGAAGGTCGAGGACGTCGCGAGCGAGACCCGGCTGGACGAGGACCGCTGGACCGCGGCGGTCGAGTGGGCCGATGCCAATGGGGCCGACATCATCAGCTCGAGTATCAACTACCTCGCGTTTGACGACGGCTTCTCGTACGGACCGCAGGACCTCAACGGGGACATCGCCGTCACCACGGTCGTCGCCGATTCGGCCGTCGCACGGGGCATTGCCGTGGTCGCGGCGGCGGGCAATCTCGGATCCGCCTACCGCACGCTGATGACCCCGGCGGATGGCGACTCGGTGATCACGGTTGGGGCCGAGGACTCGCTGGGTGCGCTCGCCGCGTTCTCCTCGCGCGGTCCCACGGCCGACGGCCGCCTCAAGCCCGACCTCGTCGGCCCGGGCGTGGCGGTCCTCGCGCTGGGACCGAGCGGTGACCCGGAACGCGTCGCCGGGACATCGTTCGCCACGCCGTACGTGGCCGGTGGAATCGCCCTGATGCGGGAGTTTCAGCCCGGCCTGACGCCGGTGGAGATCCGCGCGAGCCTGCGGGCCACCGGCAGCAACCGTGCACGCCCGGACTCGGCACGCGGTTGGGGACGACCGGATGTCGCGGCCGCCACCTATTTCCCCATGGGGGTGACGGCGACCGCCGCCGGCGATTCCGTCTTCGCGAGCATCACGCCGAACTTCTCGATCACGGCGCCCATGGCGGCGGCGGTGGCCGCCCCATTCACCCGTCACCTGCGGATCGCCCGGGACCCGAGCTTCACCGATCTGCTGCTCGACACCACCACCGCGGCTGCCTCGGTGTCGCTGTCCGAGGCCCTGCAACCGGGCGATTCCGTGTACGTCGAGGCGGGCATGACCGCCGAGGACTCGGTGCGCTTTACGGCGCTCCCCACCGGCCCGTTCGTCGCGCCCGCCTGGGCCACACTGACCACCTTCAACGAGCCGGCCGGCTCCATCGCCCAGGTGCGTCGCCCGACGTTCGAGTGGACCTCCCCCCAGGTCAACGAACCGCCGGGGCCGTTCGTGTACGACGTGGAGGTCTTCCGGAACGACGACCAGACCGTCGCGGCACGGGGACGCGGGCTGATCTCCCGCGAGTTCGTTCCGCCCGAAGACTTGGAACGCAACACGCCGTACCGCTGGCGCGTGACCGCGTTCGTCGGGGCCGACTCCGTGACGGTCGAGAGTGCGGGGACGTTCGTGATCACCGACCAGTCGCTCCCGGTGGTCACGCTGCTGTTTCAGAACTTCCCCAACCCATTCCCCAATCGAGGACTCGGTCGGAACGCGACGTGCGTGTGGTTCGATCTGGCGCGGAGAGGCGACGTGCGGCTCGACGTGCTCGACGTCCGCGGACTCGTCGTCCACACGATCGTGCCGGGCCCGGGGATTGACGGCCGCCTTGCTCCCGGTCGCTACGGGCGACCCGACGGTGCCTCGGGGTCGTGCGATCCACGGTTCGAATGGGATGGGCGGGCAGCGAACGGCATGATGGTCCCGCGGGGACTCTACCTCCTGCGCCTGGTGACGCCGGACGGAACGTTCTTCAAGCGCATGCTGTTCATGGGGGAGGACTTCGAGTGATTCTCACCGTCGTGGGCAGCGGCACGGTCGCCCCCAGTCGAGATCGAACCGCGCCGGCGCATTGGGTGGAAGCGGGCGCAGTGCGGCTGCTCATGGACTGCGGGGCGGGCGTGCTGCATCGTGCCGCGAGCTTCGACGTCCCGTGGCACTCCGTGACGCACGTGGCGCTCACGCATTTCCATCCCGATCACTGGGGCGAACTCCCCATGCTGTTGTTCGCGCTCCGCTGGGGCGTGGAACCCCGCCGCACCGCACCCCTAACCATCCTGGGACCGGTGGGACTGCGCGCGCGCCTGGAAGCGGCGGCCAACGCATTCGGCGCGTGGGTGCTGGAGCCCGAGTATCCGCTCGCGGTGGAGGAGGTGGCCCCAGGCACCACGGTGGCGCTCGATGCGGCCACCGAGCTGGAGACGTGCAAGACACCGCACACGGACGAGAGCATGGCGCTCGGACTCCGGCACGCCGGCGCCCGTCTGGTGTACACAGGAGACACAGGTGAGAGCGAAGCGCTCGCCCGCTGGGCCGGGGGGTGCGACCTGCTCCTCGCGGAGTGTTCGCTACCCGATCATCGAGCGGTCCCGCTACATTTAACCCCCGCGCGGGCGGGGGAACTCGCGGCCGCGTGCAACGCGAAACGACTGGTGCTTACGCACTTCTACCCGGTGTTCGACGAGGTCGATCCGGTGGCGGTCGCCGCGCGGGCCTTCGAGGGCGAGATCACAGCGGCGCGCGACGGCGACCGATTCACAGTGACCGCGGGGACGTAGCTGATGTTGATTGTCATGGAACACGGAGCGTCGGACGACCACGTCCGGCGCGTCGTGGACACGATCGAAGCGATGGGGTATCAGGCCCGGCCGATGCCCGGCGCCCAGCGCACAGCCATTGGCTTGGTCGGCAACGACGGCCGGGTCGATGCCTCGCGCCTCGCGGCACTCGGCGGCGTCAAGGAAATCATCCACGTCACCCAGCCGTACAAGCAGGTCTCTCGCGAGTGGAAGACTGAGTCCACCGTCGTGACGCTTCCGGGCGGGCTCGCCATCGGTGGAGCGAGCATCGTCGCGATGGCCGGACCGTGCTCAGTTGAGTCGGAACAGCAGATCATCACGACGGCGCTGGCGGTGCGCGATGCGGGAGCCGCGATCCTCCGTGGCGGCGCGTTCAAACCGCGGTCGTCACCCTACTCGTTCCAGGGCCTCGGAGTAGCAGGCCTCAAGCTCCTCGCGCGGGCGCGGGAGGAATCCGGCCTGCTCGTCGTGACCGAGGCGATCGACCCGGACGGCGTCGATCAGGTCGCCGAGTACGCCGACATCGTGCAAATCGGAGCACGTAACATGCAGAACTTCTCGCTGCTGAAGCGCGCGGGACGCAGCGGGAAGCCCGTGCTCCTGAAGCGCGGGATCGCCGCGACGATCACGGAGCTGCTGCTCTCGGCCGAGTACCTGCTCGCGGAGGGTAATCACAACGTGATTCTCTGCGAGCGCGGGATTCGCGGCTTCGACACGGCCACGCGCAACGTGCTGGACATCTCGGCGATTCCCGTGGTGCACAAGCTCTCGCATCTCCCCATCATTGCGGACCCGAGCCACGGTACGGGCCGGCGCGACAAGGTGACTCCGCTCGCGCGGGCCGCGGTCGCCGCGGGCGCAGACGGCATCATCATCGAAGTCCATCCCGAGCCGGACCGCGCGCTTTCGGACGGCGCGCAGAGCCTCGAACCGCATCAGTTCGCGACACTCATGGGGGAGATCCGTGCCATCGCGGCCGCCATCGGACGGAGCGTCGCGGACCCGTTGCCGGCTCCCGTCCCGACCTAGCATGCGGCTCGGCGCACGCGTGTCCCGTGCGGCCGTTGTGCTTGCCACGCTGTTCATTCCGCGCGGGGCGACGCACGCGCAGGATGCGGGTGCCGCGCTCGCCCGCGCGGAGGCCGCGTACCTCGCGTCCCCCACCCTGACGGCCCGGTTCGATCAACTCATCATCAACCCGCTGATCGGAGCCCCGGAGCAATCGAGCGGTACTTTGTATCTCGAGCGCCCAGCCCGCTTCGCCATGCGGTTTGACGAGCCGGCGGGCGACCGGATCGTCGCGGATGGAGAGTGGCTCTGGGCATATACACCCAGCGCGGCGCCGGGGCAGGTCTTCCGGCAGCCGGTGCCGACCACCGGAGCGGCCACTCCGAACCTCTTCGCACAGTTCGTGGAGCGGCCTCTGGAACGCTACGCGGTCGAGTGGGTGCGAACTGACAGGCTGGGGGATGCCGCCGCCGACGTGGTGCGCTTGGTGCCGCTGGGCGACGACGCGGCGTTTCGGCGGGCCGAATTGACCATCGACCCCGCCGGGATGTTGCGCAAACTGAGCCTCATCGAGGCCACCGGACAGCGCCGCGAGTTCACCTTCACCGCGATCGTGCCGGGCGCCGCGATCCCCCGTCAAGAGTTCGTGTTTAGGGTGCCGCCAGGAGTGAAGGTCGTGACGCCATCATGAGGCGCCGCCGCGCGGGCCGGTGTCATCGCCAGAATTGCCACCAGCGGCGCTCCCCCTCTCCAGCGAACGCCATCTGGTAGAGCTCCTCGGTGGAGTGCTTCAGGAGATAATGAACCGCGGCGGCGAGGTCGCGGCGATGCTCTCGACGGAGCGCGGCCTGTTGCGCGAGCGCCAGATCCGACCCGAACTCGCGCACGTCACCCGCGGCATCGACGAAGATCCCCGACGTCCCACCGGTTACCCGCTCCTGTGGCGTATGGAAGAACACTCCGGGGGGATCCTCCACCGGGATCTCCGCGAGGATGGTGAGTCCATGACGCGCGCAATACGCCCGGGCAATCGCCCGCGTGTCCTCACTCATTCGTCGCGCGCCGCCAAGTCGTCACCATTGGGCTCCCCTCTGCCCCGCATCATACACGCCGGGTCACACCATGGGTATCGACCGCTCCAGAGGGCCTTGGGTCGAGGCTCGGTTGCAAAAAAGACACTCAGGCGCGGTCGACGAGGTCGAGAATCTCTTGCCGCCGCTCCGCAGGGTGGTCGGTCATGTCGAGCGCGGCCCGCACCAGTTCGCGATAGAGCGCCCGCCAGGTGGCAGGCACCGCAGCAAGATGCCGCTCGAGCGTTTTGACGTCACCGCGCACCACCGGCCCCGTCAGGGCGGCGCTCACGCCTGTCGAACCGATGTTGGCTGCCGCGCCTTCGATGATCCGCTGTAACGCTTGCCGCACTTCCGACTCCGACAGACCGGTCGCAGCGAGCAGGCTCGCGGCGACCCGTGCCAGCACGACCACGTAGTTGGAGGCGAACACCGCGGCCGCGTGATACGCCACACGCCCGGCATCCGGAATCTCCACGACGCGAAGACCCACCGCGTGGGCCAGCTCGCGCGCGGCAGCCACCGCGCGCGCATCACCCGAAACGGCGGCCACGGCGCCGCGCAGCCGCGCGGGCGCGGCCACCGGATCCGCAAGCGTTTGGAACGGATGGAAGGCTCCGAGCGCGGCGCCAGTTCCCCGCAACGATTCCAGCACCTCGACGCCCGACGAGCCCGACAAGTGGAGGATGACATGCCGCGGCGAGATGACCCCCGACGCGGCGAGCTCCGCCGCCACCGTTGGCACCGAGTCGTCCGGAACCGCCAGTAGCACGAGCGGGCGCTCTGCCAGCCAGGGGACGCTCGGCCCACTGGTGTGCTCAAGCGAAACCGGGAGCGCATGGCGCTCCCGGCTGTGGAGGATCACGTCGATTCCCGCGTGCGCGAGTGCCGCGCCAACTCCGCACCCCGCCCGCCCGGCACCCACGATGCCGACTCGGGTCATGGCGTACGCTGCACACCCCCCTCGGCGGCCGCCATGCGGAACAGCTCGCTCGACGTTCTCGCCGTACTCAGCAACTCGATCGCCCGCTGCACCTGGCGGTCGTCCTGCAGACGCCGCAGGGACTCCGACTCACGCCCGAACACGAACCGCTCCACCTCGTAGGTGAGTTGCTGCTCCACCCACCGACGCGCGCCCCGGTACTGCGCGGCGGTCACGTCGATCGACTTCTCCTGGAGCCGGTTCCACAACTCCGCCAGCATCCCGTCGGTAACCCGCGCCGTCGTGCCCGTCACCGCGTTCTCGCCTTTGAGCTCCAACGCGTAACTCGTCATGGCGTCCCGATACGCCGGCAGCTGTGACCCCAGCGCGCGGACGAACGATTGCTCGGCCCCCGTGAGTGTATCCGCCATCACGACCAGGTCGGGGTTGATCCCTCCACCCCCATAGACCGCGCGCCCGCCGTCCGTATGGAAGATCCGCGTCGAATCGACCGCCTCGGCAGCCACCTCGAGCTCCGCACCGACGCCGCCGCTCGTCGTCTCCCGCTGGATGGTGCGCCCGCTGGGCGTATACCATCGGGCGGTCGTGAGACGCAACGCCTCCATCCTCCCCAACCGCAATACGCTCTGGACCAGCCCCTTCCCGAACGTGCGTTCCCCGACCACCAGCGCACGGTCATGGTCCTGCAGCGCCCCCGCGATAATCTCGGACGCGCTGGCCGTGCCACGATTCACCAGCACGATCATCGGCATCTCCCCCCAACTCTGGGGCTGGCGCGCCGTAAACGACGCCGAACTCCCACGCGCGCGCCCCCTCGTCGAAACAACGGACTGCCCGGGCTCGAGGAACAAGTCGGCAACGGCCACGCCCTGCTCGAGCAGACCGCCGGGATTGTACCGCAGGTCGAGAATCAGCGACTTGGCCCCCTGCGCGCGGAGTTTCGAGATCTCTTCGGTCAACTCCTCGGTAACCGTCTGACTGATGCTCGTATTCACGAGGGAGACGTAGCCGATGTCGCTGCCCAACACGGTTGCCAGCTGCACCGCACGGACGTGAATCTCCGCCCGCTCGATCTCGAACGGGAGTGGCTCCGGTAACCCGGGGCGCGCGATGGCGATTTTGACCTTCGAGCCCGGCGGACCGCGCAACACCTCGACCGCTTGATCGTTTTTCCACCCGAAGGTGGACTTGCCTTCCACCTCAATGATCCGGTCACCGGACTCGATCCCCGCCTGCTCCGCTGGTGTACCGGCGATGGGCGCAATCACGGTGATCCAGCCGTCCCGGACATCGATCCGGATGCCCAAGCCGCCGTAGTTCCCGGTCGTGCTCTCCGTCAGTTCGCGGAAGGCCTCCTCGCGCAGGAACCCCGTGTACGGATCGTCGAGCTCATTGAGCAGCCCGTCGATGGCCATGTCGTAGAGCTCGGACTCGCCCACCGAATCGACATAATACTGCGCCACATAGCCCAGGACGTCGTCGAACAAGCGCGCCCGATCATAAACGTTACCGGCCTGTTCGCCCCCTCGCTGCAACAGCCATCCGCCCGAAAAGAACGAGACGACACCGACAAGCGCGACTACCACGGCCCGCTGACGCTGCATGTACCCTCCGTTGTATCGGGGCGAAAGGCCCCGGCTAGCATTGAACCCTGACACCGCTAGTCAGTTCCGTCAAGCCGATCCCGCACAGCCCGCCACGCGGCTGTTTCGACCTCCGCCGGCCCACGGTTGGCATCGACGTGGACGACGCCCGGGCCCGCCGCCTTCGCGAACTCGAGCGCGACGCGCGCGTGCAGCGCCGCGTCGGCGCCTTCGATGCGGTCAGGCTCTTTACCCTGCGCCCGCTGGCGCTCCCTGCCGATCGCCGGATCCACATCGAGCACGAGCGTGAGGTGTGGTCGCATACCTTGGGTGGCGATGTCGTTGGCCGCCAGGACCGCGGCGCGGTGGAGCCCTCGGCCCGCCACCTGATACGCCAGCGTGCTCAAGTCGAACCGATCCGTGACCACCACAGTCTCCTCGTCCGCCAGCGCCGGAGCGATGACGTCACGTACCAGTTCGGCCCGCGCCGCCAGCATGAGGAACAGCTCGGCGGCGGGCGTCCAACTCACATCCCCACGGTTCAGCACGAGGTCGCGCAGCAATTCCGCGCGCGGCGTGCCGCCCGGTTCGCGGACCGCGACCACCCGACGGCCGGATGCCTCGAGCCGCGCGACCAGCGCCGCGACGAGCGAGGTCTTGCCCGCGCCCTCAGGTCCCTCGACGGACACGAAGAAGCCCACAGTGTTCAACTCAGCGTGATGATGGAACTCTCGGCGCCCTTCTGCATCCCTTCCATGATCCGCTCCTGCACCTGCATCATCAACTTGTCGAAATTCGACTGCGCCACCACGAGCTGCTGGTAGCGCGTGTCGGTCTGGACTTCGCCGAAGATGCGATTGTATTCATCGACATCCTTCTCCGCCGGCTCCCGGCCTTCGGCCGCCTGGCGCTGTAGATCCTCGGCCAACGCCTCCATCCGATCGAACTTGAGCCGCAGATCCCCCGCGGCCTCCATGGCGTCTCGCGACCGCTTGAGCGCCTTGAACTCCTCCGTCTGACCAATCATCCGCCCCAACTCGTGTGCCTTTTCACCGAACACGTCGACTTACTCCCGCGTTGAAATCAGGTAGCGTGGCCGGCCGAACACATCGTGCTCGATCCGGGCGTCAGGCCAGCCGGCCGCGCGCGCGAACTGCAGGGCCGTCTCGGCGCGTCCAGCGTCGATTTCGACGGCCAGCAAGCCGCCGCGCCGGAGGACGCTCCGGACCGCCGCCACCAGCGCCCGTATGTGGTACATCCCATCCGCTCCACCGTCGAGCGCCTCGTGCGGCTCGAACGCGCGCACCGACCGGTCGAGCCTCGCGAGTTCGTCCGTCGCAATGTAGGGAGGGTTGCTGACGACCGCGTCCACGCCGTCAGGCCGGATCCCCTGCACCAGAAAGCAGCGAAGCAGATGGGCGCCCGGTGGTGAACCGGCGCGTTCCACGTTGCGGCCGGCAACTCTCAGCGCTGCGGCAGACACGTCCGTGGCGATCACCGTCGCAAACCGGCCCTCGGCGGCGAGACTCAACGCGACGCACCCGCTTCCGGTCCCCACATCGATCACCGACCCCCACGGACCGTCCCCCCACCGACGCGCGGACCACCGCAATACATGCTCCACGAGGCCTTCCGTTTCCGGACGGGGAATGAGCACGTCGGCGTTCACCGACAGGGTGACCGTCCGAAAGGCCGCCATTCCCAGCACGTACGCGAGCGGTTCCCCGCGGCGGCGCCGTTCCACCGCGTCCCACACCTTCGCCACCGCGGCGGCGGGCCAGGCACGGTCCCCGGTCCACAGCTCCGCCGCGCTGAGCCCCACCACACCTTGCACGAGCAAGCGCGCTTCGCGGCCAGCGGCCGCCACCCCACCCTCGCGGAGCGCACGCGCCACGTCAGCCAGGGCTGCCCCGGACGCCGTCGCCACCGCGTCAGGACCGCGCATGTTCGTCCCTGGCCGCCTGGCGCAACGCCTCGATCATCTCATCGAGATCGCCCTCGAGCACCGCCTCGAGCCGATGGAGCGTGAGCCCGATGCGGTGATCGGTCACACGGTTCTGGGGGAAATTGTACGTCCGGATCTTGGCGGAGCGATCACCCGAGCCGACCATCGCGCGACGCTCGCGGGCGCGATCCGCCTCCTGCGCGGCGATGGTCCGATCCAGCAGCCGCGCCCTCAGCACCTCCAGCGCGCGGATCTTGTTCTGCAGCTGGGACTTCTGGTCCTGGCACTGCACCACCAGGCCGGACGGGAGATGCGTGACTCGGACCGCGCTGTCCGTCGTATTGACACTCTGGCCCCCAGGTCCTGACGATCGAAACACGTCGATCTTCAGGTCCTTCTCTTCGATCTTCACGTCCACCTCCTCAGCCTCGGGAAGGACCGCCACCGTCGCGGCGGACGTGTGGATGCGGCCCTGCGCCTCCGTCACCGGGACTCGCTGCACGCGGTGCACGCCCGACTCGCGCCGCAAGCGTCCGTACGCCTGCTCCCCCGCGACTTTGAAGATCGCCTCACGCACGCCGCCGAGCGCTCCCTCGGAGAGCTCGACGATCTCGACCTTCCAGTCCTGACGCTCGGCATAGCGCTGGTACATGCGCAGCAGGTCCGATGCGAAGAGCGCGGCCTCGTCACCGCCCGTACCTGCCCGGATCTCCACGATCGTGTCACGGTCGTCCAGGGGATCCGGCGGGGTGAGCAGCTCCGCCAGTTCAGCCTGGAGGGACTCCAACCGGGGCTGGATGCGCGCGATGTCCGCGCGAGCGAGCTCCGCCATCTCGGCGTCGTCATCGTGCGCCAGCAACCGGGCGTCCGCCAACTCCCGCTCGAGTTTCAGGCGCTCGTCGGCCGTCCGGCGAATCCGGTCGAGCCTGGCGTGCTCACGACCTAATGCCTTGAGCTTACCAGGGTTACGCGTTGTATTGGGATCGGCGAGCTCGCGCTCCAGTTCGGCAGCGCGAGCAAGCGCGGCCTCGAGCCGCGCCCTCATGGTTACGCCTCGTTGCTTGTCGCCTGATACCGCTGGCGAAACCGTTCAACTCGGCCGGCGGTGTCGACCAGCTTCTGCTTACCCGTAAAGAACGGGTGACAGCGGGCGCAAATCTCGACGTGGATGTGCGACATCGTCGATCGGGTCTCGAACGTGTTGCCGCACGCGCACTGCACCACGCAGCGCTCGTAGGTGGGATGGATATCTGCCTTCACGACCGTTGGCTCCTGACCATAAAACACATGTGCCCGGCGGGGATCACCGGGCGCGGAAATATAGTCAGCGCAGCGACTTGGAGGCAACCGAAGAGAGCTTGCCCGAATTGACAGCCCCGGGGGCGGGCGATAACCTTGCCTCCAATGACCACCGCCTCGTCAACGGGCTCGGATTCCGCGATCGAGCAACTGCGGAGAGTGCCGCTGTTTGCGCACCTGAGCGACATCGAACTCGGACGCATTCGCCAGGCGGTGCGAGAGAAGGGCTACCCCCGAGGCAGCGTCATTCTCTTCGAGCACGACCCCGGCGACGCGCTGTACGTCGTCATCGGAGGACAGGTGAAGGTGGTCCTCATCGCCGAGGACGGGCGCGAAGTGATTCTCGCGCTGTTGAAGGAGGGGGACTTCTTCGGCGAGATGTCGCTGATCGACGACCAGCCGCGTTCGGCCCACGTCATCGCCACCGAAGACGCCCAGCTGCTGGTCCTGCGCCGCGACGACTTCCTGGCGTGCATGGACGACATGCCGCGCATCGCGTTGGGATTGCTCCGAGCCCTGTCCCGCCGGCTGCGGCAGGCCGACGACAAGATTGGCGGTCTCGTGCTGCTCGACGTGAACGGACGCCTTGCGCGTTTGCTCCTCGACCTAGCCGACGAGGATGACGGGCAGCACATTACCAGGCGCGTCACTCATCACACCTTGGCGCAGATGATCGGGTCCAGTCGGGAGACGGTCTCGCGCACGCTGCGAGACCTCTCGGCTCGCGGTTTAATCGAAGTTGGACGCAAGCAGATGGTCATCCGCGATCGGGGCGGGCTCGAGGCCCTGGCAGGGATCATGTGAGCCTTGTCACCCCGGTGCGGTGATGGTGCGTATAGCATGGTGGCGGCGCTGAGGCATACTTTGACACTCGTACATACGCGAACGGTCGGATGGCCTATACCCTGACCATTTGGGGGGTTCGAGGATCGGTCCCCACGCCCGGGCCGCGGACGACGCGCTACGGCGGGAATACGTCGTGTGTTTGCGTTCACCGGGAGGGGGCCAATGGTCGCCAAGAGGTGATCCTCGACGCGGGCACCGGGGTGCGTGTGCTCGGCGCCGAGCTGGTCAACCGAGGCAACGGCAGCCTGCAGCTCGACTTGCTGCTCAGCCACACGCACTGGGACCATATCCAGGGCATCCCGTTCTTCTCGCCGCTGTTCAGCGAGGGGAATCAAGTCCGGGTCTGGGGGGCAAAGCAGGGCGACACCGACCTGTCGGTGATTCTGCGGCAGCAGATGAACCCGGTAGTGTTTCCGGTCCCGCTCGACGAGATCGCGGCGGACCTGCGCGTTGCGCACGTCGAACCGGGGCGGTTCGAGATCGACGGGTTCCAGGTGGACGCCATGCGGTTGCGGCACCCCGGCAACACGTTGGGGTATCGCCTCACACCCGTGGACGGCGGTGCGAGCGTCGCCTTCGTCCCGGACAATGAACTGGGACCGGGGGGCGTTTATGGGGAGCCGGAAGACTGGCGGGAGCAGTTCGTCCGGTTCTTGCAGGGAGTAGATGTACTGGTCCACGACGCGATGTTTCGCGCGGAGGACTTGGAGCAGTTCAGCGGCTGGGGCCATTCGTCACCGAGCGAGGCCATCGCCGTGGCGGCCGAAGCCGGGGTCAAGCGCCTGGTGCTGTTCCATCATCGGCCGGAGCACGACGATGATGTCATGGACCGGCTGCTGGAAGACGCCCAGCGGGAAGCGCACGACTTGGGCGTGGAAGTGGCGGCGGCGGTCGAGGGTATGCACATCAGCCTCTGACGATGGAGGAGAAGGTCATGAACAAGCGAGCGATACTCACGGTGGCACTGGCACTCGTGTTCGGGTTGCCGGCGGCGGGCCTAGCACAGGACACGCGTCCGGGCATCGCGGTCATTCCGTTCGTCAACGGTGGCTCGATCGGCGCCGAACCTGACGATTTCGCGGCGTTCGAACTCGGACTGCAGGAGCTCCTCATCACGGAGCTTGCGATGAATTCCAGTCTCCGCGTCGTGGAACGTGGCCGGATCAAGGACCTCATGGCCGAACAGGATCTCGGCGCGAGCGGACGGGTCGACGCGAGCACGGCTGCCCAGATCGGGAAGCTGGTCGGTGCCAAGTACACGATCATGGGTGGGTTCATCGAGGTGAACAACTCCCTCACGCTGACCGCGCGCGTGGTGGACGGTGAAACGGCCGAGATCGTGAAGGCCGACCGCGTCCGCGGCGGGCGGGACGACATCTACGCGATGTCCGTGGATCTCGCCGACCAGCTCACGCGGGGCTTGAACCTCCCGGCGCTGGAGCGGCAGGCGCTCAATGAGCGCCGCGAGCGCGAGATCCCGGGTGACGCGGTGCGGCTCTACACCAAGGCACTGCTGTATCAGGAGCGCGGCCAAACGGACCGGGCGGTCGAGCTCTTCCGGCAGGTGGTGACGGAGTTCCCGCAATACACCGAGGCCCGTGACGCGCTGCAGCAAATCGGCCGCGGGTAGGCGGCCCGTCGCCCGGGTGTGATCGCGCCCGTTGCCGCCCTCGGACGCGGAGTAGCGCGCTCGATCTCCCGCCTGGGAGCCCTGGCGCGCTTCTTCGTGCGTACCATTGTTGCGGTGCCGACCATGACCGGTGCCGGGCGCCGAGTCGCCTTCCGCGTTCTCGTCAAACAGATCTGGTTTACGGCCGTCCAGGCCGTCCCGCTCCTCGTCATTCTCGCGTCGATCCTCAGCTTTCTCGTGATCTCGCAGGCGGTTCGCGAACTGGGTCGGATCGGCGCGACCGAACTGATCGGCAGCCTCATGGTGGTCGCCATCGTGCGCGAACTCGGGCCGCTGCTGACGGCGATGGTGGTGGCGGGGCGATCCGGCACCGCGATCGCCGCCGAGTTGGCCACCAACAAGGTGATGGGCGAGTTGAACGCGCTCGAGGGAATGGGCATCGATCCTTGGCACTACCTGGTGCTGCCCCGGTTTGGGGCGGCGATTCTCTCGATCTCAGGGTTGATCGTGTTCTTCGACGTCGTGGCGGTGCTGGCCGGGTTCGTGGCGGTCGCGGGAGCCGGGATGACGGCGGCGAGGTATTTCGACATCGTCCTGGCGTCGCTCACGTTTCGCGATGTGTGGATGAGCGTGGTGAAGGGTGTGGTGTTCGGCACGATTGCCGGAATGATCCCCAGCTTCGCCGGCATGGCGGTGCGGGGCGCCTCCACCGAGGTTCCCATTGCCGCCAGCCAGGCCGTGGTCGGGAGCATCTTCTTCATCTTTCTCGGCTCCGGCGTGTTTGTGCTCTTGTCATGAACGAGCCTCCCATTCTGTTTGAAGCTGTCGCGATTCCCGGGATTCCCGACGGGGGCTTCTCACTCGAGGTCGCCGCCCTCAGCACCACGCTCATCCAGGCGCCCGAAGCAAGTGGCGTGGACCTGCTCAGCCGCTATGCGCTCGGCCTGGTGCGACCCGCGAGCGGGCGGGTCCTGCTCCTGGGGAAGGACGTCGCGGCACTGCCTCGCCGAGCGGCGCTCGCCTTCCGCCGCAACGTCGGATACCTTCCTGCCGGCGACGGGTTGATGCAGAACTTGTCCCTGCGCGACAATGTCGCCCTCCCGCTCCGGTTCGGAAGCCGGATGTCCGAGGGAGATATCGCCGGGCGGGTGAGCGTGATTCTCGGCCAATTCCGCTTGGCCGGCGCCGGAGATCGTCGGCCCGCCGACGTGACCGATGAGATGCGCCGACGCACGGCGCTCGCGCGGGCTCTGGCGTTCGATCCGCCGGTCGTATTGATGGAAGACCCGTTTGACGGGCTCACTACCAGAGCGAGCACCGAGCTGCTGACGATCGCGCGCGGCGGAGAGTCCGATGACGGCTCACGGCGAACGGTATTCATCACGGGACAGCAAGTACCAAGTGTGGTTGAGCGGCGTATCGAGTGGCGTTTTCGCCTGCACCGTGGCGAGCTCGAACACGATGCGTAACTAGCAACGGGAGCGACGGACCCTGGAACGCACGGACTTCTTTGTCGGGCTCTTTCTCGTCATCAGCGTTGGCGTCATTCTGGGTGCCCTCGTGCTCACGAGCGGGGTGCTCGAAGGACGCTACAGTCTGATCATGCGGATGGAGCAGGCGGAAGGCATCTCGCAGGATACGCGGGTGATGCTGCAAGGCCTGGAGATCGGCCGCGTCACGACCGTCAATCCACAGCGGGATTCCACCAGCGGCACGCTCACCTTCCTTGCCACGCTCTCGGTGCGCGAGCGCTTTCCGGATGGGACGCGACTCTCCCTTCCCACGGGGACGTCGGCGGCCATCACCCAGGCGGGCGTGTTGGGTGGCACGGTGATTCAGCTCAAGATGCCAGACCGGGTCATCGGCGTACCCGACCTCCAGCCGGATGACACCATTCGGGCGGAGCGCACGCCCAGTACGATGGATGCGCTCGGCGACATCGCGGCGCGGTTCCGCGAGGACGTCGCCGCGACCCTGGAGGAGACCAAGACCCTGCTGCAGGAGACCACGCGGCTCGTCGCGACGACGCGTGGGGCTATCGACGTGACAACGCCGCAACTCATGGAAGTCATGGACCGACTTGCCGAGAACCTGAATCGGACCGATCATATCCTGGCGGAGTTGAGCCCACGGGTCGGGCCGATTGCGGACAGCATCTCGGTGACGGTCGGGAGCACACGCACGTTGGTCATGGAACTACAGACGCTCGTCGCCAGTACCAACGCGATGACCAACGAGAATCGCGACGCCATCACGAGTATCGTGGCGAGCTTCGATCGCACCGCGCAGATCCTGGCGCACTTTGCGGACCAGGTGAGTCGACGCCCCCTGCGGCTCCTCACCGGAGTGAAGCCCGCGGACACCACGAATCGGTAACGCATGAAATTCGTTCTGCTGCACCCGGCGAGCTACGATACGACGGCCATCGCTGACGCCTTGGCCGCGGAGTTGGTCACGATCCGCCCCATCGATTCGCCCGAACAGGTTCACGCGGAGGGCGTACCGACGGTACTGCTCCTCGACCCGCCGTCACGCCCGGCGTATCACCCGGACTCGCTCAAGCGGTTCGTCGATGCCGGTGGCGCGGTCGTCCTCCTGGGAGCCCCGGATGAAGCCGATCCACCGGAGCAGTTCCCGGATCAGGTCGTGGCGGCGTTCGTCCCGTTTCCCCATACGCCCCGATTCCTGTTCCTCAGCCTCCGGGCGGCCTATCGGGCCGCGGCCGCGCGAATCGACGCGATGCGCGCGCGCAAGGATCTGGCGACTCGGACGCGGGAGATTCAGGAGCTCACGCGCATCGGCATGGCGCTCACGACCGAACGCGATTACAACGCGCTCCTCGAACAGATCATCACCCAGGCGAGGATCATCACGAGCTCGGACGCCTGCAGCCTCTACCTCGTGCAGGAAGACGAAAAGGGCAAGTTCCTCCGGTTCAAGCTGACCGAGGGCTTCTCGCGGCCGGACATCCCCTTCGTCGAGATGCGGATGCCCATGTCTCCGGAGAGCCTCGCCGGATACGTGGCCATCGAGGGCCAGCCGCTCGTGATCGACGACGTGTACTTCTTGCCGCCCGACGTGGCCTACAGCTTCAACCGGTCGTTCGACCAGAAGTACGGGTACCGCTCCAAGTCGATGATGACCATCCCGATGAAGGATCACAAGGATGAAGTGATCGGGGTGTTGCAACTCATCAACCGCAAGCGGCAACTCGAAGCGCGGCTCCTGGAGCAGGACGACTTCGACGCCCAAGTCATTCCCTACACCCCACGTCTCGTGGAGTTGGTGTCGGCGTTGGCCGGTCAAGCCGCCGTGTCCATCGAGAACTCGCAACTGTACGAGGACATCGAGCGACTCTTCGAGGGATTCGTGCGCGCGGCCGTGACGGCCATCGAGCAGCGCGATCCGACGACGTTCGGGCATTCCGGACGTGTCGCGTCGATGACGGTGGCGCTGGCGGAGACGGTCGACCGCGCACCGACCGGCATGTACCGGCACACGAAGTTCACGCGCGATGAGATTCGAGAGATCCGGTATGCCGGCCTGCTACATGACTTCGGAAAGGTCGGCGTGCGCGAGCAGGTCTTGGTAAAAGCAAAGAAACTCTACCCACCCGACCTGTCGGTCGTGAAACACCGCTACGCGTTCGTGCGGCGAACCGCGGAGGCCGAGTTCCACCGGCAGCGAGCCGAGTATCTCGAGCAGCACGGCCGCGAAGGGTACGAGGAGTTCGCCAAGGCGCTGCGGGAGCAAAACGAGCAGGGCATGGCGGACCTCGACCGGTTCGTGAAGCTGGTCCTCGACTCGAACGAACCGACGGTCCTCCCAGAGGGGAGCTTCGAGGAGTTGATCGCGTTTGCCGACCGCTATTACAAGGACCTGGAAGGCAAGGATCAACCCTACCTGACGGATGATGAGGTGCGGTTCCTCACGATCCGGAAAGGGAGCCTCGACGACTCGGAGCGCCTCGAGATCGAGAGCCACGTCACGCACACCTACCGCTTCCTCACGCAGATCCCGTGGACCAAGGAACTCCAGTTCATTCCGCAGATCGCCTACGGGCACCACGAGAAGCTGAACGGCGTCGGCTACCCACGTAAGGTGCGTGGTGATCAGATACCGATTCAGACCCGCATGATGACGATCTCGGACATCTTTGACGCCTTGACCGCGTCCGATCGGCCGTACAAGCGGGCGGTGCCGGTCGATCGAGCGATCGGCATTCTGTCATCTGAGGTCGAGGGCGGGATGCTGGACACCGACCTCTTCAATCTGTTCGTCGAAGCGAAGGTGTACGAGCGCCGCGACGAAGCCGGCTAGCCGTCGGCGCCCCACCCGCCACCGCCAGGCGTCTCGATCGTCAGGAGATCCCCGGGGCGCATGGTCCATGCCGCCCTTCCCGCAAGCTCTTCGTCGTTCAGACGGTTACGCCCCGGCTTGCCCGGAGATCCGCCCTGCGTCCCACGGGGGGCATGCCGGCGCCGCTCCGTAATGAGACTCACATGGATCGGGGCGAGCGCACGGTAGGCACGGACTACCCCGTCACCGCCTGCGGCGCGGCCGGCGCCCCCACTGCCGTCCCGGAGCGCGTAACGCTCGATTCGCAACGGATACTCCATCTCGAACACCTCGATCGGAGTGTTCCGCGTGTTGGACATGCCGACGTGGACACCGGATGGGCCCGGACCCCGCGCCGACCCGCCCTGCCCTCCTCCGAGGGTCTCGTAGTAGGTCCATCCGTCCCCGCCCATGACCACGTTGTTCATCGTTCCCTGCCCCTGCGCCGGCAGCTTCGCGGCTTCGCCCAGCGCGAGGAACAGCACGTCCGCGATGCGCTGGGACGTCTCCACGTTCCCGGCGGCGACCGCGCGCGGCCAGCGCGCATTGACCAAGGATCCGGGCGGCGCGAGCACGCTCACGACACGGTGCATGCCCCCATTCGTTGGAATGTCTTGATCGACGAGGCACCGCAGCACGAACAGCACAGCGGAGCGCGTCACGGCCAGCGGACAGTTCACGTTGCCGGGCCCTTCCGGATCGGTGCCGGTGAAATCCACCTCCATGCCACCCCCCCGCACGGTCACCCGCACGCGAATCGTGAGATCGCCCGCGGTGACGCCGTCACCCTCGAGGTAGTCGTCCGCCTCGTACACGCCGTCAGCCACCGCGCGTGCCACCGCCTCCCGCGAGCGCTGCTCCGCATACGCCAGGAGATCGGCGACCGCACCCACACAGTGATCGTGTCCCACCCGCGCCACCAGCTCGCGGAGGCGGTCGGCACCGCGCACGCACGCCGCGTGTTGCGCGGCGAGGTCACCGCGACGGATGTCCGGCGTGCGCACGTTGGCGAGCACGAGGCGCTCGATGTCGGCGCGCACCCCTTGCGCCGTCGCCCACCTCGTCGGCGGAATGATCAGCCCCTCTTCGAACAACTCGCGCGACGACGAGGGCATGCTGCCCGGCGTGGACCCGCCGACGTCCGAATGATGGGCACGCACCACCGTGTATCCCCCGATCGCGTCCCCCAACTGGATGGCGTGGACCATCGTGATATCCGGAAGGTGGGTTCCGCCCGTGTACGGGTCGTTCAAGATGAACGTGTCCCCGGGGTCGGGCCGCATGCCGCGAACCGCCGCCACCGCCTCCGGCATCGCCCCCAGATGGACGGGGATGTGTGCCGCCTGCGCGATGAGCACCCCGTCGTCCGTGAACAACGCCGCCGATGAATCCCGCCGCTCGCGGACGTTGGGCGACAGCGCGCTCGCGACCAGGAGCGCGCCCATCTCTTCGGCAATACCGGCAAAGGCGTGTGCCATCACCTGGAGGCCGATCGCGTCCAGCGTCATGTCCGTTCCAGGAGGAGGGCTCCGCTGGGATGCACCTCGGCGGTCCATCCCGGCTCCACCCGCGTCGTGCAGTCGACCGCATCGACCGCACATGGGCCGCGCAGCACGGCTCCGGCCGGCAACTCCGCTTCCGCATACCGCGGCGCGCCGGCAACCCTGCGCGCCCCCGTCGGCCGCTGCGCCAGGCGCAGCGCGGCCCCGCGCACGAGACCGGTGACCCGCACGTTCACCACCTCCACGTCACGCCCACGATCCGCGTACCCGTACCGTTGCTCGTGAGCATCGTGAAAGGCGCTCGCGGTCGCGGCCGGCGATGATGCCTCCACGGCGAGTTCATAGCCCTGCCCCGGGTAGCGACAGTCGGCGTGTCGCGTCAGGACCGCGTCGGGCAGCTCGGTCCTCAGCTGCCGTTCCAGCGGCGCAAAGGCGGCTTCCAGCGAGCCGGACTCCAGCGCGCGGGCGAGCCGGTGGAGGGACGCGGCGGCCTCCAGCTTCGCGGGAGCGGCGGCCAAGCCCAGTGCGGACAACACCCCCGCGTGCGGCGGCACCAGCGCGCGTGCCACCCCAAGCGCGTCGGCCATGCGACAGGCAAACAACGGACCGGCCCCGCCAAATGCCACGAGCACGAGCGACCGCGGGTCGATCCCGCGCTCCACACTCACGCGCCGCAGCGCCCGCACCATTGACGCCGTCGCTACCTCCACGATCCCTTCGGCGCAGCGACGCACATCCAGTCCCGCGCGGTCGGCCACGCGGGTGACGGCGTTGTGCGCGCGGTCGGCGCGCAGGGTCAACCCCGAGGCCAGCGGCTGCGCGGCGGACAGCCAATCGAGCACCACCGCTGCGTCGGTGACGGTCGCGTCCTCACCTCCGCGATCATAGCAAGCCGGACCCGGCATCGCCCCCGCGCTCTGCGGGCCCACCCGCAGCGCTCCACCGCCATCCACCCAGGCGATGCTCCCGCCACCCGCGCCGACCGTCTCGATGAGCACGTGGGGCAGGCTGAGCGGCACGCCACCCACCACGCCCGACGCCTGCAAGAGCGGCTCTCCACCGAGGATCACGCTCGCGTCCGCGCTGGTTCCACCCATGTCGAGTGTCAGGAGGTCGCGGAGCCCGAGCTGCGCTCCGATCAGTCTGGCCCCCTCGACGCCGCCCGCCGGACCGGACAACGCCAACGAGGCCGCGCGGACTCTCGCCTGCTCCACCGACAAGGTCCCTCCGCTCGACGCCATCACCCGGAAGTCCGTCACGCCGACGGCGGTGGCGTCAGGCTCCATCGCCCGCAGATAGCCTTGCACCAGCGGACGCAGGTATGCCTCCGCGCTCACGGTGCTGAATCGCTCGTACTCCCGAAACACCGGCAGCACCTCGTGGCTGGCGACCACGGGAACGCCCGGCAACGCGGCGCGCAGGGCACGCTGGAGCCGCGACTCGTGGTCCGCATGCAAGAACGCGAATAACAGGCCCACCGCGACGGCATCGGGCGCCAGCGCCCGCACACGCTGAACGACACGGGCAATCTCGGCGTCCGCCAACGCGACGACCTCGCCCTCCACACCGACACGTTCGTGCACGCCCACGACGTCCTCGCGCTTCACCAGCGGCGGCGCGTGGTCCTCCTCCAGGCGGTACAGCGACGGACGATCCTGCCGTCGCAACCACAGGAGATCCTCGAAACCCCGAGTCGTCACGAACGCGACGCGTACACCGCGACGTTCCAGCAGCGCGTTCGTGGCAATCGTCGTTCCGTGAACGAGCGCGGCGCGCGGCGCGTCGATCATCCACTGACCCACGCGGTCCCAAGCCTCACGGGAGAGGGCATGAGGCACCGAGGGCACCTTGCCCACGCGGACCTCCCCTGATGCGGTGAGCCCGACCAGATCCGTGAAGGTGCCGCCGATGTCGATGCCGAGACGCATCAGCGGCGCCAGCGGGCGTACGCCACGAGCAGGACAGCGCCGATGACACTGGTCAGACCGACCCAATCACCCAAGCGGACGTACACCGTACGCTCGTCCGAGGTGGTGAGCACGCGGGCGGCGAACGCCTCCTCGAACAGCGGCGTCGGATCGTGGATCCGGCCCAGCGGGTCGATGAACGCCGAGATTCCCGTGTTCGCCGCCCGCGCGATCCCCGCGCGGGTCTCGATCGCCCGCATCACCAGATGGGCAAGGTGTTGGCGCGGCGCACTGGAACGACCAAACCACGCGTCGTTGGTAATGTTCAGCAGGAACTCCGCCCCGTCCCGGCGGTATTCGCGGGCCAGGTTCTCGAAGATCGACTCGTAGCAGATAAGGATCCCAAAGCGGCCGATCCGCGTCGCGTACACGGGCCCACTGCGACCCGGCTCCGCCCCACCGAAGAATTCCAGATTGCCGAACCACTCGGGGGTCACAAACGGCACGCGCTCGGTAATCGGGACGAGATAGCGCTTGTGGTACACGGGCGCGGAGCGGCTGTTACCCAAGTGGTCCACGACGAAGGCCGCGTTGTAGTAGGCAAACTCGTTCTCTCCGCGGAGCTCCGCGTCGAGCGCACCGACCACGGCCGGCACCCCGTATCGCGCCACGTGTTGCTCGAGCGCGCGGCGCCAACTCGGTCGGTTGTAGAACGTCCCCGGCACGGCGGCTTCCGGCCACACCACCAGGTCCGGCGACGTGGCCGCGACGGCTCGGTCGGACAGCGTGAGCAGCGCGCTCATCAGCGAGTCCCGCGTACCGGGCATCCACTTGTCGTCGAATCCGACATTGGGCTGGATGACCGCGACGGTCCCCACGTCGCGGAGTACCACCGCGCGCGCACGCAACACTCCGTATCCCGTCACGAGTGTCACACCCAGCATCACGACGCCGACGCGCCGCACCACCGCCGCACGGTGCGCTCGCAGCAGCCACGCTTCCGCCAGCGCGACGTTGGCGGCCACCAGCAGGAATGTGACGCCCCGGGCTCCGATCAGGTCCGCCACCTGCACAAGCGTCGGATAGCCCGTCAACGACGTGCCCAAGCCGAGCCAGGGGAAGCGAATGTCCCCCTGGTGAGCGATCAGCCACTCCGCCGCCGTCCACAGGACCGGGAGACCGAGCGCGAGGGGAACGCCGACCCGCGCGCGAATCCAGGCCGCGCCCGCGAACACCAGCGCCGAATAGCCGGCCAGAATGGCGATGGTCGCGGCATAGCCAAGCGCGGAGAGCGGGGTGAAGTGCCACAGCGCGACGACGATCCAGTACAGTACGAGCCCTTGGCTGAGCAGACCGTACCAGAACCCACACACAAGCATCCTGCGCGCCGCGCCCGGAGCGTCACCGAGACGCAGCAGCAGCCACGTCACCGGCACGAGCGCGAGGAACGAGGGAAACAGGAGGTGGAATGGCGGGTAGGCCAACGCGGTGAGGAGGGCCCCGCCCAACACGAGCCTCCAATCCTCCCGCGGCAGGATGGCCCACCTCACAAGGCGATGTCGCGCCCCTCCGCGGCCGAGCGGGCGATGGCCTCGAAGATGTCGTGCAACCTGGCCTGCTCCTCGAGGTCGGGGGCCACCGTCTCCCCGCGAACCATCGCCAGGAACTGCTGCCATTCCTCGCGATACGAAGCGCTGAACACATCGCCTGCGTCCAACGCTTCCGGCGGGGTCACGTTGACAGGCGTGCCATGCATCTCCTTGAACACGCCGAGCGGGCCGATCCGCGCCGAGCCGGCATCACCCATCACTTCGAACCAGAACTTTTCGGTGGGACCGATATGCCGCCACGAAACATCCACGAAGATCGACAACCCGCCGTCGCAATACAGCAGGGCGCAGGCGGTATCCTCGACCAGCGACTCCGGCCGGCCCGCGTACGACGCCGACACCCGTGTGATGCGCGGCTGATCGGCCAACCACAACGACAGGTCGATGAGCGGGAGCCCGAGATCCAACATGACGCCGCCACCGGACTCCGCCGGCCGCTCCCGCCAACCCACGCCAGCCCCCAGCGGCCGAAAGATGTACCACCCGGCGCGGATCCCCCGCAGTGGGCCGAGCTCCCCGCCGACCGCGAATGCCTTGACCGTGCGAAAGTCGGTGCGGTACCGATGGTTCATCCCGACGAAGAGCACCCGCCCGCTCTGCTGGTGCACCCGACTGACCCGAGCCACACCCTCCGCGGTGAGACTCAACGGGCGTTCGCACATCACGTGGGCACCCGCCGACAAGGCCGTCGCGGTGTGGATTTCATGCAGATGATTGGGGGTGCAGATGACCACCGCCTCGGGTGACGCCAGCGATAGCACGTCCTCGATGTCGTCGTAGACATCGGGTATGCCGAACCGCCGTGCCAACGCTTGCGCCTTGGCGACATCGGCGTCGCACAGGGCGACCAGCCGCACGTCGGTCATCTTGGCAAGCACCGCGAGGTGCGCCACCTGCGCAATCGCCCCAGCGCCCACGACACCGACGCGCAGGGGCGTGGTCACCTGTTCCCCTGTGGAAACGCCACCATGAACCCGGTCCGAAACGACGCGGAGAGCAACTCGCTGGTGAGGTCTCCCCTCGCTTCCGCCGTCCAGCTCACGCGACCCGCGATGCCTACCTCGATTCCCAGTACCGCCGCCAATCCGGCGGCGATGGTGTCCAGCGCATCCTCGACGAAGGTATCGTCGATCGCCGCCCCATCGCCATCCCGCACGTGGATCCCCAATCCGAGACCACCGTACGGACGCATGCGACCGTTGGGTGCCGGCAGGTAATGCAGATCCAGGAATGCCTGCCAACTCGTTAGCTTGATCGTGCCGAGATCGATGGGTGTGCCGCCCCCGATGACCGCTTCGAGTTGGTTCTCGAACCGGGTGATCTCCTCAGCATTGTACGCCCCGCGAAAATACGACCCGCCGGCGACCAAGCGTATCTTGGGCGCAAACCACCCGAGGTCGAGACGGACGCCCACGGTCGGCTCGGCCGTGAGCGCATCGGAGACGACGATCCCCGCGTCGGCGCCGATGGCGGTGAAACGCAGCCCCTCGTAGCTGAACTGTTCCAGCAGCCCCTGCGCCCCGAGCACGTTCGGGAGCAGAAGCCCCAGAGCGGCCAACTTAGTACCAGCGTTCAACGCGTGTCCCCGGGAAATAGGTTGTCAGAATGGCTCGCGCGGTCTCGCCCGCCCGCGCCCGCCCAATCGCGCCCCACTGACACATGCCGACACCGTGCCCCCACCCGAACCCGTCCACCCGCACCCGCGTCGTCACCCCCCCGGCCTGCTCCACCGACACGCGGAACCGGTTGCTCCCCAGCCACGCGCCCTTGGCGGGCGCCAGCACCGAGCGAATATCTGCCGCGTACACCGGGATCTCTCCGCCGCTCACGCCGATGCGCAGTTCGGTTACCCGCCCAGAGGGCCCCGTCGTACGCGCCCGCACGTCCCGGATCGTGTCGACACGATCGCCGTCGACGCCGAGCACGGAGGGCACCGTTTCGCGTAATATATCGCGCAACTCGGAGGCGTCCCACTCGGCGCTCCATGAGAAGCGAGGAGAGATGTCACAGTACGACCCGTCGCCCCGGCGATCCGACACGGGACGCAGGTACGGTTGCGACACGGCCGATCGGAACGCCTCTTCGGGCGCCGCCGTGGACCCGCCGCAGGTCGAGTGGTAGAAGGGCGTGATGGGCTCCCCGCCGTAGGTGAGAACCATCCCCCGGGTGGCGCCGACCGCCCGGATGCCGAGGGGCGTTTCCGCATCCACGCCGCCGTAGGCTTGATCCACCACCCCGGCGCGAATGTCGAATCCCTCGGCGCCGAACTTGCCGCGGTTCACGATCGTGTACGTGCGCGCCGCGATGGCCTGCGCCTCGAGCGCCGCCGCGTCACCGTCTTCGCGCGGTCCAAGTTCGGCGTTCACGACACCCAACACATAGTCCTCGAGAGACAGTTCGTTGACCGCCGTCAACCCTCCGTTGCGCGTGAACACCTCGACGACACCGCGATAGGGTTTGCCATCGACGAGTACGAACGCGGACCGGGTCCGGCTCACGAACACGATGCGCTCGTAGCTGCCCTCCGCGCCGGGCGCCCGCAACCGCAACGCGCGCCCGTCGGCATCCAATGTGACGGCGCCCTCGGCGTGCAATTCCACGACCGTCGCTCCGTGCGCGATCCCCATCCCCGTGCCTTGCACGCCGATCGTGAGGGAGGACGCCCCCACGACGAGACCGACGCGCACGTCGGGCGCCCGACCTTCCGGAGCCGGCCGCGGCTGTGGTGGCGTCGGGGCGCACGCCACCACCGTACCGGTCAGCCACAGTGAGACCGTGCGGATCCAACGCGTGCGGCTCAGGGAAGCGCCTCCGCCGTGAAGTCGTAATCCTCGTTGCCCGTGACCCGAACGCGGAGAAACTCCCCCGGGCGCGCCCAACCACCCCGCTGCACGTGGGTCACGCCGTCCACGTCGTCGGCCTGCCACGGCAGGCGCCCCACATGCGACGCATCGCGGTCGGTCTCGGCCGTGTCGTCCACGAGCGCGATCGACTCGCGACCCACAAAGCGAGCGAGCCGATCTTGGGAGATGGCGCGCTGCAGCTCGCTCAGTTCCTCCTGGCGCTCCGACTTCACCGAGGCGGGAACGTCATCCGGGAACTCGGCCGCGCGCGTCCCTTCCTGCTCGGAATACGTGAAGACGCCGAGCCGTTCGAACGCCGTTTCCTCCGCGAACTCGCAGAGCATCCGGAAATCCTCGTCCGTCTCGCCCGGAAAGCCCACGATCGTGGTCGTGCGAATCGCGAGGTCAGGCACCGCATCCCGGAGCCACCGCACCTTCTCGCGAATCGTGTCGCGGCGTTCCGGACGGCGCATGCGTTCCAGCATACGATCGGAGGCGTGCTGGATTGGGATGTCGATGTACGGCACGATGCGGGGCTCGGTCGCGATCAACTCGACCAACCGCTCGGTCAGGCCAAGGGAGTACACGTACAACAAGCGGAACCATGGAATCGTCGTCTCGCGCAGCAGCGCGTCGAGCAGGTCGGGCAACTTCGGCCCGTCCCTACCCAGGTCGCGCCCATAATGCCCCAGATCCTGCGCGACCAGGTTCAGCTCACGCGCGCCGTCCGCCTCCAGCTCCTGGGCCTCGCGCACCAGCCGCTCGAGCGGCTCGGAACGATGCTTTCCCCGCATGAGAGGGATCGCGCAGAAGGCACAGGAATGATCGCACCCTTCGGAGATCTTCAGATAGCGAACGTGACGGCCGTCGCCCAGATACTGCCGGACGCCCGGGTGGCCCTCCACCGGGTCAGCCAGCAACCCGCGCGCGGCCAGTGCGGGGACAAGCGTGTGGAGATCGTGGAACCCCAACAGCAGGTCCACATCGGGCATTTCCTTCCGGAGATCCTCCTGGTATCGCTGCACCAGGCACCCAACGGCCACCACCGCCTTGACCGTGCCGTACTGTTTGAGCTGCGCCGCCTGCAGCATGGCATCGATGGACTCACGCTTCGCGGCGTCGATGAACCCGCACGTGTTGACGAGCACCACGTCCGCACTATGCAGGTCATCCACGACGGATGCTCCGTGCCCGACCAGCTGTCCCACCAGCCGTTCGGAGTCCACGGTTGCCTTGTCGCACCCGAGCGAGATCACGCCGAGTCTCATCGGGGGAATATACGGAGGGTACGATCGTAGGGGGGTAGGATCGTAGGGGGGTAGGATCGTAGGAGAGTACGGGGGTACGGGGGTGCGGGGTAACGGGGTACGGGGTAACGGGGTACGGGGGTACGGGGGTAACGGGGTAACGGGGTACGGGGTAACGGGGTACGGGGGTACGGGGTACGTGGTACGGGGTACGGGGTACGGGGTAACGGGGTACGGGGGTACGGGGTACGGGGGTACGAGGGTCGCTGTGCCGGCTCTGCTACGACAGGAAGCTCTCCAGCGCGCGCGCGCGGCTCGCGTGACGTAACCGCGCCAGCGCCTTCTCCTTGATCTGGCGCACCCGCTCGCGCGTGATGCCCATCATGGAGCCGATTTCCTCGAGTGTCAGTGGGTCCTGGTCGTCGAGACCGAAGTAGAGTCGCAGGATCTTGGCTTCGCGATCCTTCAGCGTCCCCAGGACCTCTTCGATCGAATCGGACAGCGCCCGCTCGAACGTCTTCTCGTCCGGCCCGGCATTCTGCGTGTCGGGCAGATAATCGAGCAGCTTGTTGTCTTCGCCGAGCGTCAGCGGGGCATCCAGCGAGAGATGACTTTGCGAGATCGACAGCGTCTTGGCCACCTCTTCCCGGGAGATATCCATCCCCTCGGCGATCTCCTCGACCGTCGGCTCGCGGCCGAGTTCCTGCTGCAGCGCCGACGACCGCTTGCCGATACGGTGCAGCGTGCCGGCGCGGTTCAGCGGCACGCGCACGATGCGGCTCTGTTCCGCGAGCGCCTGGAGGATCGCCTGCCGAATCCACCACACCGCGTAGGAGATGAACTTGATGCCCTTGGTCTCGTCGAACTTGTGCGCCGCGCGGATCAGTCCGAGGTTGCCTTCGTTGATCAGGTCGGACAGGCTGACGCCCTGGTTCTGATACTTCTTCGCGACCGACACGACAAACCGCAGGTTGCTGCGGACGAGCTTGTCGAGCGACTCCGGGCACCCCGTGCGGATCCGACGGGCCAAGTCGGCCTCGTCGTTCCGGCCGATGAGCGGATACTGACTGATCTCCCGAAGGTACTGGTCGAGGGATCCCTCGTCGACCGTCGTCTTGCGCGCGGAGTTAGCGCGCATGCCGGGAGCTACCTCCGCCGCGTACCATGGGATTGCCGTCCGTGCAGTGGGACACCGCACCACCGTGCACGGTGATTGCAAAGAGTCGAGAGGAAGGTGCGGCGAGGCGACGCGGCGAGACCAACTGAGGAGGCTTCGCGCTGCTGGACCGCATTCGACTCAATGGATAGGACACAGCGGCACCGCGCTCCCGTGCGAGTTGTGAGTGGACGTTAGTCACGACTTGGAAGTGGCGCAACTGTCACCGACCAACCGCGCGCGTTGGCCCATGCACGCAGGGCCCGCGAGAACTCGGAACGCGAGCAGTTGTGACGAACGGTGGCCGCCGCCGCGGCCGCGCCCGTGCCGGACGCCACCTCCAGACGCTCGACGCGCGCGAGCGGCAGATCCGCGACGGCAGACGCGTCGAGGCGCATGCCACCGGCATTCAATATCACGGCGATCGACCGACGCATGCCACATGGTACGATGGCCGGCGCCGATGGCCGGACGCCAAACCACGCGAACCCTGCCCGAAAAAACGCGTCCGCCCGTCAGCGGCGTTGCAGCCCGTAGCGTTCGATCTTCTTGTACAGATTGGAGCGCGGCATCTCGAGCTTCCGCGCCGTCTCGCTCACGTTCCAGTTGTTCTCTTCGAGCTTGGCCTCGAGAAACGCGCGTTCGGCCGACGTCTTGAACTCCTCGTAGGTGTCCCAGCGACCGGGATCGGCCACCGGGCCTTCGTGCGCGTGCCCCGACAACCGTTCCACATCGGCCGCGCGTACCTCGTCTCCGGCCGCGAGAATCAGCAGGCGCTCGACCGTGTTGCGGAGCTCGCGCACGTTCCCCGGCCAGTCACGAGCCCGGAGCGCCTCGACCGCCTCGGGCGCGATCGGTCGCAGCCGGACACCCTCGCGCCGGGCCATCTGAGACGCGAAGTGCTCGATCAGCAACGGAATGTCATCCCGGCGCGCCCGCAGCGGCGGCACCTCGATCGGCACGACGTTCAACCGGTAGTACAGGTCATCGCGAAACCGGCCGGCACCAATCTCCTCCGCGAGCGCCTTGTTGGTGGCCGCGATGACGCGGACGTCGACCGTGATCGGCTTTGCCGCCCCAATCCGCGTCACCACGCCCTCCTCGAGCGCGCGCAGCACCTTGGCCTGCGCGGCGGCACTCATGTCGCCCACTTCATCCAGGAACAGCGTGCCGCCGTCCGCTTGCTCGAACTTCCCGGCCCGATCGGCGAACGCCCCCGTGAACGAGCCTTTCATGTGGCCGAACAGCTCGCTCTCGATCAGCTCTCCCGGAATCGCCGCGCAGTTCACCTCCACGAAGGGCTTCGCCGCCCTGGCCGACTGGTTGTGGATCGCCCGCGCCACCAGCTCCTTCCCGCTCCCGTTCTCCCCGGTGATCAGCACGCGCGCGTTCGTCGGCGCCACACGCTCCACCAGCGCCAACACCTGCGCGACGGCGGCGCTGCGTCCCACGATTTCGTAGCGTCCGATCGACGCCCGCAGCCGCTCGTTCTCCGACTCGAGTTCGACCTGCTCGAACACGTGCCGCAGAAGCAACAGGATCCGATCCGTGTCGAGCGGCTTCTCGAGGAAGTCGAACGCACCCCGCTGCGTCGCTTCGACCGCGGTCTCGATGGTGCCATGCCCGGAGATCATGACCACCCGCGCCTGCGGGTTCCTCGCGCGCAGCTCACGCAACGTCTCCAACCCGTCCATCCCCGCCATCTTCACGTCGAGAAAGACGAGATGCGGGTGGAACAACTCATACGCCTTCAGCGCCCCGGCGCCTGACTCCGCCACCTCGACATCGATCCCCTCGTATTCGAGTACCTGACGCAACGCGTCGCGCACGCCTCGCTCGTCGTCCACCACCAGCACCCGCCGGGCCATTAGGGCACCCTCCGGTAAAAGACGATGCCATCCGGCTGCACCCGGACGTCCCCGACGGTCGCGGGAGCCGGCAACAGGAAGGCACCAGTCGAATCGCCCGCCAGCCGCTCCACCACCCGTGGAACGACGGAGCCAGGAAGCGGGAACTCCCGAATCACAAGTTCCTCGACCGACCACGCCAGCACACCCGGCGCGCGAACGGTGAGCGGGCCCTCGGCGCGGAACGGTTGGCGGCCCCCCAACAGATCCGCCAGCGGGCCGAGGAGATCGCGGCCGAGCAGGTCGAGCCGCATCTGTGCGCCCAGCACGACGCGGTTCTCCGACAAGGTAATGGTCAACGAGTCCATCGCGGCGCTCGCCGCCGGATCCAGTCGGGCCGCCACCAGCGAGGCGAACTCCTCGGCCGTGAAAGCGACATAGCCGGGCCCGCCCGCGTCGCCGATCGCGGCCTCCTTCTCCTCGGCCCGGCCCAGCGCGTCCGCCGATGGCGACCCCGTGCTGGAAGCAACCGCCGGCGGCGTTGCCGGAGCCGCCGCGCCCGCCTGCGGCTCGCGGAAGGCGGCGTACGCGGCACGGAGCTCGGCGCGGAAGAACCACGCAGCCACGGCGAGGGCCACGAGCAACGTGGCGCACCCGATCATCGCGAAGAAGTTGCGCATGCACCCCACCTAGAAAGTCTCCAGCTCCGCCGCAAACAACCGCTCGTACCGCGCTCCCGCGCGGCCAAGCACACTCCGCATGAGATCCACGGACGTCACGGTGAATACTTCGTCCACGATCACCTCGGCCGCGAGCGCATCGAAACCGGCAAACGCCGGGGAGCGCGCATCGCGCCGCGCCCTGCCCAACGTGAGGTGTGGACGGAACACCCGACCCTCGTTGGGATACCCCAGCGCGTTCATCGCCCGCTCCACCCGGTCCTGCAACAGCTCGAGCGGTGGCGAGGCCTCACACCCGATCCACACGACTCGCGGCCGCGCGGCCGTCGGGACCGCACCGCACCCCGCGATCCCCACCGAGAACGGTCTCACGCCGGCCACGCACGCTCGTACCGCGTCCGTCAACTCGCGTTCCCGGTCCGCGGCGACCTCGCCGAGAAACTTGAGCGTCACGTGCAGCCCCTCGGGTTGACCCCATCGGACCGGCAACGCCGCGGAGCGCAGCGATGCCGTCGCGTCCCACACGCGCCGGCGTACCGCATCGGGAAGGTTGATCGCCACGAACAGCCGCATTCACCCCTCGCCCGCCAGCACCTCGACGGACGTCGCCCCGCCCGTCAGCTGACTCCCCCGCTGATATCCCGCCAGGTCGAGCGTCACCGAGCGGAATCCGAGATCGAGGAGCCGCGCACCGATGTCATCGCGGTGCCGCCGCACCAGCGCGAACGACGATGGCGGCACCTCGATCCGCGCCTCGTCACCCCGATGGCGAACCCGCAGATCACCATCCACGCCGATGGCCCGCAGAAGCGCCTCACCTTCCTCGACCTGGCGCACGCGGCTGCCCGTGACCGCCAGGCCATACATGACGCGGCTCGCAAGGCACGGCGCCGACGGCGCATTCCATATCGGGATGCCCAACTCCCGAGCGACCGCCCGCACCGCCGGCTTGGTGAACCCGGCGCCGGCCAGCGGAGACACGACGCCGCACCCTTCCGTGGCTCGCAGACCGGGGCGATGTTCGCCCAGGTCGTCGGCGTTCGTGCCGTCCGCCATGGCGGCGAGCCCCTCGTCCCGGGCAAAGGCAGATAGCCGGACCCACAGCTCGCGCTTGCAGAAGAAGCAACGCTCCGTCGAGTTGGCCGCGTACTCCGCGTCCTCGAACTCGTGTGTGTCGATGGTCACGAAACGCAGGTCGAACTGCTCGGCGATGTCCCGCGCCTGCTCCAGTTGGACCCGCGAAACCGAGGGGGATCGGCCGAGGGCGGCAACGGAACGGTCGCGACCCAGCGCCTGCCGCGCGAGTACCGCCACGACGGCCGAGTCCACGCCGCCGGAGTACCCGACGAGGAGCGAAGGAAACGCGGCCAGTCGCTCGCGGAGCGCGGCGAGCCGGTCGCTCGGCACTGGCGTGGAGGACATGGGTATGGAAGATAGTGCGGGCGAGTCCGGGGGGGATGGGGATCGCGCGGGCGGCCGGCGAGCCCAGGGGGGTTTGCGTTCGGGCCCCGCACCAGACGAACTTAGCAGGTCGTGGGAGCCGTTCCGCCTCCGCGGCACACATGACACGTCGGTTACCTCGAAAGGAAAAGCATGCGCTGCATTGGGCTCTTGTCTCTCGTGACGCTGGCGGCGGCGACGACCGCGGCGGCGCAGGCACCGGTGGTCACTCCGGAGGGAGATCCATCGATAGAGAGCGATTCCATCTACGCGCTCGCCGTGGACCCAAGCGCCTTTCCGGACCAACCCTTCGTGTACCTCCTGGACGACGGGATCATTCGACTGGAGGCGGACGGGCGGGGCACGCGAACGTATCGCCAGATCGTGCAGATCCTCACCAAGGAGGCCGCGGAGGCCTGGAGCGAGCACACCTTCGGCTACGTGTTCGACCGCGAGACGTTCCAACTCAACTGGATTCGCGTCGTGCGACCCGACGGCTCCGTCGTGAGCGACGGTCCGGCGCAGCGGCAGGAGAGCTCGGACCTGCCCGACACGGAGTATCCGATCTACACGGATGCGCGGACGATCCGGGTGACCCTGGGAGGCGTGGAGCCCGGCACCATCGTGGATTTCAGCCACACCACGACCACGGTGGATCCCGTGCTCGACGGTGACTTCACGGCGGGGTGGTCGGTGACGACGGGATTCCCCGTGGTGCGGTCCCGCTACATCGTGGACGTTCCCGAGGCGGCGGACGTCCGCATTGCGGAAGACAACATCGATTTCGAGCGCGGCGAGCATCGAGCGAACGGACGCGTCACGTACACGTGGGCTGCACAGGACGTGGCGCCGTTCGAGCCGGAGCCGTTCGCGGGGACCCCGAACGAGGTCATCGCGCAGATCACGATCTCGGGCCCCATCGGGTGGGATTCGATCGCCTCGTGGTACCAAACGCTGTCGGCCGATCGCTACGCGGTCGACCCGGCGATCAGGAACGCGGCCGCGGAGCAGTTGAAAACCACGCGCTCACCGGAGGACACGCTCCGGGCCCTCCACCGCTGGGTCGCACAGGATTTCCGGTACGTCTCGCTCTCGTTGGGAATCGGCGGCTACCGGCCGCGCGACCCGGCGCAGGTGTTCGAGACGCGGTTCGGGGATTGCAAGGACAAAGCGACGCTCTTCATCGCGCTTGCGCGGTCGTTCGGCATCGCCGCGCACCCCGTCATCGTGAGCTTGCGGGGCGAGCCCGACAGCACCACGCCGACGATCCTCCAGTTCGACCACATGATTGCGGCCGTCGATCGTCCGGGCGGATATCTCTACCTGGATCTGACCGCCGAGCTCATCCCCTACGGTGAGGTGCCCGAATATCTCCAGGGCGAAATGGGACTCGTCGTGCATCCCGACGGGCGGGGGGAAGTCATCACGTTTCCGCAGGCACAGGCCGAGGCGAATCACTTGGCGGTCACGGTCCGCGGGGAGCTCCTTCCCGACGGGTCGTTCGAAGGGTGGTACGAGCAGATCGCCTCGGGGAGCCGGCAGTCCGCGCTCCGTCAGGCGATGGTGCGACCGAGCACGATGACCGGGCAGGATAGCACGCGGTGGCTTCGGTCGATGGCGGGCGCCGTGTTCCCCGGCGCAACGACCGACAGTTTCGAGTTGTTCGAAGGGCGAGACCTCGAGGCCACCCCCCGGATTGCGCTGCGCATCAAGGCGCAGTCGGCGGCGACTCCGGCCGGGAACAGCTACATCTTCAACATCCCGATCCCCGGCTTCGGCAATCCCGGGATGATCGCGGACCTCGAGGCGAGTGACGAGCGCCTGTTCCCGATCGATGTCGATGCGGTGATCGGCCCCGTTGCCAGCACCTGGCAGGTGGACCTCACGGTACCTCGCGGTTGGGAGGCCGAGCTGCCAACGGGGGTTACGGCCAGCAGCCCGTTCGGCGAGTACCGATCAACCTATACGCAGCGCGGACGGGTGGTGACCATCACGCGACGGCTCAAGGGCAGCAGGGGGCTGGAGCCCAAGGAGCGGTTCGGTGACCTCATCGCGTGGTTCAAGACGATCGGGGAGGACAACGTCCGGTATCTGGCCGTCACGCCTCGCCGGTGAGGTTGCGGGGTCCCCTTCGCGGAACCGCCTCCCCTACCCCGTCGGCCGATCGAATCGCCGATACTGTATCGCCTCGCTGACGTGAGCCGTGGCAATCTGCGCCGCGGCAAGCGGTGCACGTGATCTGCGACAACCTGTCGGCCCACAAGACGAAGCAGGTCGACGCGTTCGCCCAGCGGCAACGAGGTGTCGATCGTGCACGCGCCAAGACGCGCGCTCATAGCAACGCTGCGAATTCCTCCACCGTCAGCCGGGCTTGCTTGAGAATGTGCGAGAGCGTCGAGCGCTTGATCGGCTTGTGTGCAGGCACGATCAACTTCAACGCGCCTTCGGGCCCGTGCTTGTGGAGGCGAATGTGGCTCCCGCGCTGCCGGACAACCACCCACCCATCCCGCTTGAGTGCCCGAACCACGCGGTCGTAGTTCAGGCTGGGCACCTTCACACGGCAACCTCCGTGACCTCAACATCTGCGCCGAAGGTCACGTCATCATCCACCGAATCGAGGTACAGTCGTATTGCCTCATGGATGTTCGCGAGCGCGGTGTCGCGGTCGTCGCCTTCGCTGATGCACCCGGGCAGCGAGGGCACGTACACCGTATAGCCTCCGTCCGCACTGCGCTCGAGAACGACTCTGAGATTCATGCAGGCACCTCCGGTCTCAGGATAAGGGGCAGGCCGCATCGTCGGCAAGATCCACAGCCACTCCCCTCGTGTTGATCGGATCGCCGCCCGCGAACCCCCGGACGTGACCCATGGCGCGACCTCGCCGCGGCGCTCGGGTCACACTGAGGTGACCCCACCGCGGCGCGGCCGGTCGTCGGGTCGATCGCGATGCGCGGGGGAGCGGGGTGCCCGGGCCCCGCTGGAGCCCGAGGCCCGCCGAGCGCTATCCCCTTCCTGGAAGCCGGTCGTTTTCACCCCGAGGCGAAACTGCCCGCAGACATTTTTGACATGTGGGGAAAACGTCCGTAGGTTCCCCCATGGACCGGCAGCGCTACCTCCGCGCGCAGGTCCGCGGCGACCTGGCGAAAAAGATGGTCTTCCTTATCGGCCCCCGCCAGGTCGGCAAGACCACACTGGCCCTCTCGTTGCCGCGGGCGCGCGCCGGGCACCTCAACTGGGACATCGACGCGGACCGTCACCGAATCCTCCGGGGCCAGCTTCCCGTGGGGCCGCTCTGGATTTTGGACGAGATTCACAAGTACCGCCGGTGGCGCAACTGGCTGAAGGGGATCTACGACGGCCGTCCGGAGGAACAGCAGGTCCTGGTTACGGGCTCGGCCCGACTCGACGTCTACCGCTACGGCGGCGATTCGCTTCAGGGCCGGTACCATCTGCTCCGGTTGCACCCCCTGTCGGTCGCGGAGTTGGGCGTGACGAGTCGGGACGGGTGGCCCGACCTGCTGCGACGGGGTGGTTTCCCGGAACCGTTCTTCTCCGGGTCGGGCGTGGAGGCGCGCCGCTGGTCGCGGGAGTACCGGAACCTGCTGATTCGCGAAGAGGTCACCAGCCTGGAACGCGTGGACGATCTCGGTCGGCTCGAACTCCTGATGCTACGCCTGCCCGAGTTGGTGGGTTCGCCGCTCTCGGTGAACGCCCTGCGGGAGGACCTCGAGGTGAGTCACAAGACGGTGGAACGCTGGATCGGGATCCTTGAGCGCCTCTACGCCGTGTTTCGCCTGCCGCCGCTCGGGGGCCCGCGCATCCGCGCCATCCGCAAGGCGCGGAAGCACTATCATTTCGACTGGAGTCTGGTGGAGGCGCCCGCGGCGCGCTTCGAGAACCTGGTCGCGGCGCACCTGCTCAAGTGGGTCCATCACGGGCAAGACACCGAGGGACGGGACTTGGAGCTGCGTTACTTCCGCGATACGGACGGGCGGGAGGTGGACTTCGTCGTGGTAGAGCGGCGCGAGCCCGTGCTGCTGGTCGAGTGCAAGTCGTCCGACAGTCGTCCAGCCGCCGCGCTTCGGTATCTCAAGGAGCGATACCCCAGGGCCGCCGCCTGGCAGATCGCGGCCGAAGGACACAACGACTACCAGACGCCGGAGGGAATCCGGGTAAGCCCGGCGGTGACATTCCTGCAGACGCTGGTGTGATGCCACCACGCCTGCCGGCCCGGTCTCGGAAAGTGCGGCTCGTCGGCGCATGGCACCGGAACGCCGGTTGGCGTCCTTGCACTCCCCCCTCCGCCGACAGCCCGAACGGATCGCCAAAAGAAATCGGATCGCCACCCGCGAACCCATACAGATTGAGCCCGCCCGCGAGCCCGATGGGGATCTTCTTGCGTTAGTATCCTCTTGGGTTTCGACGCCCGCAACCCCCAAGCGACGCGCGTCCGACAGAGGTGTATATTTGGGACGGCAACTCACGGAGCACAGCATGGTCGCGCGTACTTTTACGGCGGTGATCCACCGGGAAGCAGATCTCTTCGTCGCCGAGTGCCCGGAAGTGGGCACCCTTAGTCAGGGACCGTCCGTGGACGAGGCTGTCGCCAATCTGCGAGAGGCCACGGAATTGTATCTCGAAGAATTCGGCCCGCCGCATCTCTCGCGCCCGCTCATCACCACGTTCGATGTTGCGCTGAGTGCCTAGGCTCCCTCGCGTCAGCGGGGCCGAGATCATTGGGGCGCTCGAGCGCCTCGGCTTCACCCAGGTTTGACAACGAGGCAGTCACGTGGTGCTCCGCAAGGAGGTGGACGAGCGCGTTGCTGGCTGCGTCGTTCCCCTGCACAAGGAAGTCGCGGTTGGTACTCTCCGCGGCGTGCTGCGACAGGCCGGGGTGAGTCCCGACGAACTCTCAGAAAGGTCAGTCGGAAAGGTAGAACACTTCAACTTCCTGCCCCTCAAGGCCGATATATCCCCTGACGCGAGTTCTTGGCCGCTCAGGAGGAGTCGTACCCGTTACTTCTTCTCGCGCCGTGGGCTGTACGCCTTGCCCCGGGGTCGGATGTGGAGGATCTCGAGCAGCTCTTCCTGTAGGTGCTTCTTGAACCGCACCCGCCAGTCGCCTTCACGCAGCCGGTACTGCGGGGGCTTGATATTCACCAGCCGAACGACGTCACCTTCCCCCGTCTTTGCGTACGTATCGAGCGCTCCCAGCACCTTGGCCTGGCTTTGCTTGTCGAGCCGCTTCAGGTCCTTCTTCGCTCGCGTCGTGAACTCGATGGACCAACTCAGAGGCCGAGCTCCTGCTTGACCTCCTCGAGCGAGTGCATGCGACCAGCCGCGACGTCCTCGAGGGCTTCGCGCACGGCCTCCTCTTCGTCCGGGGTCACCGGCTCGTCGTCCTCGGGCGCATTGATCAGCGAGCGCAGCACCGCGTCGACGGCCAGGTATTCCAGGAACCGCTCGGCGGTGTGGACCTCCCCGTCGGGGATCTGATCCACCAGCCGGTAGAGTCGATCTTTGGCCTTGGCTTCCATGGCATCCGTCACGGTTGGTGTTACGGTAAAGTACTCCTGTTCTACCCGTTGGGCACGGGTATTGGTTTCAGCGTGGGACCCGGGCCCACCAGGACGGTCGGAGGGTGGGGACCCCATTCGCCGAGGGAGTGGGTTCGTTCGGCCGCTCCTGGTCGTGTCCCCGAGCCCGGGGGCAAGCGGCGCGGCGTCGAGCCGTGCCTTCGTTTCACTGCGGCACCCGGCGAGCCGCTCGCGGACGCAGCGGTTCGCGGAGAGCGTCGCCCGCTTGGCTCAGGTGCTCCCGATCAAGCAGGTGGCGGACCACCTCCGCTTAAGCTGGGACACGGTCAAGGCGATTGATCGCGCCGCGCTCGCGGCGCGGCTGGGGCCGGTCGATCTCACCGGGGTGCGGCAGATCGCGATCGACGAGTTCGCCATGCAGAAGGGGCATCGGTTATGCCACCAGCATCCTGGATCCGGTGACCACGAAGGTGTTGTGGGTCGGGCGCGGCTGCGGCCGGGAGGCGCCGAGCCCGACGCGCACCTCGCGGCGCTCGCCATCGAGCACGGACTCACCCTCTACTCCGAGGTTGGTGGCGCCCCGGAGTTTCTTGCAGCCGCGCGGGCGTGGGGTGGCCGGCAGCGCGTCCAGTTGGCGCGCGACGCGGCCCAGGGCTGCATCGGGCAGTGCCTCGAGCTCCTTCCGCGCGGAGCGCGCGAGGCGGAGCTCGTACACGTTACTTGGCGGCGCCCTGTTTCGGCTTCAGCCGCCCCTGGCGCTCCAGCCGGCGGCGGACGGTGGTCCAGGGCACGGTGCGTTCGCTGGCCCGGGTGCGCGCGAGCGCGACATCAAACAGATCCTCCCAGAGGGCGCGGTTGCGCTCCAGATCGATCAGCACGCCGGTACGCTTGCCCTTGGCGTCATAGAGGTACTTCACTCCCCGCATGTCACCGCTCCTGGTCCGCACGATCGTGGTGATGGGCCGGCTCACGCCGCGATGACTTCGTCGCGGACGTGGTGGGGCCGGATGAGCGTGGGTGCGGCGCCCTCGTCAAAGTGGCAGCGCACCGCGTCGCGCACCTGGGCACGCAGGCCGTCAAGGTCGTCGGCCTCGGTGACGATCGAGGCCCCCACGCGCCTTGGCGATGTAGCCGCCTTCGGGCGCTTCCTCGACCACGAAGACCAGTTCGCTCATCCCCGCCTCCTACCTTGCAAGGTAGTCCCGGCGCTCCTCTGATGCGAGCGGGCCGGCGCGGCTTCCTTTGCGGGGCCCGCGGCCCCAGTTAACATAACGTCAGCACGCGCGCCTCCCACCGCCCCAGCGGCGGCCCCACGTTCCTCGACACCTTACGGCCGTTCGATGCGCAGGAAGGGCTCGACCTTTACGATTTCGTCTTGTCCGTGTGCTCGGAAAATTCGCACCAACTCGCCACGGCGTTCGAAGATCCCGTAAACTCTGCTCCCGTAGACACTTCCCCAATCGCGTCCGCAGACCGTAGAGAACAGAACCAGAGTGCGATCCGCAGCTCCGAAATAGCGATTGCAGTCCGGGAGTCCGAGACTATCTGCCGTCGCTAGCGCGCGTGCCGCGGCCTGAACGGCCGGAGTCACATTCTCCGTCGACAACTCGCGCGCGGTGTCGCCACCCGCTGCGCGAAGCTCCGGTGCCCAGCGCGGCCCAACCACAACGTAACCGCTCGTCTCTCGCTGAGTCGCGGAGCCGCCTGTGATGCACGCAGTAAGCACAAGCGCCTGCAACACCACGTTGGTCCGGAACACGCGAGTCGCTGCCGTTGAAATTGAGAGAGACAGTCTCATGGCTTGAACCGGCTCCATGAGTCGATTTGTGCGTTCCCGTTGGCGCAGGCGACGACGAAAGGCTGGATCTGGTCGAGCAAGATCACGGTTCCTGACCCTCAGGCCGCAGCGTATCGGTTTCAACACGCCAACGACGCCGCGGTGGCGATCGGCAGTCATTGCGCTCTCGTCCGGGATCACCCTCGGTGTACGCGACGGACAAGGTCCAACCTCCGTCACTACTCCGGAACGCTTCTGGCCCAATGGTTTGTAACCCGCAACCCGGATGTGCCATGGGGTCGTAGTAGTACACCGGCGGGGTACCTTCGAAGGGAGCGAGTACCAGCGTATCGCGCGATAATAGGAGAGCAAGAACGCTAACTGCCACTCCGGACACAGCCCAAACGGATCACTGAAGTTGATCGGATCCCCACCCGCAAACCCATAGAGATTCAGCCCGCCCGCGAGCCCGATGGGATCTTCTTGCGTGAACGGGTTAGTTGCCGGATCATAGCGCGACCTCAGCATGCTGGCCAGGGCAGCCGAGGCGGTATCGCGTGTGCATGGTCACGTGATGCACTTCAGACTGTTGTCTGGCGCCGCCTTCTCACCTGTGCCAACCGAACCAAGAACATGACGGCCAGGAGATTGACTGCCGCCCCCCGGGCGCTGCCCGGCGGCGGTATCCCGATGCGAAACGCACTGGCCAGTTCTGCCGAGATCAAGACCTCCGAACCGACCAGTCCGCCTAAGACTGCAGCACCGGAATAGAACAGGAATCGGAAACTCGCCAAGGTGATCGCGAGCAACTGCACGGCCTGCACCGCCATGGACGCAGATACTCCGAACCAGCGTCCGCGGTAAGTAGGAGCCCGCGCCGAGGCTCCCCACGTACAGCGCCACCACAAGGCATAGGAACAGCGCTTCCGCGGGCGCCAAGTGCTCAGCGTCCCACACTGTCGTCACAGCATAGAGCCCAGAGAACCCAACCCCACACCTCAATCAGCCCGATGATGCGAGTGACGCGATCAAGTGAAGCGGCGGTCGTCAAGGGACCGACGTTGTCACTCCTCGCAACGTGCCGGTCTCATGGCGGTGAAGAGCGCTCCCACGCTAGTGACTTGGAACATCCACAACATCCCCAGAGACTAGATCGAGGATCGATACGGTCTTCCTGGTTGCATACATCCGCGAGAAGGCAAGGTGCATTCCGTTGGGTGACCATACGATCGGCGCCCAGGGACTGCCGGAAACCATCCGCTCATACTGCCCGTACGCTGCGGAGTCCTCCGTGGCGTACACCACGGAGTCCCCAGTGCCGTCCGGACGAACGATCCGAAGTGATGGTGCCAGCGTAACCACCTCGTCTCCGTACGCATCCACGTACAGGTACGCGATCCGGTCTCCTTGCGGGCTCCAGGACGGGTCGTAGCCGCGCGCAACCACGCGGGTCGCGCCAGTCGATATGTCGATCACCGTGACGGCTCCGGCGACATGGTAGGCCGCACTATCCGTGCTCAGAATGGCAACGGCCAGTTGGTGACCGTCCGGAGCCCACGACGGACTCGAGACGACTCTCCGATCCCACAGCCCCACCCGTCTCAGGCTGTGGCCATTGGCTCGCATGACGAAGACGCTCCAGCTCACCCCATCCTCACGCTCTTCCCGCCCGGTGAAAGCCAGGTGCCGGCCATCAAACGACCATGCTGGATTGTCGATCGATCCTAGGCCGCCGTCCACAAGAATTCGGCTCTCTCCCTGACCTCGCAGGGGAGTGAGACGCAGTCGGACAAAGTCGGTCCAGACACCCCATGAGCCATCGGGACTGACCGCCATCCTTCTGGCAAGCCCACTGCAGACCTCATCAGTCCCCACCCAGACGGGGCCTAAACCGCTATCGGGAACAAACGCGAAGATGCCGGACTTGGTGCAATCCGACTGACGAACATCGGCCTGTCGATACTCCTCGGCATGGTACAGGAGAACGCTATCGGATCCGACCCAAGTCAGCGCAGATCGACTAGGCACGTATTCCCAGTCGTCGGGCCATGCCGCGGCATCAGACTTACCTCGACATGCCGTGGCTGCAGCTAGCACACACAGTGCGCTGACAACGGTGATCTGAGGCGCCGTCACCATCAGCTCGCGATCGCGACGCGAACGCCGCGCATCCGCCAATACGTGGCTGACCTGGCGGAGTCCTCACTTGGGCACTTCAGCGCCGCTATGAGCAGCGCTATTCCGAAGATCCTCACAACACGGCGGTTCATGAAGCCTCCCCCAACTGTCATTGCGCACGCGGTTGAGCGGGTTGTACTGCGAGATCGGAGGATCGCCCAGCACTTCGTTCAGCAGTACGCCGCTTCGGCTGTCGACGATGGCGATGAGCCACGGCTGCCCGCCCCCAGCGCTCGGCGCCGGCGCTAACCCCAGGCCAAATGCCAGTGACGTATCGGATGAGGCGCCCATCGCGAACACTAAGGGCGTTTCGACCAACACCCCCCACCCCAGGATCCCATTGACTACCCGATAAAAGGATGCACGTGGTTATTGACGGCCGCCGCACGCAGCCCGCCGGTGCCCGGCGCCCTACTCCAAACGGCTCAGGGCGGCGGTCAGCGCCTTGCGCACTTCCGTAACCGCGACCGTCGCGGTCTGCCAGACGACCTCGCGGTCGGTCGCCCAGAGTGGTGCGCTACGCGGTCCCGCATCCTCGCAATCGGTGACCACTCAACCCCGGCACCACCGATTCGAGCGACGGGTCCGTCGAGAGCGCCGCCTTGGCGGCTTTCACCGAGCACAACGATTTGGTACAGAATGGCATCTCGCAGCGCGGCATCGCTCTCATACGCCTCGCGACCGCGGCTGGTGTCGCTGATGATCGTGTCCGCGGCCTCGAGCATGTGCCGCAGGCGGGCGAGCGCCGCCGCGCGCTGTTCGTTCAGACACGCACGGATTCGCGCAGGGCGGTCGAGCGAATGGATTCCCGCAGTCCAGCTTCCGTCACGACGTCCACCCGCCGTCCGAGCAAGGCTTCGAGCTGTAGTTCGAGCCGGGCGAGGTCTAGCATCGTTCGCCCTGGCTCCAGGCTGACGAGGAAATCGACGTCACTGACGTCCGCTTCCTCGCCGCGCGCGACGGAGCCGAACAGCCGCACGTCGCGGGCGCCGTGTGCCGCCGCCGTGACACGGATGGACTCGCGCAGGTCGCTGATGCGGTCTCGAAGTCTCATAGCAGCCCCAAGTTACTACAGGCGCGGTGAAGGCGTCGAGGTCGAGCACCGGCGAGAAGAGGCAGCTCTGAGGAACAGCCCGGCACCAAGCCGGGCCCTCTTTCGCGCCCATGAGGACATCATTGCCGTTGACGGTGATCCTCGGACAGAGCCCGAACGGATCCCAGAAGTTGATCGGATCGCCGCCGGCGAAGCCGTAGAGATTGAGCCCGCCCGCGAGCCCGATGGGATCTCCTTGCGTGAAGATCGCCTTGTGTTACCTCCGATGCCACGCGGCCGGTGCACGCTGTCGGCCGACGAACGTCAAGCATGGCATAGTCTGGATCCGCTGCCGAGGATGTCCACTTGAGCGAATGTCTTGGACCCCAACAAGCCACGGGCAGTTTCCCGAAGAGGTGACAGCACCACGGCTAGCGACTCAGACTTGATGCCGCGCGTCCCTCGTCATCCTCTCCGGCACGCCAGTCTTCATTCCGAAGAAACAATAGAACCATCCCCCGACGATCATCCCGAGAATCAGCGCGAGTCCCCAGCCCCGTCTCGCACGCACAGACCCTTCGAAGCGAGTGCCCCAGTGGTACAGAGCAACAAACCAGCCGACGATCGTCGCACCCCCGCCCAGACCACCAGCGACATTCACAATGATGAAGAGTGTGCGGTTCGCGTTTACTAGATCGCGCAAGTCCGGCTGTAGCAAAGTCATGAGCATGACGTATCCAGCAATCGAAACGACTGCGGTGGTCCGTGCAAAGCGAATCATCAATCGCCTCCAGTGAAGACCCGACGAACGGCGTTCAGTGCACGGCCGGCCAAATCCCTCGCGGCCCTCCAGTTTACCTGGAGCTCGGTACTAAGCCCTACACTTATCCCGATTCTAGTCGTGGCTCCTGTTCGACTGCGCTGCGCTGACCTTGAGGTCGGGCTCAAATCGGCTGCGGGGGCACCAGCCACTACCTTCGGGTCACCGAGCAGGTCAGCTTTCACTCCGGCCTCCGCGCCAAGGAGGGTAACTGCAGCGCCTATTGACAGTTCACTACCGGTGTCTATGATCTCTGCCCCGTCAGCGGACAGCTCTACCCCCACCACGGGCCCCACCTGTACGCGCGCCTCAGCGCCCGCGATTCGTGAGGTCTTGACCGTGAAGCCAACCTGACCTCCGATTGTCGTTCGGAGCGTTAGCAGATCTTCAATCCCGCAAGGATCGTCCGGAGGATTGCAGTCCCTCAGCCCGAACGGATCGCTGAAATTGATCGGGTCCCCGCCAGCAAACCCGTAGAGATTCAGTCCCCCCGCCAGCCCGATGGGATCTTCTTGCGTGAATCGCCCCGTTGCTGGATCATAGTAGCGGTTGCGCATGTAGATCAAGCCGGACTCGTCGGCCTTGTCCTGAATGAGGCTGCCGAACCAGTCGGGGAGATCGCGGAATGGGGCCTCGGGATCGCTGTGGAAGGCATTGCGGTACGAGGCCGGGAATTGGAAGTCCCAGGTCACGAGCTCGGTGCCCGTGGTGTCCGTGCCGGCGTCGTACGCGCCCCGCCAGTTCGTGTGTGGGAGCACGACGCGCGTGAGATCGTCAAAGTCCATCCGGAAGAGGTCGAGCGGCGCGTCCAGGCCCGGGCCGTGGGTGTACCCGACCCAGCCGTACTTGGTGTCGTCCCCGGTATAGGGCGGCGTGTCGTCGAGCGGATCGCTGTCGCTGCCCGGTGCCCGCAATTCGTAGAGAAGCTGATCGCCGTCCCACACGAACCGCTCGATCGCGCTCTTGCAGTAGTCGGCGCCGTAGCACAGGAAGCTGGTGTCGCCGCGGCGGCGGACGAGCACGCGGCGCCCGAGCGCATCGTACCAGTACTCCTCGTGGCGCCCGCGCCTGTCGACACGGTTCCCCGTGGTCGGGACCACGGAGTCACGATACACGAGCGTGACCATCAGCTTCCCGTCGGCGCGATAGAAATTCGCGCTCCCGCGCAACGCCCAGCGATCATCTTGGGGTGGCCCGTAGGCGTCGTCATAGTAGTGGCGCCACCCCGTGTAGCGGACATTGCCGGCTTCGTCGTACACGTTGTACGTCGTGTCAGGCCGCCATTCGTTCGGGGCGTTGGGCGGCTCAAGGGCCACGATGCGATCCAGCAGGCCTGAGAAGTCGTCGTACTCGTAGACCGATTGCGGATCGTTCACTCCCTCGTCGACTCGCTTGGCACTCACGTTCGCGAGTCCGTCTGTCTGGTATTCCTCGATGAAGTGCGGCAGTCCGCCGTTGTCGTACAGGTCGGTGGCCAGGAGCCCACCGCTCCCGGTGTACACGTTCGCGACGGTCCAGCCGTGACCGCCGGTGCCCGTCACGGCACGGACATGTCCACCGTTGTCATACGTGAAGTCGTCGTCGTGGAGGGTCGTCGCACCCGCCTTCTCGACGCGGGCCGTGCGTCGGCCGTCGTCGTCATAGGTGTACGTTTCCCAGCCGCCAGGGACGGCGAGACTGTCGAGTCGGCCCGCGGCGTCGTAGAAGAACTTGTAGCGATTGCCGAAGACGTTCCGCACCTCGCTGAGGGGGCCGAATGTGGCGTATTGATACGCCTGGGTGCTCCCCTGCGACGGCGCGAGATTGCTGGGGTGATACAGCGTATCGCGCCGCCCGTTCAAGTCATACGTGTACGCCAGGGTATACACGTGCGTCCCGAAGGTCGCGTTGGTGTACTTCCGCAGGCTGTCCGTCTCGGTGGCGATGGCGCCGTTCCTGTTGTACGTCCGGCCGATCCTGGACACCCCGTTGGCGGCAGACGTCAGGTTGCCCATGACGTCATACGCGAACGCTTCCGTATCCGCCGCAATCACGAGCCCGGACCCGGAATCAGGATAGAGCGGGAACACCCACGGGCACCAGGAGGTCGAGAGGCCATGCACCGAGCAATCGGCCAGCGCGTAGGTGACCTGCGGGAGCACGCGTCGGGTCACGCGGTCCAGCGCGTCGTACTGCATGGTGATGGTGTGTCCGCGGGGCGTGATCGTCGCGACCGGGTTGCCGGCTGGATCGTACACCGTGCTGTCGACCGCCATGCCGAGATACTGGGAGTGCTGCGGCCGCGAGACCGTCACCTGGCGATCCGCCCGATCGTACGTGTAGGTCGTGTACATGTACGATTGCCACGTGCCGTTGCGATCGACGTAGCGTTGGTTGGTGTCGAGGTTGCCGTTGGCGTCATAGGCGTTGATGACGACCGTGACTTCCGCCGGCGCGTCGCCGGAGAGGTAGCTCGAAAAGTGGTACGCGACGGAGTCGCCGGATCGCTCGGTGCGCGTGACCCGGTCCATGATATCGTAGATCGTGCGCGTCCGGGTCTCGGAGGTATCACTGACCGGCGCCACGACGAGCGTGTCGCGACCGATCCCGTCCTGGACGTAGGTGGTTTGAATCCCCTCCGGCGTGGTGGCACTTGTGAGGTTCGTGAGCGTCCCGCCGTAGTCGTACACGTAGGCGGAGTCCCCTGGCGGGACCACCATCCAAAGCAACCCGGCCTTGTTGCCCGAGCCCCAGTAGTGGAATCTGGTCTGAGTCGAGGAGCCGCGGGCATCTTGCTGCCAGAGCCGATTGCCGTTCGTGGTGTCGTAGGCCATCACGATACTGTCGCCTTCGGGTGGTATTACGCGCGTCGCGAAATCCCACCGGGTATCCCAGAGGTATTGGGTCGTCGCCACGCCGCTCTCGTTGGTCGAGTCCGTACTGAACAACACGTTGCCGTGGTGGTCGTAGCCCGCGCCGAGCTTTCGGCCGTTGGGATACTGCACGCGGGTCACCAGCGCCGGGAACTGCGCGTCCAGGTGGCTGGCGTAGGTAAAACTGCCCGCCGCATTCCGAATGGTGACCGGCGCGCCATAGCGGTCCAGCCAGAACCTCGTCTCCTGGGCAATGTAGTTGCTGCCGGTCGCAAAGTGCCGCGGGCCCAAGAAGATGGTGTACACGTTCGCGGGATCCGTGGCCGTCTTGGGTGTGGCGGTCACGAGCCCCTGCACATCCGTCGCGCGGAACCCGACGCGAATGGAATCGGACGCCGCCAGGGTGATCTTGGCGCGCGACAGTTTCTGGGCTGCGTCGTAGCTGTAGTAGGTATACGTGCTCCGCCGGTCCCGCCGCCACGTGACGCGGTTGCCGCTGTAGCCAAAGCCGACCGTGGTGCCGTCGGGATCCTGGATCTGGGTCACGCGACCGCTGCTCTGGGTGAGCGTCGTGACACGGCTTGTGGTCCCGTTTGGGGGGGCGGTCACGGATGTGAGTTTGTTGCTGCCGTTGTAGGCGAATTGGTAGGTCTGCGACCCGCCTTGCGGGAGGGCGATCGTGGTCAGCCGGCCGCTCGTATACGCGAACGTGGTCCGATGGCCGAGCCGATTGTCCGTGTAGCGGTGCTGACCGGACGTGTTGAAACGCACCACCGTGCCCCCAGGCACGGTGCGCAGGTAATAGGTTCCATCCCACCTGAGGGTGTCCGGACGCGCCGTGTTGGGTGCCACCCACACGTTGGTGCCGCCCGACACGTAGTGCCGGGCACTGCCGTCACCGGCGACCCACAACTTGCTTCCGTCGCCCAATAGGTACAGCTGTTCGAGCCCGGCGAGCCACCATCCCGACCCGAATGCGCTCGCCGAGCGGTTGACGATGATGAGCTTGCCGGTGGCCGTGCTGGCATAGCGCGCCGGATTGAGCGTGGCCACCTCGAGCGTGTAGGTGTACACGCCCGTCGCATAGCTACTCGCGTCGAACCCGAGGGCGATGCGACGGGTCGTCCCCGCCTGCCAGTCGCTCCCGGACCACTGGCCGGACGCCTTCTGTTGGCCCTCGACTTTCAGAATGGCCTCAACCGTCTGCGGCAAACTCGACGCCGAGTCAAGTTTGACGTGGGCGGCCACAATCGGATAGGGCGCCGCCTGCGCGCTGGTGTACACCAACACCGGCTGCCGGCCGCGGTTGAGCGTCCGGATCGCAGGTAGTGGATGGTCGATGCGGAGATCGCCGCAGGCGTAGGCGGCGGAGGCTCCGGCGGCAATGGCAAGACACCCCCCCCGCTCCGCGCTTTGGCCTGGGTTTGCCGCTGTAAGATCCACGAGCGGTTTCGGGGCGGCCTTCGCGGTGACATTGACCCACCCGGAATCCTTGACGGTACCATCGTCAATCCGCGTCGCCCGGAGTTTGACCACGCCCGTCGTGTTGTCGCCGCCGACCGAGTAGGTGACGGTCAGAGCCCGACTCGTGCCGGCGGGCAACGTGATCGACGTGGAGTCCACACTGCAGCTGGACGCCGTGCCCGTGCAGGGCGTCGCCAGGGTGAAGCCGTGGCTCAGGGTATCCGCGTTCTTCACGAGGAATACCAGCGGGTTGTTGCTGCTGCTCGCGAAGGCCATCGCGTCCCCGGCATCCGGTGTGACAAACGGCGGCAGTTCGGGGTCGGCTGGAGGCGGACTCACGACCGGCACGACGTAATAGCCGCCATTAAACCCGCCGTAGACGTCGCCGAGCGCCCAGAGACTGACCTGCCCCGTCCCAGCCGCTCCCACGTTGTAGTATGCGTAGACCACCGTCTGCTGCCCGGGCGCGAGCGTGACCAGGTACGTGCTCGTGCCCGTACAGGTGACGTTGCTCGCGCCCCCACACCAGATATTGAAGTCGTCGGTGTTGGCACCGGTGTTCTTGACCGTGAAGCTGGCGCTGTACCCACTGGTGTAGGCGTCGCGATCGGGCGTGGACGTGCCGTCGGGGGTCACCTGCGCGCCGCCCGGTGGCGGGCTCGGCGGGATCGGGAGGAAGGCCATACTGCCGAGGGCGGACACCACGAGCACCGCACGGGACATGACAACCATGGGAAACCTCCAGCACGACCGGCGGCGGCAATGCGTCGCGGGTCGCGGATGAGTCGGCAAACGGCCAGCGGAGTGGATCAGCATGGGGCGCGGTCCAACCGGGTTACGGGTCCGTGTGCGCAGCGCGCACCGCGAGGAGCGCCGCGTGCGGCACACGCGTGACCGAGGTGGGACTGAACGCCGTGAGGACCAGGAGCCCGTGGCCCACCCGCAGCGTGGTAAACGCGACCACGACGCGCACCGTGTCGCCGGGGGCGACGGACACCCGACCGGGAGCCACATGGTCACAGCGCACCGCCCCCAATCCGCCACACGTGAGGTCGAACGCGTCGGGGGCCGTCCCCTGATTGGCAATCGCAAACGCCACCTCGTAGCTGGTGGCGGCGACCAGCTGCTGCCCAGCCAGATCGTCGCCCGGTGTGACCGTGATACTGGCGGGCTGTTGACCACGGGCCACGGCCGGCACGAGGAGGAGTACGAGAACGGAGCCAAGGCGAGCGGCGGACATCGTGAGCCTCCGGGGTTCCAGGGTAGGGCGGTGCTGCCGTCTGCCTGGAGAGGCACGCACGCACTGTTCCACCACGACTCGGAACGGAAAGCGTTGTGTGGTAGAGAGTTAGCTAAGATCAGCCGCGGGTGATCGTGTTCCGTGGCACACGGCCCGTGTGCCACTGGAACACGCTAGGCAGGCGAAGGACGGGGTCGCGCCAGCCCGTGACGCCGGATCAGGCGGTACAGAGTCGTCCGACCGACCCCCAGTTCGTAGGCCGTCCGCTTGACGTCCCAGTCACGGGCCGTCAACTGGGTGTGCAGCCACGTGCGGTCGTCGAGCCGTGGGGTGCTTTCGTGCAGTTCGGGCAGGAGATGTTCCGCCAGCAGGACCGGAGCGTCCACCAGGGCGTGCAGGCGTTCCATCAGCGCCTTGAGTTCGCGGACGTTCCCACGCCAGGGCTGACACTGGAGGATCGCGGCCGCGTCCGCGCCGACTGGGCGGACGGCTGCGCGACTTGCACCCGCCGGGGAGTCCCGCCGGTAGCCGTGTTGGACGGAATCGTTTGCTTGACCCCCACGCCCGCTGCGCATAAACTGCCGCCATGGACTATCACGACCGCATCACGATCGAAGCCGGCAAGCGCAGCGGCAAGCCGTGCATTCGCGGCATGCGGATCACGGTCTACGATATCCTCGAGTATCTCGCGTCGGGGATGAGCGAAGACCAAATCCTCCAGGACTTCCCAGAGCTGGAGCGGGAAGACCTCCGCGCCAGTCTGGCATTCGCAGCCGATCGTGAACGGCGTCTGATGTTCGTATCTGGGCAATAGCGGCGACCCGGAGGCCGGGTGCGGTTACTGTTCGATCAGAACCTCGCAGCGGCGCTGGTGCCTCGGCTTGCTGATCTGTTCCCCGACTCTGCGCACGTTCGTCACCTTGGCCTAGATGAGAGCGACGACGCCGTGGTTTGGGCGTATGCAGCCGAACACGGGTTCACCATCGTATCCAAGGACGCGGATTTTCATCAGCTGAGCTTTCTCCATGGCGCACCGCCCAAGACCGTGTGGGTGCGGCGCGGGAACTGTTCCATGGCTGATGTCGAGGCCCTCTTGCGGCTGCACCATCGCGACCTGATGGTGTTCGGCGAAGCGGATGACGCGGCCTTCCTGATAATCGACTGAAAGCGCATGGGCCGCCCCTAGCGTGGCCCTCCGGGGCCGTTGTGCCCTCCAGGACCGAATGAGGTCGCGTTGGTGTACGTCCGCAGGCTGTCCGTCTCGGTGGCGATGGCGCCGTTCTTGTTGTACGTCCGCCGAATCCTGGACACCCCGTTGGCGGCAGACGTCAGGTTGCCCATGACAGTCCCTACACGGGTCCCAGTCTACCTCTCCGGTGCCAACCCTCGCCGGGAGTTGACGAGTTCGACCAACTCCGTGAGTTGAGCTGGCGTCGCCCGCCAGAAGAGGAGCGGCACTGACGTGGTTCCCTTCCAACCGTTCCATGACCTCCGCAAGCGAGGCGTTCCCACCAGCAAGGACGTCCGTCGCACCCGAAACTCCTCGATCCTGTGCGACGGTATGACGGCTGTAAAGAAGCTGAGACCGTTCTCAGTGGCGCGGAGATTGCGATTCACAAAGAGGAGGCGCACGATCTCGGCAGATCCCATGACAGCAAACCCGAGAGGAAGCGCCTGGTCGCGTAACTCTTCAACCTCCGGCAAGTCCGAGAAGCTCCCGACGCCCACCGCCGCGACGAAGATTCCGATTGCCGCCAGCGTAATCGCCGTCGCAGCAAGCAGTAGGCTACCCGGAAGGCGAAGCGGGATGTCCACCAGCCTCATTTCCTGTCGTTCGTTGAACGTGCGCGAATTGAACCAGATCGCACAGCTCCACACGAACACCATTATCACCCATGCCATATCCAAACTCCTCAAGGCTCGTCACCTATTTCTGCGCACACATGTCGGCCTAATTGGACATCCCGCAGCTCTTTCGAACTGGGTCCAGGATGCTAGGAGATCCGTTCAGCAACCAGTTGGATAGCGAAAGCACAGGTACTTCAAAGACGGACGTAATTACAGCGCTCGGGGTAAAAGTGCCGGTGAATACGCTCGCCACCTGCGCCCCCAAGAGTGCGGTAGCGATTCCCTTTCGCCACGGGCTCACAGCCGCCATCTTGATATCATCGTAGAAGGCAACCACAGCAATGATCTCAACGGCCAGGTTGACCGGAGCAAACAACGGATTGACGGCAAATGGGACCACATCGACGACTTGTACCGCAGCCTTCCCGCATTCATCCATTCTGAATGGGGCGGAACGGGCCTCACCGCCAACACCCCCTCCTGGCCACCCGCGCCAGTTTTCGAAGGACCAGCGCCCCCAGGGGTAGTACGGACCTGACGCGTCGATAAGAGCCTGCCATCTCGACTCGAAGTCATCGGCGCCGTTACCGTCCGTGGGCCCGCAGTAGCCCTCGTACTTGTACGGGAGGCATGGGTACAGCCCCGTCGGATCCCACCCGTTGACCGGGTCATTCCCCGCATACACATACAGATTCATCCCACCCGCCAACCCAATCGGGTCCTCACTCACGAATCGTCCCGTTTGCGGCTCATACCACCGGGCTCGCATGTAGTAGAGCTCGGGGCCTGCGTCCCCCATCCACATCGCCCCCTTGAACCGCGCGCGATTGGTGGCCCCGCTCGGCAAGTTCTCCCATCCGCTGTTGTTGCCCCACAGGTCGTAAGCATACGCGGCCCCATCGCCCCCCGTGTGACTCTCGAGGCCAATCACGTTGCCCAAGCCGTCAATGCCAGCAAAGTACACCGTACTATCCGCGGTCGCGATAGCGCGGGGGTTGTCCATGCCCGCAGAGAGATACTCGACGATCTTCGCCATCGAACCGGAACCGTTAATCTCGGCGTAGAGGTTCTCTCCATCCCACCAGAAGTACCTCACACCGCCCGCGGCACTGCGTTTCACCAAACGGCCAAAGGCGTCGTAGTAGAAACGGGCTTTCGTGCCGTTGAGACTGAGCGAATCGAGATGATTATCCGAGGACCACCACAGCGCCAGCGAATCCTCGCCACAGGCGCGAGAGGTTACGTTTCCGTCGGCGTCATGATCATAGGTGCACGCACCGAACACTTCGATGCGGTTGCCGGTCGAGTACCCGCCCGTGTCGGCGCCGACGAAGCCCAAATTGTCCCACAACGAGTCGCGCTTGACGTTGCCCGCCGCGTCATAGGTCAGCCGGCGCACCCCTTCCACGCTGTCGTAGTCGCAACTCCACCCCAACGCAGCATCGTGGTCGCAGCTGTCGCCGTCCACGACCCCGCTGGTGTCCGCCACCACGCGGCCGAGCCCGTCGTAGCCAAAGGTCGCACTGAACGGTTCGGGGATCGAGTCGGTGAACTGGAGGCGCAGCCGCCCGGTATTGTCATAGCCCAGGTAGCGATTGAAACTCTGTTTCGTCGCCGAACTCATCACGAGGCCCGACGATTGTCCGCCCTGCAGGTACTCGCGGAACGTCGAATCGCCGCTGGCCAGCACCGTCAGCGTATCCCGCAGGTTGGCGTCGAACCGACTCGAGCGCGTCTTGCCCCCGATCCGCACCGAATCCAGCGTCCCCCGCGCCGTGTCGAAGAAGTACTTGCGGCCCAAGAACGTACTCCCGGAGAAGCTCTTCACCCATACGCTGTCCAGGACGCCCGCAGCCGAGTAGAGGTAGTGGCGCATCCGCGCGGCGGTGCCCCAGAAACTGGTGCTCGTGGAATCGACGAGGCCCAGCGGCGAGAGATACACCTCGTCCACCGCGACGACCTGGCTCGAGTCGACCCAGCTGGACGCCGTGACGTGCCTCCGGTTCGTCGAGTAGGTGATGGCCGTCGAGTCGGTCTGCGCGCCCGATTTCCCCGTTGACCGATGGAGCGCGTCATAGCGGTAGCGCGTCGTGTCCCCCCGGCGGTTCACCCACCGTGTCAGCCGCCCTTCAACATCGTAGAGCAGGGACTCCGTTCCCGACGCCGGATCCGTCCGACTCGTGGTCCACCCCACCGCATTGTACGCAAACCCGTAGACCTGCGCTTGAGGGTCCCGCACGCTCAGCAGGTTGGAGGCATCGTCATAGGTGAAGCGGGTCGCCACGGCGTTCACGCCGTCGCGCACCGAGTCGGGGCGGTTCAGCACGTCGTAGTACGTCGTCCGGGTCGGCGTATTCGGCGGCGTCACCGTCGTGGCGCGGCCATAGACATCGTACCCGTAGGTGGTGACCAGGCCGCCGGGCACCGAATCCTTGCTCCGATTCCCGTTCGTGCCACTGTGCCAGCCGGTGCTGACCATGGTGCCGAGCGCGTCTTTGACCGTCTTGACGCGACCGTCCGTTTCGTAGGTGTAGCGCTGGATGAAGGTCGTGCCGATCTTGACCGAGTCCGCACGCCCGTTGGTGCCGCGGTAGATAGTCTGCGTGGGCGCGCCGCCCGCGCTCACACTCGTCGGTTGGGTGACCCAGGTACCATGGTAAACGATGCTGTCCGCCGGCCCGTCGGCCGATCGCACGTACGTAGGCAGGCCGTTGGCGTTGTAGGCCGCCGTATCCACCGCGCCGGGGTCGACCGAGAGGACGCTTCGGATTGGCAGGCCGGCCGTGTTGTACGTCACGGTGGTCGTGGCGTTGAGGGGATCGGTGAGCGCCGTCGGCTGTCCCCAGCGATCCACCCGCACGCGGTCCAGCACGTTCACCCCCCGCTTGATCGGCTCGAGCTCCGCGTCCGGATCCGGGCCATCCGTGACTCCCGTCAAGGGGGTGAGCCGCCAACCGACACCCTTTCCGATTGGACGTCGAGGTTATACGATGGTCGTATTAGCACGTCAAGCCACGAGCACGATCACCGGAGCGCCACTGTTACACTGGAGAGGATGTGATGCTGGGCACCCACGCCCACACCACGGGGCAGATCACCGCGGTGAAGGACCACTTGAGGGATTCAGGAAGCGGATGGCGACGATCCGCCAGCGCCGCGGGCTCACCCAGGCCGAGCTCGAGGACGCCGTGGGCGTGTCACAGCGGGTGATCGCGTACTACGAGACGGAGACGGACCAGCCTCCCGGGGCGTTGCTCGTGGATCTCGCCAAGGCACTCCGGGTGTCCGCCGACCAGCTGCTGGGGCTTGCGCCAGTGCGAGAGCAGACGAAGCCGAAGACCGGGCGATTGTTGGAAGCGGCTCAAGAAGGTCGAGGATCTTCCCCCCGGCGACCAACACGCGGTCCTCAAGATGGTCGATGCACTCCATGAAGCTCGACGGCGCAACGGCCGCTCGTGGACGGCAGGCAAGTAGCTGCTGAACTACCGTGAGTCCCCAGGTGGCGGGGAGAAGCTGTGCTCCTGAAGATCACGATCGGCGTTCTGGGAGTTATCGCGTTGATCGCAGCGTTGGAGCTCGTGTCTGCGGCCGTCGACGAAGCGTCGAGCTGGATTGGTGAACGGATCGGCACCCTCGTCCTCCGCGGCGTGACGTTCGGGCGCTACCCGCCTCGCCCAAGTTCTGGGACCAGCCGTTTAGTGGCCGGCGTCGTCGGTTCGGTTATGCTCGTGATCGTCGTCGTCGGACTCCTCTACTTCATCGCGCGCGCGTAATCAGTCCGTATGCACGAGTGCTACCAGTGTGCAGTCGTGAAGCGACTCCTCGCCTGAGTGACTCACACCTCGCAGACCGCATTCGCTAAACCGTTGATGAGAGCATGGAAGGCTGCAGGGAGAGCGATCCCACCTCCTACCACACGAAGGATGCCGAGGAATGCGCCACCGAGCGCTTGTTGGAGCAACACGTCGGGACCCGCCGGTAGGTGCCATGCCGCGAACGCGAGCGTTGTCGCCACGAGAGCCACACCAACTCCGTACGAGCTCGAGAACCAATCGAACAAGAGGCGCCTAAACATCACCTCCTCGGTGACGGGGACTGCGAGGATCTCCACCAACACGATACCGAGTCGAGGCCAGCAAAGGAGGAGGTCCTCCGAGGACCCCGCATCGATGGCACCCGGCGTTACCTCGAGGAGCAGCCGATGGATCACCACGACCGCGATAAGCAAGCCCAAGAGGGCTAGCCAGCGTCGGCCACTCCGGTGGGACTGACCAAGCGCTAACGCAAAGCGCCGATTTAGCACCAAGCCCACTGCCGCAGTGGCGATGTAGATTGCCGTCGCGGCGGGATGGCCCCACCCCGACACGTTCAGCATCGCTGCAACGACGCTTGCGGCCAGCAGAAAGAAGAACCAAGTCAGCTGCCCTCGTCGATCGACAATCGTGCTTGCGGCGTCAGGCTCCAGGTCTACTGCCCTCCGCGTTCAGTCTGTTCGGTGCAACCGGCGCGCTGCTCACCCGCGCAACTGCCAGCTTTCGTTGTCGTCGCGTCGGGCTGCTGAACAGCCTGCTCCGTCGGAATACTGTTGAACAACGCTTGGACCTGGCCACGTGTGGGTGCTGGAAAACCGAGCTGCTCGCACCCGAAGCCGCCACCGCTCGCGTTACACCTGCTCATCTCAAGTTCCGTCTCCGCCTCGATCCCGATAGGCCCGGCGAGACCGAGTACGTCCATGACGACGAGGCCCACACCCGCCGCTCCTCCAGTATTCGCGTTGCCGTAGAAGGTGCTGTAAAGCTCGTTGGCGGTCGCGGAACCGATCATCTTGGGCGCGCGCTTGCGCACGAACCAGCCGCTCAACTTCTTGACAAGCTGTGTGACAGGATCAGGTGTCAGCCCAAATGGATCACCGAAGTTGATCGGATCCCCACTCGCGAATCCGTACAGATTGAGCCCGCCCGCGAGCCCGATCGGATCTTCTTGCGTGAATCGCCCTGTGGCTGGATCATAGTAGCGGTTGCGCATGTAGATCAAGCCGGACTCATCCGCCTTGTCCTGAATGAGGCTGCCGAACCAGTCGGGGAGATCGCGGAACGGGGCCTCGGGATCGCTGTGGAAGGCATTGCGGTACGAGGCCGGGAATTGGAAGTCCCAGGTCACGAGCTCGGTGCCCGTGGTGTCCGTGCCGGCGTCGTACGCGCCCCGCCAGTTCGTGTGTGGGAGCACGACGCGCGTGAGATCGTCAAAGTCCATCCG